>Ga0247841_10003343_pt1 | contig 29993 bp, 29 predicted proteins | sample LaCruzMarch2015__2_FD_192410 | JGI IMG/M metagenome (GOLD analysis project Ga0247841, IMG submission 192410) | Freshwater microbial communities from meromictic Lake La Cruz, Castile-La Mancha, Spain - LaCruzMarch2015_18m | ecosystem: Environmental > Aquatic > Freshwater > Lake | place: Spain... | reverse complement strand
CGGGAAGATCGCTTTTGACGATATAGGCGTCCTTTGTTTCTTCAAGATCTACGGCGGGGGTGAAATCAAATCCCGTGCCTTGAGGCATGTTTTGGAAAAGCGGGGAACCGAACATGAAGGCGTGCTGCATCAGGTTGTTCACGCGCTGGCTCATGTTTTCGAATGCCTCCCGGGGATCTTGGTTCATAACACCTGGAGGTAGAACATTGGGACCTCTCGAAGCCGGTGAATGCGGCCTTGGACGCATCATCGGCACCGTATCTTGCGGCTGCGTGACCATTTCATGCTGCTTTTTTTCAAGCACCGCTTGCCGTTGGCCCTGGCGGATCAACACAACTGCCTGCAGCAGAACAACGATCACAAGAATTGTGATAATGATAGGGATGGTTTTGATCTTCTTTGCGGATGGTTCGCTCATGGAGATCCTCCTTCTTTATTTAAAAGTTGCTTGTATGGGAAAACGATTGGAAATCATAGGTGCTGTTTGCTATGACTTAAATAAACCGCTTTTAAAAATGAGACTATGGAGAAAATACGCTGCTGCAAGACATCCGACAGCAAGAATATAGGTAAGGGTGAATCCCATTTTCAGCCATTTGTTTATAACGAAAGGGATAAAAAATGCAAGCGACAAAGGCACCGCAACCAGGATGGAAACGGCAAATTCATTGATCTTCGCCATATCCCGATATTGGAAATATGAAAAAAGAATGGCCAGCATGGACATGAGCGGAAGTGCAATAATAAATCCGGCAAGAATCGAGTTCTTCCCCGCAAGCCAGGAAACTCCGACAAGGACCACGGAGGATAGGACAACTTTGGCAATAAAAGGAATGGTCTCCATGCCCATTATCATACCCTGTCCGGGATAAATTAAAATAAAAAAGACGGCAACCTCTTTGGCTACATCATAATAATCAGCAAGTTGTATTTGAAACTTTACGGCCGGCTCTGTTACGAAGGATTTTTTTGTGTTACGAAAAATGGCATCTCATCGTTGGCGGGACTTATTTCATTTCAAGTTCTAAAATCTTTGTTTCCTTATGCTTTATTGTTTTTTTTGCCATACCCTTTCGCATTCTTTAAAAAGGATCCGAGGGTCGTTCGATTCGATGAGCCGGTCAACACCCATTTTCTCAAAAAGGAATTCTTTAATTTTGAAATTATTGCGAATATCGAAAGGCTGATACAAAACCAGAGGGATATTTGAGGTTTTCGGCATCCTCTTTAATTTTAGCGCCACCACATCTCCCGATAGGTCCGGAAGCCTTAACTTAATAAGAACAATATCCGGCGGATTGAGCATGGCCTGTTCGAGCCCCTCGACACCGTTTTCTGCCCCTGAAATATCATACCCATACTTGGTAAAGGCCCGAATAATTCCGTCCAGGGCCTCATCATCGTCTTCGATCACAAGTACTCTTTTCGGGGTTTCCCGCTCTTGGGATTCATCCCCGTCTTTGGGGACAACCGCACTCTCCTCGACACCATACCGTGTAGACATAATAATTTCAACCTTTTGCAGAAAAGCATCGATCTCAAAGGGTTTCGTCATAAACCCGTCCACATCAAGCTTCGAGAATAGGCTTCCCATGTTGGCTCTTGCCGTCAGGACAAGCACGGGGTATTTGGATTTTTTATTCACATGATCATAAATTTGCTGGTAAAAAGAAGCTCCGTCCATTTGTGGCATATTGATATCCAGGATGATCAAATGCGGCCGTGTTTCGGCAATCTTTTGGAGTCCCTCTTTTCCGTTGTAGGCCGTAAGAACACAATAACCTTTATGCTGAAGCAGCCCTTTCAACATCGTAACCATATCAACTTCGTCATCGATGATCAAAATGACTTTGGAATCTGTCATAGGATCATTCTCCTTGGGGAGGGATCGGCAGCGTAAAAATAAATGAACTGCCCCGGTTCAGCTCGGCTTCCACCCAAATATCTCCGTTATGCCGCGTAATCACTTCTTTGCAGATCGCCAGGCCCAAACCGGTCCCGCTCACTTGCGAGTCGGCGTTGTCAAGTTGTTGAAATTTTTGAAAAAGTTTTTTGATGTCCTCTTTGCTAATGCCGGGCCCCGTATCTTTAACGCATACTTCGACGGAACCCGCTTTGTGGCTCATACGACTTATGACAGTAATACCGCCCTGCTTTGTAAACTTAATGGCATTGCTGAACAGGTTGCTCAAAACCTGATGGAGCTTGTCTGCATTAAGCATCACCGGGGGCAAATCGGAAGCAAGCTCCGTTTTGAAATAAAGTCCTTTTTGTTCCGCTTCCAGCTTCTGGGTAACCGCCGCTTCCCGAATAATGTCGTTAATCTGTTTTAATTCTATCTTTGTGATCGCGATGCCGGATTCCAGTTTGGAAAGACTGAGAATGTCGTCGACAAGACGGGATAACCGGTCGGCCCCTTTTTGTGCAATGTCCAGATAATCGGATGTTTCTGCATCAAGCCGCCCTTTGGTCATTCGGGTCAAAAGAGCCACGGCCATTTTGATCGAGGCGAGCGGCGTACGAAGTTCATGAGAGACAGTAGAAGTGAGCGTTTTTTCTTTTTCGATCATGATTTTTAATTGGGCATTCAAAATTTGCAACTCCTGATTTTGTTTTTTGGCCAGTTCGAAGAGCTTCCGGTTCTCTTCTGTCAGATCATAACGTTGGATCGCATCCCGTACGACAACGCGCAGGTTTTCATCCTTCCAAGGCTTGTTGATGAAACGATAAACCTCTCCTTCATTGATTGCCGCCTCAGCCGCCTGGATGTCCGCATACCCCGTGAAAAGGATCCGGATCACCTCTGGTTTCTCCTCTTTGACCAGCCTCAGAAACTCCACTCCGGAAATCCCGGGCATACGCTGGTCCGATAGCACGACTTTGATATTCTGATTTCCGATCACATAGAGCGCCTCGCTATAATCGGCGGTTGTGAAAATGTTATATGGTTCGTTCCGAAACAGACGCACACACGCTTTCAGAACATTCACTTCATCATCAACGATCACCACACTTGTCTCTTTAGCATCGGCCATCTTTCAACCCTCAAAATTACAAAAGATAATTTGTTTTCTCTTATTTGTCTGCTTTGAGATTCGCGGGAAATAGGACTCTACGCATTTAGAATATCTTTTTGCCCGACGAACTCCACGTTTCAGTATCGTCAACAATCTATAGGCAATAACCCCTCATCCCACTCTTGGACTATCCGTTTTCCCAGGCGTTTTTGAAAGCGGCAAGGAAATAATAACCGTCGTGCCAAGATCTATTTCGCTTTCGACTTTGATAGTACCTCCGTGTCTTTTAATGATCGTAGCACTGATCCCAAGACCCAGTCCAGTGCCTTTCCCCGGCTCTTTTGTTGTAAAAAACGGGTCGAAGATCTTGTTCATGTTCTCTTTAGGGATCCCGCACCCCGTGTCTGAAATTTCAATGTACGCGAATCCCTCACGTGCGCAGGTCTTGATCGATATAACACCATTGCTTTCTATGGCTTGCGCGGCATTCACGAGCACATTGATAAGAACCTGTCCGATCTGCTGCGGGTTGCAGGTAATTAACGGATCGTCGACGTAATCCTTTTTGAGCTCCGCCTTATATTTGATCTCACTCCGTACAATATTGAGCACACTGTCTACGACTTTACAAAGACGGGAAGGGATGAAAACGTCTTCTTGCATATGAGAAAACGTCTTGAGATCCCGCATGATATTTGCGATCCGGGCGATGCCCACTTTGGATTCTTTCAATAAATCATCCATATCGTGGAAGATATAAGAGAGATTCATTTCTTCTTCGAGTTTTGTTATTTCTTTTTCGATGCTTTGAGCCTTTTCCAGATCTCCCTCCTGAACTGCTGCGCTGAGAGTTTCCATCACCCGAAAAATCTTTGTAATATCCGCTATGTAGTCGCTTAACGTGTCTATATTGCTTCCGATAAAACCTGCGGGATTGTTGATCTCATGGGCAATGCCGGCCGCAAGCTCACCGATAGAAGCCAGTTTCTCCGACTGGATCAACATGCGCTGAGTGCTCTTCAATTCCGCCAATGCTCTTTTACTTTCAGAAATATCTCGCGTCACTGCGATCGTGCCGACAATCTCTCCTTTTGCATCTTTGAGAGCGCTGACGGAAATGGCTACGTCCACCCGGCTTCCATCTTTTTTCATCAGGACTGCTTCAAAATTGTCGATTTTTCCTATTTGCTGGAGCAGACGGGTCCGCATTGCCCCCCATGGCTTGGGCGAATAAAAGAAAGAATCTATGGGTTTTTGATACAAATCGTCACGGCTCGCACCTAACATGATTTCCGTATATCGATTCCACGAAACAAACCGATCGTTTTTATCCACCAAGGTAATGGCCGCCGACGAATGGTCGAAAATCATTCGAAGCTCTTGCTCGCTTGAAAAAATAATTTTGTTTTGAAAGGCGAACTGTTCCCCCGTCACCAAACCTCCTGCAAATAAACATACGAGAAGAATTACCACCAAAAGAGTCGGAAAACGATTTTGCAACCGGTCGCTTTCCCAGTCAGAAGCGCTTTCGTCAATGCCCAAAACAGCAACAACACGCCGCGAAACCGGGTCTTTTAGAGGGATGAGCGAACTGACCCACGTCCCCCACTCGTCAGTCGTGGGACCTTCAATAAATTTTTCCCCCAACGAAAAAGAATTCACGAGCGCCGGCGTTGCATCCTTATAGAGTTGTCCGGGCGGTGAATAATCTTTGGAATCGGGTGGCTCAGAATCCACGAGAAAATGGACGCCGTCCGCCTCGAGGCTCATCAGATAAATAAAGCGGCCTTTGAGAAGCGCGCGACGCATTAAAATAAGCTGCTCTTTAAGGCGCTGATAATCGGGATTATTCAGATCGGTTTCGTTTGCATTTAAACTTTTGACTTCCGTGATATTAACCGCCGCCGCAGACACCGACGCTTTTTCTAATAAATTCCACTGCTTATCCTTCAGATAACTGGTCGAAAAATATTCAGTTGCGAACCAACCCAACAAAAACACGCCGGCGACCATTCCCATAAAAACACCTGCAAAAAAACGCTGGGGGCTAGTCCCAAACAGTCCTTGTTTTAATTCGCGCAGCCATACCGCTTCCCGGTATATCCAAAGCCCGATCGCGATCAGAAAAGCCAAGAGCATCCGTACGATCTGGACCGGAAAACCAAAACACGAGAAAAAGACGCGGGTATTGATAAAAGATGCCGGCCAAAAATCCGCCGGAGCAGGAACCAACCCGGTCGCCAGTCCATAAAGCAATAAACCAATGGCCACCATTTTCAATCCAGCGCTGCTGACGGACTTATTTTTTTGGTCCTGCCATAAAGCCCAGGCAGATCCGATTGCACCGGTCAATCCGAACGCATAACGTACGCTTGCGTTAAGCCCTGCCATGCCTTTCAAACCGCCCCAAACTGCCAAAAAAACCAAGGGAATGTAGATCCATGAGGTAAGGGGTTTTCGGGCACTTGTTCTTGCAAATTCAACTAGAAAAACAAAGGAAAGCACTAAAATAAAAAGCTGAACATACGTAAAAGCAGGATTCACACGAAAAGCGATGGCCACCATATCCAGCCATTCATTGATGGCATGGATCACTCCGAAAAAGAAAAACCATTTCCATGTTATTGTCTGGCAAAGCTTGCTTTGCCAAATTAGAAATGCGTTTACCGCTATCAATGCAAACGCAAAACCGTAAACAGCATAAACATAATCCATTTGCTGGCTAAAAAATGTGGCTATCATTTCACGCATCTTATCCTCGCAAACTGGTAATAGTCCCCGCAAGCTTCTACGACAAGAATCATGGACGCTAAAACAACTTTGACAATTAAGCGGACAGACTCCATGTCTGTTATCATACATTTTCTAGAACAGCTTGAAGTGAAAAAGGCGTTACTGCTGCCTCCAGAATTATCGGCAACAGTAACGCCTGTATTGATTTATAAAAACTTCCCCGCCTCTCCTAAAAGCTGATCAAAAAAGACCCGCTATTTCTTGCAATACCGGGTCTTTAATTGTTCTTCGGTAGGATGATCAGTATAAAATTCCCCCTGAGGGCCCAAAAATCCTTTTTCGGTCTTCCGAAGAGTCACAACCGTAAAACTTCCGTTCCCGTTGGGGATATAAGTTTCAACGGCATCACTTGGTTCATTTGTAGCCGCCACAGCCGATTGCTGGGCAACAGGAGCGGGCACAGGTGCCTGCACCTGTGTAGCGGCTGCAGTAACGGTTGAAGCAACGGTGATCGGTGCAGCAATTGCCGGCGGGGCCGTCACCACATAACCATTCGGAGTTACTGCATAATAGGCATTTCCGTAATAATAATACGGCGTACCGCCCATGTAGACGACCGTATAGCCGGGCGGCAGAGCAGGAACAATGGCCCCCATCGGTGCCGGTACGATCATATACCCGGAAGGCGTGGACCTGTAAAACATGCCCGCGCTATAAAGGAACTCCGCGCCTGCTATCGATAAGGCAACAATCCCTAAAGCTGTCGACCCTCCCCCCCAGCCAGGGCCTCCATGCCATCCTGGGCCTCCATGTCCTTCGGGTCCCCCATGTCCTCCGCGGCCGTTTGCAAAAGCCAAAGAAGGTTGTAAAAAACAAGTTAAAATTAAAATCACAGCCAAGATTTTTTTAGACATTTTTGCATCTCCTTTTTATTACTTGTTAAGCACATCTCCAATGACTCAAAAAGAACGTTTAGCTGCACAACTAAAACAGTCCCTTTTATGCTAAGTTAGACAATTCGAGGAAAAAAAAAGTTTCCGATACCTAAAAATAAAAAGGCGCTATTGTTACCTTTGAACTTTCGTTCGCCGTAACAATAGCGCCTGTATTGGAAAAACTCCCCCGCGAGGTTCCGGCAACGCTGGCTGGTCGGACGACCGCTCCGAATCCGAACTCGCAGTCTGTAACTTGACGCTTGCGTGAATTGCCTCATCCGAGATTTCGAGCCGGTGAATGGCTTTCTGTAAGAGCTCTTTCCTCTGATAGGGCTTCAGGTTGTCCATGATAGCAGAGCCAGCTTCGTCCAGCAATCCCTTAACATCCAGTTCCGATAACTCCGTTGCATTAACGGCGGAAAGCTCGCTACGCAACTTGGCAAGCCCCTCCTCCAAGTGTTTGCGGGCGTCGCCAAGCTTGAGAAGCTTTTCGTCGACAAAGCCCTTGGCTCCTTGGCTCCAGTCTTGGGAGGATAGCAGCCGCTGGGCCTCCTCATTGACACATTTAAGTTCAAGCTCCTGTGCTCGCTTTTCCGCCTCAATCTTTGGTAGGGAATTTTTTAATCGCTGGTTCAACTTGCCAACCACCTTCCTCAAAATGCGTTCGCGCTTTCCCACGTGCAGCACCAGCTCCCCGGCAGTCCTTTCAACTTCCGCTTGAGGGTATTTAAGACGGCACTCCTTGTTGGTGCAGCCGTAGTAATAATAGGCCTTTCGGGTTTTTTGGCCGGTTCCGTTCCTCCCGACCATTTTGCCCCCGCACTTGCGGCAGTAAAGCATTCCGCCGTTTAAAAGATAGAAATGCTTTCGCGGTGCGGCACTATTTCCACGAACCGCACAGTTCAGCTTCAAGAGCTTTTGAACTTCCGCGAACTTGTCGATGTCGACAATCGCGGGCCAAACAGCATCAACGGTACGATAACGCCCGCTGGCATCCTCTTCGCGGCTCCAAGGCTTCCGGGAAACGTATTTGTTGATTTCCTTTTTGCCAATGTAAGCTTGATCCGTGAGCAAGTGGTAGACGTTGGAGTGAACGAATCTTGCGGAAGGGTGGAGATTACCCCGTCTGCTTGTGTAGGATTTCGTTCGGTATCCTCGCGCGTTTAAAACTTCTGCCGTGCGAAGAACCGAACCCTCTTCGAGATAAGTGCTAAAGGCAAACCGGACGATCTGCGCCTCTTGCTCGTTAACGACCAGATAACCCTTACGGTTGGCATCTAAACTGTAACCAAAAAGCTGGCCGCCATTCCAAAGACCGCGCTCCGATCTGGCGAGAATGGCCGAGCGAGTTCTGTCGCCCGTTTGCTCCCTCTCAAATTGATTTAAACCGCCCATAAATGTCAAAAGAAGTCGGCCCATCGGCGATGTGGTGTCGACGTCCTCTTTCAAACAAATAAAATCTACCTTGTGTTCTTGAAAAAAATCAACCAGATCCAAAAGGTCTCGCGTGGAACGGGAGATACGGGAAAGCGCGAGACAAAGAACTGTGTTGATGCGACCTTGTTTGATGTCTTGCATCATCCGTTGGTAGGCGGGGCGATTCGTGTTTTTCGCGGAGATGCCTTCGTCGACGTACCGTTCGACGATAGTCCAAGGCTCCTGCCCCAATTGAGACTTCATGGACACGTGTTGTGTCAGATGATGGTCTTGATTTTTCAAGGAACCTTCTTCGACCTTCGCCTGTTTCTCGGTCGAGACCCTGATGTAAAGCCCACAATTTTTCATTTCAATTTTCCCGGATTCTTTTTCTTCATCTGCTCGTACAAAAGCTCGGCGATTAACTCGGCGATCCTGTCTTCTTCATCAATGGACGAGGCGGCAACCTCCGGCTTCTGCGCCACGAATTGAGGCTTCTCACTCATGGGAGCCTCGTCAAGCGCGGGGCTGCCGCTTGCCCCTTCGCCGTGCCCGACCCGTCAACAAAATGACTGACTTCGAGGGGAATTACAAAAGGAAAAATCGTGAATCGATGTTTTTTTTCTGCTTTTAGCAGAGGGCCCTTTTTAATGCCCCACCAGTTCGCATTAGAGAGCCCGTGGCGAGGCGGGGTGGGGAAACCTCTGAGTCGTACCGCCCCGCCGCCGAACTCGCCCCTTGGGTTAATTTTGACGCTTGGCTTGACCGAGGCGTTTCGTGACCGGGGTAACGTCCTGCGGTTCCCGGTATTCATACCGGCTTCCTGTTGACCCTGACCACGATTTTCTTGGTGGACTTGGTGGACGTTTCGGCAGGCACTTTCAATATGATTGAATTTGTTTTCTTGATTTCTGGATCAGTGGTAGGAAGTCCACCAAGTCCACCTGATTTCACCCCCGCTCTCGGCAACAATTGCCATCTCTGGATGCCGCCGATCGCACCGCTCTTGTGGACGGTGAAATTCCCAATGACTCGACCCCTCAGATGATTTAAGAGGATTCCCAGTTTGGTTTGAAGGCTCCTGTCGCCACCGGCTTCAAACTCAGAAGAGAATCGCGCGGCCAATGGGAGAAGCTGTGAGGTTTTTACCAGCGTATAACCGTGAGCCCTGAACCAATCTTGGACAAACTCCTCGTAGTTTCCGGTCTCAGTGTCCGCTTCAGCGTAAAATTGTTGGATGCCTTTTAAGAATCCCGGGATTCCGCAAACGTCCAAGATGCCGCCCATAACTTCGCTCCAAGATTCGAACGAGCCAATCTTCTCGGAACCCTTGGGCCTTCCGGCGGCAATCCACGCCTGTATGAGAGTGTAGGCGGCCCACATCAGGCGGCCTCTGTTTTGTGTGACCCATTCCTTGAGATTGGGGTGCTTGAAAGTTCTTCCCGTCCAAGGCTGGGGCATTCTGGCGTTTAAACGAATGCGAACGGTTCGGCGAATCATTTCGGCAGAAAACTGCATATTGTTGCCGGTGGCAATAAACTGACATTGCACAGGGACGCTGGAAACCTTTGAAACGCCGAGAATTCTTTCCGTGAAACTATCCGATGTAAGTGCCAATTCTAACGCGGGTGAACTCACGGTACTTTTCAGATTGTCGATGAATATGAACGCGGAGGACGTTCTTAAAGCAGAAAAAAGTCTTTTTCGTCCCTCATCGTCGCTTCTGGCCTCTGCCATCGGTGAAACTTCTTCTCCCTGCCAAATACGGATAATGACCGAGACAAGAAGAGTCTTACCTGTGCCTTGCATGGGTGCGTCAACTGAATAGAGCGGCGTTGACCCTTTGATGAGTGCTCGAGCAGGATGTTGCAGGAGCATGGCGAAGGTCTGAGCCTTGTCTGAAAGGTTTTCAAAGGGAAAACCGCCCAAGAGTTCGCCACACAAAATAGCTTTCGCTTTTTCGATCTCCTTCTTTGACGGTTTTTTTGAAACGAGCGGGATGTCGAGGGAACCTTTAGGAAGGAAGAGAATGCCGCTCGAACTGCTAAAACCCGGCTTCGTTCGCAATGATCCGTCAGGCCCAAAGACTGGAACCGTTACCAAACGTTTCAAGACCGGAGCCGGTATTTCAAGACTCCCAAGAATTCCGCTAATGACATACTTGGGCGGGATGATGTCTATTTTGTGGCTCTTCTTGCCCTTGCGAATTGTTTTGGTGAAACGAATCCGCTCCGCTAACACCTCTGGCAAGCTTTCCACGTTCAAAGATGCCACGAATGGTGCCCCCGCATCGTCAAATTCAATTCTGCTTAGAGAACCACCATATCGATAAAGCGACGGTCTGGGCTCGTTCCCTTTTTCAACGGCTTTCCGCACCGCTTTAAGAATGACGGGTAAGGGCTTTCCGTTGATGTCAATTTCGGAAAGTTCCGCGTTCCTTTTTTTAGCCTCTTTTTCCTGTAGCCATTTTTCGTGCCATTTTTTTTCCTTTCCGAACCGGGGGTCATCAACACTGACCCGAGGGAGTTTTTGAAAGTCCTGTACCGAATGCTCTTTTAGGTAATCATCGAGGCCTATTTTTTGCATAGCGTGGCCCCTTTCTGAACGATAATTAAATCGCAGCGAGCACCGCGCTTTACAAGTTCCTTGCCGAAGGCGTATACCCCATGAAAGAGATCGGATTTTTTAGACTCCCAAACATCGGAATCTGGCACCACGCCAATGTATCGGCCTGTCCAGTCAATGCTGTCAAGATCCTTAATGGGTTGGCCATTTCGCATCCAATTCCATACACCGCCTATGGCGATGCAATAGAGGCCGCGCTGACAAGCCGCGAGTGCTTTTTTTTCCCCTTCCGTTATAAAAAAAGCGTGACCCGGAGTTTCTACGGCTTTGCGGGCATAAGTTGGAATATACAAGCGTGGTGAGGAATCTTTAGGTTGTAGATATTTTACAGTCTTTCCTTCGTGGTCTTTAAATGGAGGAAAAACTTTTAATCTAATAAAATTAGCGCACCCATAGGGAAACACCAAAGCGGACTGAACGGGTGGAAGCCATCCAAGTAGGTTTTTAATTTCACTTTGTTCAACCGAAAAAAGGCCCGCTTCTCTTACGATCTTTTTGGTGAGGCCGCTGCCTTCTGATAAATCTCTCCAGTGCTCTGGAAAGATTCGGAATCTATTTTTAGAACCTTCTTCATTCGTAGCTCCTGCGATAACCATGTGTCGCCTCCTTTTTTTAGGAGGCCAGTAAAGCACACTTTGAAAAGGAAGAGGGGGCTGGAAAGTGTCTTTTTCCAACCCCCACCATTTCGAAACAATTAAGTTAACCGTTATTTAAGATTACAAGCCACCCCAGCAATAAAGGGTTTTAGCACCTCAATTTTTTTTGAGTTTTTTTGTTTTTCTTGCAAGAGAAGAGTTACTAAAAAGCTTTTCTTGTTTACCAAATCATCATAACAGCCCAGATCTTTCAACTTGTTTTTCAAATCTTTTGAAGAGTAATTCGCATTTGCAAGATGGCCCCGCAGTTGGAGATATTCACATATTTTTTGGGGCCCTGAAAATAGCGCTTTCCCTTCATCTGGCGGTAATGCCCGAATCTCTGTTTTATTAATTAATTTTCTAAGAGTATCTGTAATCTTCACCCAACTGATTTTTGTTTTTTCGTGGAAGATCTTCCTTTGTCGTTTGGAAAATGAATCGCCTAACAATACTAAAAAGTTTTCATCGAGGTCATCAAACGCGCACTGAATTACTTTTTTGAAGCGATCCTCATATATCCATCGCGGATCAATTTGCAAGAGCAACGGAAGCAGTTGTTTTTTGAATCCGTTTTGGATATTGAACGGAACAACGCTTTGAGTGGCTTTATCGTAAATCTTGGAAGCCTCCTCAAACTTTTTTCTTCCTTTCGGGCCTAATTTTTTTAAGAAAAGTTGTTTATAATATTCGACGTACTCGATTTGAGAACAAAAAGCATGAAGCCCAATAAACCATGCTTCAAATATAGTTCGGTTTGGGGCGTGAAAGTAGTATGAATCTCGGGTAATAGCCGCATCAAATAACTCTGCCTGATGGAGACAAAACTCATAACGCTTTCCTACTTCGTTCTTATCTATAGACGTCAAAAACTTTTCTTTTTTTATGAATTCATTTGCTTTGGAATAAATTGCACGGGTTAAAGATTTAAGAGACAGGCTCTTTGGAAAAATCATTTGCAAGACCTCCAGTAGCGAGGATTCTAGGCCCGCCAGAGGAGGTGCGTCAATAAGTCAAAACTACGGAAATGCTGTAACGAATACCGCTCGTAGGTTTATTGAGAGCGCAATCGAAACAGGACACGAGGGGGGGCGGGGGTGGGCCATGGCCCTCCAAAAAAATAATCGCGCTGGGTACTTGGAAATGTCGGGCGGGCTAACGACCCGGTCAAAAGTGAGACCGAGCTCGAAAAGGTGGAAGTGGGGGCGGTTAAAGAAGATTATTTATTAAGATTTTCCCTTACGAATATTTCCTTTTGGATCGCCGCGTAAAAGTCCTGTATATACTTCGGGTCTCGCTCTCGCTCCGCCGTTAGAAAACGGCTGTTTTGTGCGGCTTCAAGGAAAAGTGATATTCGTTCTTTGACCGTATTTTTTCCAAACTGCTCAACAGTGATGCTCGCAACATGACGAAATGTTAGCCCTCCCATCATGGTGCGCACTGGCTTTTCCGTGGCTGCTTTTATTGTTCCAGCGGCAAAATCTGTGTTCTCAATAATAAATCCCTTGTCCTGCAAAACTTGCAACGTCGCCTTGTAAGCATTATCGTAATTGCCCTCGAACACTTTCTCTTCGAGGTTTCGCACCTCCAACTCGGACAGGGGCCTTGTCGCACATCCCGCCATTGCAACTGCGAGAATAAAAGCGAAGAACAATCTCATCATAAAATCCTCCGGTTAAAAAGCGGCCGACCGGTAGCTGTATTCTTCTACGATGTTGTTTTTATTGAATTCGATCATCAACGTAAAAGTCCTCGTTGACGAAGACACCTTAGCCTTCGCGGTACCTACTAAAATCAAAGTGCCGTAGGCATCAGACCCGCTCTGTTCCATGGAGACCTTGTCGTAAGTCCAGACCTCATTCCCAGTTTTGTTTTGAGTTACCACGTTGGGAGCGCCAAAAACTTCCAAGATTTCATTTTGGGTCGTCTGGCCTTTCACTATCTTTGTTTTTACCATCCCGGCGGTAAGATTGCTTTTCTGAACAGGCTCAGAGCTTGCGCAACCCGCCATAAAAACGCACAGCAGCAAAAAAAACGAGAGTCTTTTCATTTTTTTCTCCTTTGGTCGAGACCGCACAAACCTTCTTTTTGACCTTTAAAATGACTCATTTCTGATCAAATTACTTCATTTATTTTATAAATTTACAGTCAGATTGTAACCCGATGACGTCCCATCGGTTAAGGTATCGTTTTTCATCGTCGCAAAATGTCCGCATAGCGGTGGGACGGTGGGCCTGTCCTTTTAGGCCCGGTGTTTTGAGCCAATTAAGATGGTGTTTTCTGATGGTTTCGGCAACAATTTTGCTGGGGACAATGAAGAATTCCGCTGGTTCTCCGAAATTTAAATTCACAAAAACATAAAAGAGATTGGGGGCGTAGTGCTTTTCCGCCTTCTCACTCATCACCCATTTTGTGCCCCGGCTATAACGCGTCTTAACCTGAATGGCCGCCGTCTTCGTGGCTGCCGCATTCGTGACCAGAATGTCTACACCCTTTGAATTCCTCAAGGTTATCGAAGCAATGAAACCGCGCCGGGAAAGTTCACCAGCGCAAAGATACTCCCCCGCAACTCCACTTAAGACCGAATCCAGCTTTATTTTTTTCTTCACGAACGAAAGCATACACCATCATTTGTGGGGGTGTAAAGATTTAAAGCACCCTGCTATAAGATGGTCCATGAAAGATGTGAATTTGAAAATCGGATTGGCGATTAAAAAATTCCGGAAGAAACGCGGGCTGACTCAAGAGCGGCTTGCGGAGATGATTAAGACAAGTTACAAGTACATCCAAAGAATCGAAGGCAAGACGCCCCCGGACATACGGCTAAGCACCATTAGGCGTATCTCTAAAGCCCTCAAGACAACGCCTTCAAAAATCCTAGAGAACGCTTAGAAATTCTCCCTTGAAAAAGCTACTGCAGTTTAAAAACTAGCCCGCTCCAACCATTGTTTATGGAATCTTCTATGCTCCACGTCTTTCATCTCTATATTTTCAAGTTTTTAATTCTAGGCCTTATAATGCTTGTGTATATTTCGAGAGGATACATTCCATTCAACTTTAAATTCTCTATACCTTCCAAACCTTGATCGGTTGCTCCAATTGCTGTCCTAATATACTTAAATTTAATTCTATTTTTTTCAATTAACTTCGGTGGAAAGAGATAAAAAAACTTCTTCAAATTTGGAAAAATCGTAATAATCATATCCTCTTTTTTCACCCCTCGTTGTGCAAAATCTTCTACTACCAAAGGCTCACATAAATCCGCAACATCAATTTCACACTCCTTGCCATATTCCTCTAAGATACTATCCGGTAAAAAAAGCCTCTCCCTCCCCGGGTATGGTTGTTGTTTGATTGTCAGATCGACCACTAAAAAAGGTGGGGCAACAAGCCAAGCATGAGGCGCGGTCGTTTCTTGGCTATTAGATTTACATTCGATTGTCCAAAAGTGTTTCGAATTTATACCTGTTTCGTTTGGAAAAAAAATCGCCAATGCGCCTCTTGCTACGTAATTCCAAATACCTTCCTGATCAAGCATGCGAGAAAAAGCAGACGATAGATCGACGCATGCGCCCTGCCTTCCATCCTTAAAAAGCAATTCTTGAAGTGATTGGGCTATTACCGTTGTTACATGACGAGAACGGCGAAAATATTCGGCAGTATAAGGCTGTGTATCAACAAAGCGAGCATACCAATTTAGGAATTCTGGGTTCAATCTTTCTATGGAGAGAAATTGCGGACTATCATAAAAGCCCGGCTTTTCTGTGTGTATGCCTTTTTCGTGGAAAAAATCCTGTAGCGTTTCGAAATCCGCTTCGAGAGGAACTAATTTACCATTGATCATTCTTAGCTCTTCTACCAATTATCGATGGCTAACCTACGCACCTGATTCAAAATTAATTCAACACGTTTTAAATTTATTTTTTGTTCACATTCTCTCTCTTCAAGTATCCAACATGTCCCATTCTTCACCAAGCACCCATCTGAGGGCAGAAAGTTTGCCATTAATCATACCCCATTCGAATTTTGAATGTGGCCCAAGGTTTTTTTTGCCGTGCTTCTTTTCAACTTTCTCGGCTGCTTTAAGAGCTCCTTTCCAAATCTCAGGGTGAACTTTTTCCTTCCTCGCGTTCACCCTTTGGCGAAGGAGTTGATGTCTGTCATACCAAACTTTATCAAAAAACTCATTCTCCGCTTTGAGAATGGCCGGCACTTTTCTGATGGGTGCATCGGTAAGCTCATATTTGCGAAGCAAGCTCAATTTCCGAGAAGCTAATTTCTCAATAGTGGGTCTTTCCCATACCTTGATCTTAAACGGAGGCTTTCGGTTCCTTCGATAATCATCAAGGTAGTCTTTTGCTGGGTTTGAAAGAAAATTAGAGACTATTATCAATGCAACATGTGGATTTTCCGCCTCAGCCCAAGTGAGAAGAGTCTGCAACTCTGTAGGCGGGACACCCTTCTTGAAGTGCTTACAATCTACGAACCAAGTCTCTAGATGGACGCTTCCATCCACGTCAGTGCGGACTTCTTGGCAAACGATGTCGCGCCCTCGGTCTGACGGACTTGTTTTTTTCCCCGTTCCTTTGCGCCAGTCAATGTTAACGAACTTTAGCTCTTGAAGCAGGTCAAAAGAAAATTCTTCAAATTGGACATCATTCAAGCGGTCAAAAGAAAATGAGTTTTTAATGGTTACGCTCCTATCAATACCACGCGAGTGATTGAATTGTCTTAGCAAACCTTACCAATTAAAACCTATTCCAATCCCTCCAATATACGCCAGACCTTTCGACAGACTCTTCCTTGATTTTGCCCGAGAGCTTGCATCCATTCGTTTTCACCTAAATCCTTGAGGCGAGCTCTAACCTCTGTAAGGGGCTGTTCCAAGATACCGCCCATGGCATTTGCCAAAGGCGTTGCAACTATGCGCGGAACGCCGAGCAACCTCAACGCAATTGCTGAGTCATTATTGACGCCATAATAAATACGAGAAGGAAGATTGCTTAATACTTTCAACTGTTCTTCAGGCAAATCGCTCCCAGTGATTGAGAGCAATGCTCCCAATCCCCACGATGCCGTCTGCGTCAACCTTCCAAATAGGTTCTTCCCGCAGTTCGTCATCGCCGCGGTAATGTCATCACCTTCATTCGTGAAATAGCGGCTTGCTATTTCCGGCACAGAAACTCCATTTACCCAGTCCTTAACGATTAGGGCTAGCTTTTCCCCATCGGGATCTCTACCACCAGTAACAGCCTTGAGATTCTCTCTAAGCTCAGGTACTTTCAACAAGACCCCCATCATTCCTTTTAAATCGCCGCTTTCAGAACTAAATAATGAATCAGAATTCCAAGTCGCACTGCGGATACCTTCTTCATACGCTGCAGCTAACACAGTCTTGATACTTTGCAAAGAAAATCCGGTGCTATCAACCAGCTTTAATGGTTGTCCTGGCTCTTGCAAATAACTCGTATAGTTATGGATACCCTCAAGCAGTTTTGTGGCTAACGAAGAGTTTTGAGCACGCAATTTCTCGAAACCGAAGGTTCCTCGGAGAACTTGTTCGATTTGGTCGGCAAAGCCAGCGGGGCTTCCCATCTGTCGATAAGTATGCGCGAGGTATTGGACAAAGGTAGACCATTCGGGATGTTTATAAACGATACCCTTAAGATCGCCAAGCAAATCGCCAGCCTCATTAGCTAATGCGATAAGAGCCGAATTTAATTCGCCAGACTGACAATTAATAAATTCGCGAAGACGGGCCGCCTTGCCGTCATTGGCTGCAACAAGCGCAACAATTCCAAGACTACCGTGGTCAATTCTTCCTGCCCGTCCTGCGATATTCCAGAAATCCTCTGCAGGCATATCTTTCATACCCCTGTCTGTTGGATACTGGTGAGAAGCCATAACTATGCCAGAGACAGGAAAGTTCACGCCTTGCGCAATGGTGGTGGTTGCTATGAGAAATTTTAATTCACCCTCTTCAAACAACCATTCCATCAATGCTCGAACGTCATCAGAAAGTCCTGCGTGGTGAACTCCGATACCATAGGACAAAAGACCGTTCAACGGAAATTCTGGCCCAAATTCCAGTTCGAGGAATTGCTGAACAAGAGCAACCCTGTCGCTTGGATTCTGCTGTCTATTTGTCTCGATTTTTAATTTACCAGCCAAAGTCCACACCCAATCAGGACGCGTGTGCATTACTATAACGGGCCCTCGCTCCTGCAGGCGTTGAGCAGTCACAGCGGCTAGCAAACTTTGGTTAGATGCCTCCCGAAAAGTCGCGGCAATATTATTGTTTTTGGGTAATGCCAAGATTTCGTCGGTTGCCAAAGTGTGCCGAGTTGTATGGACAGTTTCCAGTCGCAGATCATAATCAAAACTTCGTGAGCCCAGGGCTTCACCTTTTCGAGCCTGAACAATACCAATAACACGGTCATTGGGCTGCCAGTCCAAGGCGAGACTAACATCATCTGAATTTGGCCCTCCTAGCCATCGCGCCACTTCGCGGGCATTGCTAATAAAAGGCGTAAGCAGCAAAAATTGCGCACGCTGGCACTCGTTATTAATCGTCGCGAGCAATAATTCGAGCTTAAGGCCACGGTTAACGCCTTGAATGGTATGCGCCTCATCTACAACTACGAGTGTAAGAGGACGGCCAATTTCTGCTTCTAGTCCTTGTCTCAACATCAGATCCATTTTTTCTGGCGTGGTTACAAGGACACGAAATTTTTGAGACTGATTTTGTTCATGAAGCAACTTTGACTCAACGCTATCCACCTCCAAAGCGGGGCTGACTTGTTCGACAACAATGTTCATAGGCGAAAAATCGCGCCTCAGTCGACGAGTTATCTGGTTTACAAGAGTTCGGGTTGGCACAAGATAAGCCACCCAGCCTTGCTCAGGTTCGAACTGATTTAATGCTTGAAGTATTCGGAACTGAGCTATCAATGTCTTACCACTTGATGTAGGCAGACTCACAACAACCGCTCGACGGCTCGAACCCAACAAACCTTTTTCAGCCAATGTTCGCCGTTGCGGTGGCAGAACATCAAAAATAGAACGATCTCCTCGTCCTCTACTCACTAAGCTTTTTACAAATTCCGTTACCCGTGAATTAACAGCACGCGTCACGGTCCAAATCGAGTTTTCGGCCATCTGTGACGAACATGCCGCCAGAAGACGAGTCAATGGCTCCAACTCCAGCATTCGGGCATGCTGACAAACAGCCAAAACTCGATCGAAATGTGTCTCTAACAATTGATGGATCTGATAGTTTCGGCCATCAACAACTCCATCGGTTATGTAATGTGCGAATACTTCAGCCGCCTTTGCAAGATGGTAAAGACCAATTAATTCCAAAGCTGATGACTTGGCAAAAGTCGGTTCCCGACCATCTAAATATTTTTTTTCGAACTGTTCTTGCGAACCACGTAGGACTGCGATGTGTTCTAAAACAGCATCCCGATCTGTCCAGCCCTGTTTTCGGATCAACCGCAACCATATATCAATAATCGTAGCCCAAGTACGCTTGTTCCAGTCCTCTGAAGTTAAAGGCAATTCAGGCCACGGCGATTCGCGAAGCATACGTGCGGCATCAGCTCCCATATCACCTAAGACAGCCAGTGCGCAGCTTCGAAGCAAAAACATCGAAGCCGCAACGGAGTCTTCTTCTCGTGGGAGCACTCGAAAAAGCCTGAAGGCATCGGCTGCGCAGGACTTTAATAGCGTTTGTTTGTTTTCGTCATCACTCGTTCCTTCCAAAAGCAGATCAAGCACCACCATTTCCAGAGCTTCACCTGCGCGTATTATAAGCGCGGCATTTTCACTGAAGGCGGTATCGAATAACTCATGATGAATTTGCGCATGACTTGCTTGTTTAAGAGCTTGCGCTCTGGCATCTCCTAGTGCATCGAGTAGCCAATGCGTCATGATTTTTTACCTCTCGAAATCCGTGCAGGAAGGTCAGCAATTGAGCAAGGAAGATATAGCGCAATTAATCGGCAGGTTGTCGGATTATGAAGCGTGGACGCCAGTGAATGCCCTCTGGCTTGGAGATCAAGTTGGTTCGGCTCAGTGTCGCGAATCAGAACGCCAAACAAAGCGACAGCTTTGTTTCCCGATTGGAGTAACAAGGCAATTGCTGCGTCGAAGGATGCTGTATATTGAGTTCCTTTACAGCGAGGTAGCAACCATTTAAGTAGCTTGTTAATAAGCCTCAAATTGCTTGCTAGATCGTCAATCTGGTGCCTCAGGCCGCTGCGACCACTCATAACACCAGGCGGAATCTTTAAATCGCTGGATGTTTTCACTTCACCAAGAACAAGCCGAACATCAGTGCCATGAACCTCAAACCCAATCAAGTCAGCGCCAGGTAAACTGGCCTTGGGATTTCGCTTGTCTCTCTCCATGTTCCAAGGCCAAATAACCTTATGCTGGCGTGCCAAATACGCTTCTGCCATGGCCTCACCAACAGCCCAGTCCCGTTCTTCTGGAATTTCTGCCGCTAAGATTTCATTAAGGCTATTATTGGCAAACCCGGTACTGGCCAAACTACGCAAGTGCGCCTCAAACTCATTTGCCCCTTCTTCATCGTGAAGTCTTGAGGTGACGTCACCAGCCATGAAGGATTTAAAACCATCTCCTTCGGCCAAGCTGATCCCCTGCCACGACACTTGCTGGTTCCGTTCCGTATAGCAAATAGTTTCCAAACCCACTCCTGTCGTCTTATGGCACTTCACTATACACAAGCGATTTTATTGCTGTTCGTGGATAAACAAATACACGGAGACCGTCTGTGTATATTACCGCAGTGTCGATTTCCGTTATAGTTCAATTATCGTACTGATGGGAGGCGAAGTTAAGGGTCGAATCCATCCCTTAAAAAACAGACGGGGGAGAGAACAATCACAAAAGAAGATCAGCACCCTTTCAGATTTCAAAGAAAAAACTTGAAGATAGGAAGTGGCTGGATTCATCAACCGCCCTGAGCAGATTGTTCGGACAGGGGAATTCTTACAAAGCAAAAGCGGAGGGTTTGGGGCCCTCCGCTTTGGTTTCCTGCGTCAGCGACCAATCGACTTTCTTGGCGCTGATTCTTATTTTACGGGTCCCGTAACGAACCATTCTTACCTCTATTGGAACTGATATCCAGAGGTAGAATGACGTTCTAGACCCGCGTATGGCTCCCCCGCCTGGGATCGAACCAGGGACACTGCGGTTAACAGCCGCATGCTCTACCAGCTGAGCTACAGGGGAATGAATTTCAGAAAACAATAGAGAGGTAAGTGATAAGCGGATAAGCTGTAAGTCAAATATATCCTAAAACTTACCCCTTACCGCTTATATCTTATCCCTTGAGGGGACAATTATAAAGATTGCGGGCCGAGGGTCAATGAGTGTTTTTGGCCTTTGCTTTAGGGCTATGAGCTGTTATATTTTAGTTGTACGCAGAACCCGGTATGAAAGGGAGGGCCTATGAATAAAAAAGTCGTCATAATCCTATCGATCCTCACGATAAGTCTGAGTTTTGTTCCCCTTCAAGAAGCCCTCTCGGAAGAAGATACCTTTGTTATACAATCCATACAGACCATTGACGGCTCTGTGCAAAATATCAACGAGAGAGAGCGCGGGATCACGGTCCATTGGCTGAATGATCCGGTCCTCCTTACTTATCAAGATCTCATTTTACACGTCCCGGATTCCACGCCGATCATTAAAGATTCCGAAAAGGTCCGGCTGGAAGACCTGGAAAATGGCGACCATGTCACAGTTCGTTATGACGCGAACGCCGAACCCCTGCCGCGAGCGATCAGCATCGCGGTAGCGGAGACATAACGTCTCTTGATCGTTATCCTGTTATCCCGGCACTAATTTCCAATAAACTTTTAATGATAATCAAGTACCGTACCGTTAACCCCTAAAAAAATGGAGAACGGTACTGGAAAGTAACCTCTAAAAAATCAGGAGAAGAAATTCATGTATAAGCTTGTTTTGATCCGACACGGAGAAAGCACTTGGAACAAGGAGAACCGGTTCACAGGATGGACCGACGTGGACCTTTCTGAAAAAGGCCTCGGAGAGGCCAAAGACGGCGGCCAGCTCCTTAAAAAAGAAGGCTACGTCTTCGATATCGCGCTCACCTCGGTCCTCAAGCGCGCGATCCGGACGCTCTGGATCGTACTCGATCAAATGGACCTTATGTGGATCCCCGTCCTCCGGGACTGGCGATTAAATGAACGCCATTATGGTTCCCTGCAAGGGCTTAATAAATCCGAGACTGCGGCCAAATACGGCGAAGACCAGGTCAAGATCTGGCGCCGAAGCTACGATGTTCCCCCGCCGCCGCTTGAGGAAAATGATCCGAGAAATCCGGCCAAAGACCCGCGCTACCAGAGTTTCAGGAAGAGTGATCTTCCGCTCACAGAATGTCTCAAAGACACCGTCGCGCGCGTCCTTCCCTTCTGGCATGACGTCGCGGTCCCCATGATCAAGGCCGGTAAAAAAGTCCTCATCGCAGCGCACGGCAACAGCTTGCGGGCGCTCGTCAAATATCTTGATAAGATCCCGGATTCCGAGATCGTGGGCCTTAATATTCCGACCGGCATCCCGCTTGTCTATGAACTGGATAAGGACCTCAAGCCGATTAAACACTATTACCTCGGCGACCCGGAAAAGATCAAAGCCGCGATGGACGCGGTGGCGAACCAGGGAAAAGCTAAGAAATAATTCTCTAAGACACAAAAAAGACGAGACTGGAAATCCAGCCTCGCCTTTTTTATTTTCAGAAACAGGACTGATCGCTTACTTCACCGCTATGAATTGCTCTTTGCTTCTTCCGCAAAGAGGACATTCCTTGAAGTTGATCCTCTCGACCACGTTCCCGCAGAACAAGCAGACGTAAAAATCTTTATTCTTGCCCTTCCATTCTTTTAAATTTTCAAGAGCCTTTTTATACAGGCTGGCATGAACAGCTTCCGCTTTTCCGGCATCTTCAAAAGCGTCCAGGGCGTCTTCGTTCTTGTCTAACTTAGCCTTGGCAATGAATTCCGGATACATCCTGGTAAATTCATAAGTCTCTCCCTCCAAAGCAGCCTGTAGATTCTCCGCTGTACTTTTTACGACCAGAGTTTTGATCATGGCGGTTGGAACCGCGCCCATTTTTTTGATGATCGAGGCATGGCGTTCAAAATGGACTTGCTCGGCGCGAGCGGCAGCTCTGAAAAGACTGGCGGCCTTGCCGTACCCTTCCGCATCCGCCTTGACGGCAAACGCGAGATAGCGCGCACGGGCATTACTTTCTCCGTTAAACGCTGCCTGAAGGTTGTCGAGCGTAGTCTTTTCAACCGCCGCTGGAGCGTTCTCCAGCGTCTTCGTTTCTTCGGCGTAAGCGTAGCCTGCTAACACCAAGGAAAAGAGAATTGCACCCATGAGGATCTTGTTGATGATTTTCATGTCTAGATCTCCTTGTTCACCAGGTTCTAAAAAGCGTGGGCTCGAGACATATCACTCTATCACAATTACGTTGTTTGAGAAGATGCGCCTTTTCCTATTAAAAAAGAAAAAACATCCTCTGAAAGGAATTTCCCGCGAGTTGTCAGACGGATTTTCTCATCTGTTTTCTCCATAAGCCCATCCTGGCAAAGCATCTTCAGGTGCTCTCGCAAAGCCGGATAGATCTTCGGAAATAAAGCGGGCCGAACACCTTCACAAAGCCGGAGACCCGTCACCAGGGTTTCGGTTTCTTTTTCCTCCTCCGACAGGTGGTCCTCAACATCATTCTTCCAGTTTTCCGCCTCGCATTTTTCAAGATACTGCTCAAGGTCCAATGCGAACTGCGAGCGGACCCCGTTCAAGTACGTAAAAGCCCCGGGACCTAAGCCCAGATATTCCTGATTGTGCCAATAGATAAGATTGTGACGCGATGCCAGACCCGGTTTCGCGAAATTCGAGATCTCGTAGTGCTCATAGCCCGAATTTGTGAGCATCTCGATCGCGCTTTCGTACATTCGTGCGTGTTCCTCTTCTCCGGGAAGACCCAACTTCCCTTCTTTTTGAAACTGCCCGAAGGGAGTTCCTTCATGGACCTCGAGATCGTAAAGCGAAACTTGCGTAGCCCCAAGCTTGATACATTGCCCGACGGAATCGCGGAAATCCAGGGCGGTCTGGCCTGGCAAACGCAGCATCAGATCAAAACTGATATTTGTAATTCCCGCTTGTTGTATTTTCAAGACTGTTTCCGCGATATCCCGCGCCATGTGCCGCCGGCCAAGCTTTCGGAGGATCTCATCCCGGAATGACTGGCAGCCGAGACTCATGCGATTGATTCCGATCTCACGGAGGAATTTGAGTTTGGCTTCGTCACCATCGCCCGGATTGAATTCGCAAGTAAATTCATATTCCTTCTTGAACCTGAACGTTGAATGAATCCCTTCGGCTAGCCGTTTTAGCTCCGAAACGCCCAGACTTGACGGTGTCCCGCCGCCAAAATAAAGCGTGTCAAATGAAAGAGGGCCATAATGGTTACAGGCATGCTTTATTTCTGCCAAGAGAGCCTTAAAGAACTGTTCCCGCAAATCCGGAGAAGGTGCCGCCGTAGTTACAAAATTGCAGTAATGACACCGTGTTTGACAAAAAGGTATGTGAATGTAGAGGCCACGCATGACGAGATTATAAGCTAAATAGCCTATAGACCCTAGCCTATAGCTAATCGTCTGGGAACTATAGACTATAAGCTATCGGCTATAGGCTCTGGTCTGAATTGGCATGAATCTTGCTAATCAAGCTTTGTTGCAACGTATGGCATAATAATATCTTTAAGGAATCGTCATGCCCAAGATCAATGAAAAACTAGAGGGAATACTGGAAAAAAGAGAGTTTGTTTCCATCGCGACCGTTGGAAACGACGGAAAACCGAATTCCGTCCCAAAATTTCTTTATCGCGGGAAGGGAAGTTTTCTTTATCTTCTTGATTATGTGGTCGGAAAAACTATTTCGAACCTACGCGAAAATCCCAAAGCCTCGGTCTCTTTCATGGACCTTGACACGCTGGAAGCTTATCGCCTGAACGGGACCGCCAAGATCATCGAAAAAGGACCCGCCTTTGATGCTGTTCTAAAAGGATGGGATGAAAAGCTTGTGCAACTTGCCACCGACCGGGTGATCGAAGCTGTCAGGACCGGGAAAAGACGTAGTCATTACGAAATGGAAATGACAAACCATTTGGCCGTGATCAAGGTAAGGATCGAAACCGTGATCAAGATCGGCCGCCACGGAGACATCTGGAAAGAGAACGGCTAGTACTGCGTCAATATTGATCTTACGGCTCGCGGTACTGTACCGTTTACCTGTAAAAATAAACTTGGAACGGTGCTAATCTTTTTTTACGGCGGGGATCTTGTCCAAAGCGAGAAAAATTCCGTGAAGAATAGCTTCCGGCCGCGGAGGGCAACCGGGGATATAAACATCCACAGGAACGGAACGGTCTACGCCGCCCACGACCGCGTAATTTCTATCGAACATCCCGCCACTGATCGCACAAGTTCCGCAAGCCACAACAAGTTTGGGAGAGGCTGTTGCTTCGTAGGTTTTCACAAGCGCCAACTCCATCTGCCGCGTTACCGGTCCCGTCACAAGAAGCATGTCGGCATGCCTTGGCGAGGCGACAAAATGAACGCCAAACCGCTCTGTGTCATAAACAGGATTTGAAAGGTTCACGATCTCGACTTCGCAGCCGTTGCAGGAACCTGCGTCGACTTCACGGATGTGAAGCGACCGGCCGAAGAGACGTTGTATCTTGTCTTTTAATTTTAAACCTGTTTCTTCTATTGAAAGGCGATCTGCAAAATCGCCTCGCATGAAACCCTGAGAGTCCTCTTTTCTTTCTTTGAGCGGCAAGGCGTCGTGCGGAATAAAAGCGGTATCTTTCCGGCACTCCGGCAAAGAAAAGGAGAATTCCAGGCGTAATTCTTTTTTTGTCCGGGCGGCAAAATTGTATTTTCCGTTAAACGAGATAGCTTGATGGGGGCAAACCGGCCCGCAGAGACCGCAAAAGATGCAGTCCCCGTAAGAAAGATGGAAAAAACGCTTGTTCTCGGTCAAGCGGTCCGCCATTGTCAATGCCTGGGTCGGACAGGAGGCGATGCATTTTCCGCACCCCGTGCATTTTGCAGGATCGATTTCAGGCGCGCCAAGAAATCCTTCCGGAGTTTTTCCCGCGGGGGGAGGATACGGGATCGTTACTTTTCCTGTCTCGATATTTTTTTTAAGGATCCTGAACATAGTTGTTTCTTTCCTTCACCGGTCGTTGCCGGAATAAGATAAATTCATGCTTTTATTAATAAGCGGGAAATCCGGAACGATATTTTCAAGCACGGCATATTCGATGAGCGGCCAATTCGCAAAAGACGGCGACTGGACCTTCCATCGGGAGATCTGCCCATGCTTGTCCGTTGAGATCCAATGGAAACATTCGCCGCGCGGGGATTCTGTATAACCCAGAGCATTTCGGGACGGTAAAAACGGTTTCTTTTCACCGCACAAGGAACCTTGCGGCATGGCGTAAAGAGCGTCATAGATCAACTTGAAAGATTCATAGACCTCCTGGACCTTCACTTTCATACGGCTTTCGACATCACCCTCCATAAAAACCGGAACTCTGAAAAAGAGGTTCTTGTATGCCGCATAAGGATGGTCCCGCCGGAGATCGCGGTCGATGCCAGAGGCTCTTGCGACCGGCCCGACACCGCCCAGCACTTCCACCACTTCTTTTTTGAGTGTTCCGGTAACTTCAATCCGGTCCATTAATGAATCGACTTGCCAAAGGATCTGGATCGTCTTGTCAAAATCCTCTTTGATCTTTTTGATCTCTTCCACAAGCCATTCCTTCCTGGCCTCCGGGATATCCGGACGAACACCACCCAAAGTAACCACGGATCGCAAGAGACGTGTCCCGGCCAATTGTTCATTCAGCTTCAAGAGAGTCTCCTTGATCCGCATCAGCTGGCTCGCTCCAAAACTGAACGCGACATCCAGAGAGATCCCCGCAATATCGCTCATGTGATTATGAAGGCGCTCCATCTCAAGAAAAACAACACGAAGGAATTGGGCGCGAGACGGAACTTCGATCTGCCCCAGGTTTTCGAGCGCTTGGACGCAGGCAACAGCATGAGCCAAGGAGTTATCTCCCGAGATCCTTTCGGCAAGGCAGAGAAGATGCTCCGGGGTTTTTCCCTCGCCTGATTTTTCAGTTCCCTTATGCGTATAAAAATGACGGATCTCAAGTTTGAGGATGCTTTCTCCTGCCGCTGAAAAACGGAAATGCCCGGGTTCAATGATCCCGGCATGGACAGGGCCCACGGGGATTTCAAAGATCCCCTCACCCTCGACTCGTTCAAAAACATAATCCCCTGCGACCCGGGGGATTTTATTATGAGATTCAAAGTCTTTTTTCAACGGGAAAATTTCTTGCGGCCAGTCTTGGTGAAGAACAAGACGCCTGGGATCCGGATGGCCTGCCGCGACCAGTCCCAAAAGGTCTTGGACTTCCCTTTCATGCCAGTTGGCCTGCGGCAAAAAATGAGCCAATGACGGAAACCGGGGATCTTTTTCTTCGACCCTGGTTTGAACGATCAAAAACTGGTCCTGGGCGACATAGGAAAAAACATAATGAAGAGTAAAAAATCCATTTTCTTTTCTTGTGTCGGAACCGGAAAGAAAAAGAAACCGCATTCCGAAAACCTCCGTGAGACATTCCGTTATTCTTAAAATCGAATCTTTGGCGGCAAGAACATACCACTCTTTCGCCGGTCCTTCCGAAACTTTCAGGACCGCGCCTCCAAGCTTTTCTTTTAACTTTTGGAAAACCAGCTTCATACGATGGCTCCTTCGGCCACGCGGCCCGCGTCCAGAAGTAGCTTCTGAAAGGGCCCCGGGATATAAAACCCCATCACGAAGATCACAACGAGGCCGACACCAAGAACGCTATCCATCAAGAAACTTTTTCCTGTGACCGCAGGCCCCTCAGGAACACTAAAAGTCATCTGGTTCGCATGCCTCAGAAAACCAATGAAGACAAGCGCCAGCAAGATCAAGAGAAGTGCGCACGGAATGAATTTTCCGGCCAGAAATCCTGCGCTCAGAATAAGAAATTCACTGACAAAAACGCTGAATGGCGGCATTCCGGCAATAGCCAGAGCACTTAAAAAGAAAATGGTTCCTAAAAACGGGTTTCTCCGGAAGATCCCTTTAACTTTACTGATCTCCTTGGTCTGAAAAAGATGGAGAAGGTGCCCGGAACTGAAAAAGAGCAGGGATTTGGTGAATGCATGATTCACAATGTGAAGAAGTGCTCCGTAGATCCCGAGTACCCCGCCAAACCCCAGCCCCACGGCCGCAAGCCCCATGTGCTCGACGCTGGAATAAGCCAGAAGACGTTTGTAATCTTTTTGTTCCAGAATAAAAGGCGTCGCGACAGCCACGGAAAGCACACCGAAAAAAATGAGCAGTGTCCCTGAGAATGTTGAACCGGTCGCGGCCGTGGTCAGGATGTGATACCTCAGGATCCCCAAAGTCGCACAGCTTAAAAGCACGCCGGAAAGAAGCGCGCTCACGGGGGCCGGAGCCTGGCTGTGTGCGTCCGGAAGCCAGGAATGGAACGGCGCGAGGCCTGCCTTGGTGCCGTAGCCCACAAGGATAAAAATAAAAGCAAGCCGGAGAACCTGCGGGTCCAATTGTTTGGCATGGTTTAAAAGAAAGGTCCAGTTGAGTAAAAGACCCCCCTCGCCCGCTGCCGCCTGAGCGATCGCCGAATAGTAGACTAGGATGATCCCGAAAAGCGCCAGGGCGATTCCGACGCTGCAGAGGATCAGATATTTCCATGCTGCCTCGATCGAGCTTTTTTTGTCGTCGACGTTGACCAGGAAAGCTGAAGCAAGCGTTGTTCCTTCGATCGCGATCCACATGATCCCGAGATTGTTGGAAAAAACGGTAAGCAGCATGGTGAAAAGGAAGAGATGGAAAAAGAAAGCATACCGGCGAAGCCTGAGCGGAGAGATGCTCGTGTCTCCTTCTTTAAAAAGATATCCTCCCGCATAAACGGCCGAAAGCACTCCCACGCTCGTGATCAGAAGTACAAAAACCGCAGACAGAGAATCCATCATGAGATTTCCGTTAAAAGCGAAGACACGGGGCGACCAGGATGTCTCAAAAACAAAAAGCCACGCTCCGATCGCGGAAAGAATGGCGCCGGCCATGAATGTCAGGCGCGTCATCCTCTTGGGGCAAGGGATCAAGCAGAGAAACGCAAAAATAAGGGGCATCCAGAGCGCCCTTTCGATCGTCATCGTATTATCCTTTCAAAACGGTCATATCATCCGCATCGATACTTTCAAAAGCATCGCGGATCTTGAAAACAAAAAGTCCCATGATCATCACGGCGACCAGAACGTCGAAAAAGATCCCCATCTCAACCAAAAGCGGCATCCCGAACGTCATGGTGACCGCCATTAAAAAAAGGCCGTTCTCGATCAGAAGCAGGCCGAGAACCTGGTTGACCGCCTTTTTCCGGGTCGTCATCATCAACATGCCGAAAAAGACGGTCGAAATAGCGAGCGGGATGAACTCGCTAAATGCGACCGGTTTCAGAAACTTTCCGTCTCCTGTTGCATAAAATGAAACGAAAACCAGCAGCACGGCCAGAAGAAGCGAGAAAGGAATGTTGATGTAGCTCTCAACCTCCTTACGGATCCCAAGCCGCCGGATGATCCGGAAAAAAACATGCGGGATCACGATCGTTTTCAGAACAAGTGTCAAAAGTGCGGGGATCAGCAAATGCTCGATATGGTTCGTGATGGCGATCACCGTCGTGATGAGCGCGAGCAGGAAAGAATGCGTTGCGTAGGCGCGGATGCTTGCACCGATCTGAGAAGATGCGAGGATCCAGAACGAAGCGATCAAGAGCATCATCCCTAAAAAATGGACCAGCGAGGCCACGAGTTCCGGGCTCATACTCCCCTCCCGATGATCAATTGTCCCAAGAGTGAAAGGATCGCCAGGACAAAAGCGACCACCAGCAGGTCCGGGGCCCTGAAAAAGCGCAGTTTCGCAGAATGGATCTCGATCCATCCGATCACAAATGCCAGAAAAAAGACCTTGATAAGATAAAGCACCAGTGACAATCCAAGGGCCGGCAAACCCCCGATCTCCGCGACCCCCCACGGGAAAAAAAGATTCGCCAAAAGGGTCAGGAAAACCAGCTGCTTGATCTGATGGCTCCACTCGATGAGGGCCAGATATCTTCCGGAATATTCCAGAGTCATCGCCTCATGGATCATGGTCAATTCCAGATGCGTTGACGGATTGTCCACGGGGATCCTCCCGCTTTCGGCGAGGGTCACAATAAGGAGCGCGCCAAATGCCAGGCTGGTAAAAAACAGGACCTGGATCGACGATGTGGCCGAAAAATGCGCGACCATCCCTTCCAGCGAAAAAACCCGGGCGTGAAAACCCAAAGCAAAAAAAGAAAGTAGAAGCGCCGGTTCCGCGAGCGAGGAAAGCGTCATTTCACGGCTTGACCCCATACCGCCAAAAGTTGTACCGGTGTCTAAAGCCGCGAGCGCCATGAAAAAACGACC
>Ga0247841_10003342_pt1 | contig 29999 bp, 22 predicted proteins | sample LaCruzMarch2015__2_FD_192410 | JGI IMG/M metagenome (GOLD analysis project Ga0247841, IMG submission 192410) | Freshwater microbial communities from meromictic Lake La Cruz, Castile-La Mancha, Spain - LaCruzMarch2015_18m | ecosystem: Environmental > Aquatic > Freshwater > Lake | place: Spain... | reverse complement strand
GGATTGGAATTGGCATTGATCGTTACCTTTAAGGAGCTTGTGGTAGCCGTGTCTACTGTCGGCGCCGATGGTACGTTAGCTAATGTATAAGTTGAAGCAGCATCAGCCGAGGCTGTCGAATCTCCATTCGCACTATAGGCATGAACATGGCGACCGGTATATTGTGTATTAACCGATAAACCAGTTTCATCGCAATAAGTTAAGTTAGCCGTGGCGCAAGTTGCTACTATATTATGTGAGCCATCGTGAACTTTAAAGCCGGTTTCGTCGGAGGCATTGTCAGTAAAGGCCCAGCGAATAGAACTGGCCGATTGCGCCGAAGGACTACCGATAGTCGGTGCGGTCGGAGGCGATGCCTCTGTATAAGTAATGACTAATTTCGGATCATTGGCAGTTCCTGTTTGCTCAGCAAAATACCCAGACACATAATCACCCGGGACAGGGAAACTGGCGTCTTGACCAGGACCTGGTTCAACATTAGCAACGTCGTAATTGGCGTTTCGAACGCCTAATTTAGTTACACCCGTTTTAGAAATCGCCGCTAGCCCCGAGGCATTTAAAGTAAAATTGTTATAACCAGAAGTAGACCAGTTAGCATAGGTAATAGTGGTTGAAAATTCGGTGGAACCATATTGGTCAAAATCAGCGTTGGTTATGGCTGTATTGCTAGCAGGGGTGCTAGAATAAACATTGACATTTGGGGTCAAGGAGAGTGTATCTCCTTTACCTGAACCATAAATTGAGAAAGTTGCCGCAGAAATTGTTGCTGTATCAGGAAGAGCCGACGAGTCGAATAAATATGCGCTTCGACTCAGCCAGCGATGGCCAAAACCGTCTTCACCTTGACCGGGGCTAACACCAACAATCTGGCATGTTGTTGCGTTGTCGTTGGAGTTGTTGCCGTCAAGAGCGCCCCTCATCACACCCCAAGGTGTAACTATATATGTCATTCTTTGGAAGATATTGCAGCCATCAACGCTCGTCGTTTCCGCATCTGGATTAGGATAATAAGTGACATCCGTATCAATGACTAAATTTGAACTCGGCGCCGATTCTTGCCAATAAAACGATGAATTATCAATTTTAGTCTTGTTCGTATCAATTGTCACCTGTTCGGTCTTGTCCCCAACCTTAAACGCTTCCGGATCTTCGCGGAAACTAAGATCCGAGCCACTGCCCCCCTGCGTGACTTTCCATTTAAAGTTTCGGGGTGCGTTCGTACCTTGGATCGTTTTCCAAAGACGGACACCGTACTCACTAATTTCAAAGTCAAAGTCTAAGTTCTGGCCCGAAAGCGCGGGCTCTTGCGCATCAGCTACGCCAACCAAGTCGACTGACTGAGCCAATTTTTTGGCTGTATCAATCATACTTTGAGCCGGAACGGCCGGCGTTTCCACCGGAGTTGTCTGGTTAACGTCTTCAGTTGTGGCGCTTGTCCCAGTCAAACTCTGATCATCAGTTGGTAAACTGCCAGTCACATTGACTGCTTCAGCCGGCACAGTTTGCGCACCCGGTGCTTCTTCAAGAACAACTTCAATCTTTTTACCGGTCTTACGGGATTCAATTTCGTAACCGACTTTATCTTTGTAAACTTTAACGGTTGAAGGCATTTGATCAAACAAAACGTATTCCGGGGTATCAATATTGTGATCCGGGTTAATATCTTTCCACTGGCCATTTGGATCAGCATAATTTTCTTTGTAATGAACAATACCAGTATATGATTCGAGCGTCATGGTATTATTGGCATTTTGGAAAGTCTTGGTTGTTTCCGTGCGCATCGTCGAAATGTCATTGGGTGTAATATCTTCTTTCACTGTGAAAGAAGCTTCTTTGCTCCAAGGTGACCAGGCGCCAGTATTGTCTTCAAACCGAACATGCCAGTAGTAAGTTCCTTTGGACAAGTTTCTTAATCTGTAAGAGGTCAGGTTGCGGCGATCTTCGCCAGTGGCAATCTTGGCTGTGGCATATTTTCCAGACGAGGTGGTGACTTGCCACTCAGAAGCGTAATGTTCGTCATTGTCCAGATCAGAGAAAGGCGCGGTGTTAAGGACCGGATTAGTACTATCTATAGTATCGCCTTCATTCGGTAATGTGGTGACTGGCGTCAATGGCAATCGAGAATAATTAACCGTCAAGGAGTTCAAAACCGGCGTCACACTCTTATCTGAAGTCATCATAGTCACTTTGACATAAAGAGTTCTAGAATTCGGTAAGTTGGCCAAATCTGTTGTCCAGAGTACATTGTCGGTTGAAAATTCTTTAACAATGGTCTGATTGTTAAGAATTTCATCAACTTGAAGCCCCATCCATTTAACTGTTTCATCTTTATAAGGCACAAATGTGTTGACGGCCGTACCAACCGGCGGATATTCCAAAACTTCCGTTGATTGCGGGGCAGAGGTAGTTGTATCTGTTGTTGTATCGGCAGGGGTTGTTGTTGGTGCTTCTAAGTCGAAGATGGAATTTCGGTCAGTTGGGCCAAACGATTAGTCGTTACTCCTTGAACTTGCGGCGTCGTATCAGCCGGTGTTTCGGCGGGAGCGGCTGGTGCTTCCGGAGTAACTGGCGGTGTAGTCACAGTAGTGGTATCCGGAACTGTTGGTAAAGTCGCGTCTACCGAAGGCGTTTCGGTGGTCGACGGAGTTGTCGGTGTTTCTGGTGTTTCTGGTGTTGTCGGAGTTATGACTGTAGGCGTAACTGGAACTATGATAGTAGTTGGTGACAAAGTTAAAGAACCTTTACGCAGCCCGGTAGAGACTTTTTCCGTGGTCCAAGTATTCCAGTCCGATTCCGAAGACCAGACTTTCTTACTGGAAGCCATAACTAAAGTTGCCTGTGAAAAAACTGAAGAGTACAAGAAAGCGGTCGCTAAACCAATATAAAGTAAGAGGACAAAGCTATGAACCGCTTTGCTCCACATGTTTAAATGCCAATTATAATACCAGCGAAATTTCTGCCTTAAGATGTCGTGGACCGGCACCATGGCAGGAACTGTCGCTCTAGTACTGCGTTGGAGCTTGGCCATCTTTGCTTCGAGTTCTGCAATTTGGGCTCCACTCAGTATGGCACTATTTTTAGCCATTTCCCTCCCTAAATAATCTTTGTATAATCCCTTGTCAGATGAATACTTAAACTATATAACCAGCGCAAAAACGCTTTTTATGGGTGAATAACAGGTATAATCATCATTAATATAAATATAACATTGCCAAAATTTAAACGCAATAGCTTTCAAACCAATTGTCGGTGGCTCTTACTGGTTCGGCCACAATAGTTATCCACAATCCTGTGGATAAAGCTGTGTATAACAAAATAGAACAAATGTATTTTGTTTTGTCAAATGCTTGCATTTAAGAATCTGTTTTGTCTAAAACAGTCCTCAAAATTAGCAAACTAAGGTTTGCAAACTAAATTAAAGTAAAATCCAAAGAATTGGCATCTACTTTAATTCCAAACTAAACTCACGCCGCATGGCGAGAGATATTTACATTATGCCAAAAATAATTTAAAATAGTAATAGCAAACAGAAGGCAATCAACAATTTAGAATTGATTTTTAGAAATTTGAATTGGAACACTAAATTCTTGCTTTAGCTTAATATCAATTAAAAATTAGTGATTTACTGTTTAATATTCCCCGGTAGCTCAGCGGTAGAGCGACTCCCTGTTAAGGAGACGGTCGCCCGTTCGAATCGGGCCCGGGGAGCCAAAAAAAGCCCATCAATTGATGCGCTTTTTTTGTTCTTAATAGAAAATTTAATTAGTTCAAATCTGCACCGGTTTCCGGTAATTCAGTAAGTTTATTGGTTATGTTTGTAGCGGTAGCTGTAGATGTTAGCTGAACAGTTGCGCTTCGAGAAATAGACTCTGTCTTCCCTGCTTTATTGTAAGCAATCACTTTGACATCGGAGTGATACTCAGAAGTATCCCAGTCGCAAGAGTAAACGCCGTCAGTGTTTGGCTCAGTGGCCGTACAAATCAGATTATTATCAACAAAAAACTCTACTTTATCAATCCCGTTTTTATCAGTCGGATGAACTTGAATCGTAAAGGGATTGGAAGTAATCGTTTGGCCGTCGGTAATGTTGATGGTTGTGTCTGTGCCTGGCAGTTTAGCAAAACTCAAGCTGGAGTGGTTATGCACGGTTGAGGCACTACCATGAACATAATCTAAGGAATAAATATCGCCAAGCACTTCAGTGGGTGCATCGCTCCAAAAGATATTGGTTTCGTTCAGGGCTAATGGCGGGAATAATATATAAAATAATATGGACATGCTTTGCGAAATGCCATTTAAGCTAATATTTTCTTGCGCCAAATAACTTTGAGCTGTTGCCAGGTCGAAATAATAAAGTTTCCCATCATTGAAATTTACATCGCTAAAAGATAAATAAACAAATGAATCATCATAAATTGCCGGGCCCAAAAAACCATACGCTTGTTGGGGAATTTCCGTTGGCTCAGCCGCTAAATCAGCTAAGGTTTTATAATAAATAGTGGAAGTTTCGCCTAAGAAAGTTGACCAGACGATATAGGTTTGATTAACTGATATCTTGCCTGGCGTGCCATCTACAGCAAATGATTCTATCTCAGGACTAGCATCATTGAGATTATATATTTTAATCGTCGAATCCTCACCATACCAAGCAATCACCCCGTCCTGAAATTCATCAATGGCAAGACCGAACACTGGCATAGGCTCGGCTATACCAATCGCTACCGGGTTAACTCCTTCAGAGTATGGTTCGTCAAAATCATAAAGCATTATTTGGATGCTTCCCTCGTTTGACAAGTCATAAGCCACATAATGGCTCCATGTCTTGGGCGCCATTGTCGAGAAAGTGGTAATTTCTGGTATGAGATCTGTAGGCTGCGCGGGATTATCCCAATCAAGGGTTGAGATATCCACATAATAAATTCTAAAATCCGATTCAGTATCAGAGCAAGAAAAAACTATACCATCGGCGCTGATCGCAGGCGCAAAACAACCGTCGCTTCCAACGGGTACAGGAATATCAACTGATTCATCTGTGGCTAGGTTTTTTACCACGATTTGGCCGATTGCAGTGCCTTCAGAGTAGGCCAGAATATTGCCACTGACCACCGGAAATCCCTGTACACCCCCATTGGTCAGATTCACGGCTGTGGCAAAATTTGGCGCCGCGGCCTTAACTGGTTCGAAATTTGAAGACATCAAAATTAATACTACCGCCAAGAGAGCGAAACCAATATTTTTGAAATTTAACTTCAAAATCCCTCACTTTTTCAATATGCTTTTATTATATAACAATATATTTGGATTATAAAGTTAGCTTTTTTTGATTCAAAAATTAAGCTAATATAAAATTACATAAAAAATACTAGGAATAACTTTAATCGAAAGTAGCCGCATATGAGAATCGGAATTTTCACAGATTTTTATAAACCTTCAATCAACGGCGTTACAAATTCAGTGGAAAATTTTCGTGTTGAACTCGAGAAGCGCGGTCATGAAGTTTTTATTTTTGCGCCTAATATACCTGGATATAAAAAAGAACGGAAGGTTTATCGCTTGCCCTCTGTCGACGAATTCTCACCAAAAAATTCTCCTATAGCTATCCCGATTATGCCAATTATTAGCCGCGTGATTAAACCCTTAAAATTAGACATTATCCACACGCAAATCCCCTTCCCGGTCGGATATCTTGGGCACAGGGCTGCTCAAAAATTAAACATTCCCGAAGTTCATACTTACCACACACATTTAACTGAATATGCTCATTATTTCCCCTCGGAAATTTTGCAACCTTTAGTCAAATTTGGACTTAAAAAAATTGTTAAAGTTTTTTGTAATAATTGTGATGTAGTGGTTGCGCCCTCAACCGCTATTAAAGATTTATTGAAAAGTTATGGCGTTAGATCTCCTATTATTGTTAACCAAAGCGGGATCAAGCTCAATGAATTTAGAAAGTTAACACCCGAAGAAAAACATAAATTATTTAGCCAATATCAGATACCAGAAAATGAAAATATTCTTCTCTTCGCCGGACGTTTGGCGCCTGAAAAAAATATTTTATTTTTGATTAATACTTTTAGAAAAATTATCAAAACTGAACCTGAAACTTACTTAATTATAGCCGGAGGTGGCCCAAGTGAAGAAATGCTTCGTCAAAAGGTTACCGAACTAGGTCTAGAAAACCAAGTAAAGATAACCGGGTTTCTCGAAAAAGAATTAATGAGTAAATTTTTCGGTGCCGCAGATATTTTTGTTTTCCCTTCATTAACAGAAACGCAAGGATTGGTAATTTGCGAGGCATTGGCTTCAGAATTACCAGTTGTGGCAATCAACGCCATGGGGCAGAAAGATTTAATCAAAAATAATGTCAACGGATTTTTGGTCGCAAATAGACAAGTGGATTTTGCAGAAAAAATTTTAGATTTAATTCATAGACCAAGCCTTCGCAATAGAATAATTCATGCCGCAAAAATAAGCTCTAAACAATTTTCTGTCGAAAAAAGAACCGATAAACTGATTTCCATTTATCAAAAAACTATTGTGGAACACAAGGCGCATCATCATAGCACTATTCTGAGCAGATTATTCGATTATTTTAAATAATCTTTTAGCTTTAGGACTGTTCTAATTTTTTTTGACTTTATATTGAGTTACAAAAGTATCTCCAGGAGACAATAATCGAGATGGCCACCTAACAACGCCACTGTTCATGGTGCCACCGTCATTAGCCGATAGAAAAGTAGTTCCGCTGGGCACAAGAGAAGAAACGACAACATTTTTGGCCTCGGTTAATAAAGGGTTGATAAAACTAATCGTATAGATAACTTCATCCTGAGAACCAACTTGCGTTTTGTCAGCGGTCAATTTTAAGGCTGATGGCGGCTGGTAGGTGGCCGTACGAGCGGCGTCGCCACGATATTGGCTCCACACAACGGTATTTTTCGGCACTACCGTTGTAGTTTTCCAGACATAAGTTCCAGTAGGGCCATCATCCATTGGAATAGAATTTGCCACCAGCTCTAATATGCCATCGCCATCAATGTCCCCTATGGCTGGCGATTGAATATTAAGAGTTATTCCTTTGCCATACTCATTTTTTATTTGACCGTTTAAGTCGGTTGCCATCAAGGTGTATTGAGAGCTAATTTCTCTTCCGCCAAAAAGTATTTCCGGAATCTTATCATTATTTATATCGGCAATTGCAAAATCAGGCGGACATTCTTCAACCAGATATTCTGTTAACCCAGATGACATTAGAGGCATGCCAAGACTATCAAATATCGGCCAATTATCCTTTAAGGAAGTGTTGGTCCCATTATGATCCAAAACTAAAGCGGCATTATAAGCTGGCGACAAACTATTAATAACTTTGAGGGTAAAATCTTTAATAAAAGCTACCCCACCATAGCTATAACCGAGATCTTTAGCGCTTGTCTGGTCGAAAAGTAGATTCCCGCCTAAATCCCAAACGAACATATTGTATTTTGTTTCTAAGATATTGTTTTTCAAAACTGGTCGAAAGATAATTTCCTGCTTTCCATCGCTATTAATATCCGCAAGATTAAAACGAAAATCACTAATTGTATCGGAAGCGGAAGAATATATTTTCTTAGGCCAGCCGGCTAGAGGTTGGCCAGATGAACGATAGGCGTAAATCCGATTATGGAAGCTGGCGAAAATCTCCTTTTTTAAATCATTATCAATATCTCTAACCGCTAAATCGCCATAGACAAAACATTCCTTAATATTACTATTGGAAAGGGTCGCTGGCCAGCCGGCTAGAGGCTGACCATTACGGTTATAAACAAAAATTTTATTTTCACTTCCCTGAAAAATAATTTCTTGTTCATTATCATTATTAATATCGGTTACTACAGGCATACTGACCCAGTTATCTGTAAAATCAAGCGGCCAACCGGCCAGCATATCTCCGTTGCCGTCAAAAGCAAAAACTCGGCTAAAACCTTTCTGGCAAACAGTATCATCATTAGGATCGTTAATGTTATGGCTGTTGGTAAATAATATTTCCATTTTTCCATCATTATTTAGATCGGCCAAAGTCGGCGAACTAAAAAAACCAGACGGATTAAAATCTTCCATAACTTTCGGAAAGCCAGGAACAATAGTTCCATCAGCTTTATAGACTACCACTTGTGGTCCCATAAGACCTACTTCATAAACATAATATGTCGTAATAACAATTTCGTTATTGCCATCGCCATTAATATCACCTATGGCCGGATGGCTATTTATCCAGCTCGATTGGTTTTCGTTTGCCTGGGGCCAGCTAGGCACAGCCTGGTTGCTAAATCTAGCATCATTATAAACCCGCGATGTTTGGTTATTATTATCAGTTACTTCCAGCTTTAGAACATAAATACCGTCATAATTTGTAGCATTGATATCGGCAATTTTACCAGAAATAGAGGTTAAACCAGAAGATAGAATAGTCCAATTAGTAATAACAGAACTAGAATCCTCAACTTTACCTATAGAGAGCGACCAATTTTTAACGCCAGTCCGTGCCGATACGGACCCAAAGACCTCTTCTATTAACCAAACTTTTTCCGACAAATTTAAAGACGCAACCGGCGGAGCCAAGTTAAGAGCTGTCGCCCTAGCAATATTTAAACGACCCGAACCAGTTTTTTGGTTCCAACCGCCGTTTAAGATGTCTGCGGTATTGTTCAGGGCGAAGCGGACCTCTTCTGGCGTCCAATCTGGATGCAAGGCTAATATTAGGCCGGCGGCGGCGGCTACATGTGGTGCCGCCATGGAAGTTCCGCTATAGGCGTTGTAAAAACTACTAGAATTAATTGTCGAAAGTATGCCATCGGTAGCACCGCCGCAGGATGTCGAATCACCTCCTGGTGCCATCAAATCCATGCCAACACCGAAGTTAGAGAAACAAGACTTATTGTCTTCATAATTAGTTGATCCGACCGTAATAGCGTTTTTATCGCCTGCTGGTTGAACATTTATAATATCACCATTACTATTACCGGCTGAGAAAACCACAACTACATTTCTATCGTGTGCATATTTAATTGTGTCTTGAGCAAATTGGCTCTCATCACCAGCTCCACCCCAGCTATTATTAATAACATTGGCACCATGATCAACAGCCCAGCGAATCCCATTCATTAAATTACTCTCGTCTCCCTGACCATTTTCTTTTATGCTTTTGATTGGCATAATTTTAAGACCGAATCCCAGTCCGATCGTCCTGGTACCTGAATCGACTGAATGGTTTAGATCATTATTCGCTTGAGCTCCAATTATCCCAGCTACATGTGTGCCATGGGGATTATCGCCCATAGGGTCGGTATCGTTATTTACGAAATCGTAACCGACTATCTGGCCGTTGCTTCTTAACATGTTAGAAGTCAAATCTGGATGATTATAATCAACTCCTGTATCAACTACTGCCACCACAACACCACTGCCGGTTACTCTATCCCACGCTGGCTCAGAACCAATAATCTTCAAATTCCAAGCATCATTATGATCGCCAAACCAAGCAGAAGATGTCCAAAAATAATCATTCGGCACCATTGAAGTGGTAAAAATATTGTTCAATTCGGCTTTTTCTATACCCTCGGTACGCCGATAAAGATCCAGCATCTGCCGATAAGTAATTTTTCTATATGACCCGTTTTCCACTAAAATTTCGTTTTGGTCACCTTTAATTTTTTTTTGTGGCACATCCAAGTTAATTACATACCATCGATCTAGATCAGAAGCCAAATTTGATCCTTTGACATCATCACCGACTGAAGCTTTATTAATTTGAGTAGCTTTGAAATTTTTATTAATTTGATCGAGTTCACTAATACCAGTATTATTAGCTGGAAAAGACGGATTTTTTTGACTAATAATTTTGGGTTGTTTGGCTTTAAGATTAGCAAGCCCCTTTTCACTAAACTTAATCAAAATTTGGTTACTAATAAATTCTGGCTGATTTTGGCTTGAATTTTTAATATCCGCTTTTGACTGCATTTGGTTACGAAAAATATTCAAACTGACCAAAATCAGTACGCCAATTGCAAATATAATAAAAAAGATGATCACATTGCGTTTAGAGTGAAAATAATTAAAAGAGTTCATCCACCTTGGCCCTCCTAAATTTTTGCAAGAATTATTTTAAATAATCTTTTAGCTTCTGACTATTTTCCTGTTTTTTGAGTTTCTGTAGAGCCTTGGCTTCAATTTGGCGGATACGTTCTCTCGTGACACCAAATTCTTTACCGACTTCTTCAAGTGTATGAGTGCGTCCCCCTTCTTCAAGACCAAAACGCATTTTTAGAATTTTTTGTTCTCGGGGTGCTAACATAACCAAGGACTCGCCAACATGCCCCTTCATCAATTCATAAATAGCCGATTCTTCCGGTGACATGGAAACCTTATCCTCAATGAAATCCCCTAGTTTCGAATCTTCTTCTTCACCAACTGGTGCTTCCAAAGAAACTGTTTCTTGGGAAATTTTTAAAATATGTTCCACTTTATCTACCGGTAGTTGCATTTCGGCCGCAATTTCTTCTGGTAAAGGTTCTCGGCCTAAATCTTGAACCAATTGACGTTGAACTCGAATCAATTTGTTGATTGTTTCCACCATATGTACCGGAATACGGATAGTTCGCGCTTGGTCGGCAATGGCTCGAGTAATGGCCTGACGGATCCACCACGTCGCATAGGTCGAAAATTTATATCCCTTTCGGTAATCAAATTTTTCCACAGCGCGAAGTAAACCGGTGTTTCCCTCTTGAATCAAGTCTAAAAGTGTCAAACCACGGCCAATATATTTTTTAGCAATGGAAACAACCAGTCGAAGGTTGGCTTCCGCAATTTTTCGTTTAGCTGTTTCGTCCCCTGATTCCGACCGTTTTGCCAGACGGACTTCCTCTTCGGTTGTCAAAAGCGGAATGCGACCAATTTCACGCAAATACATTCTGACCGAGTCGTCGGATATATCCTTGAGTTCATTGCTTGGTTTTGCTTCCTCTTCCGCCCCAGGCATATTGAGCAAACGTCGACCCTGACGTACTTCAATCCCCTGATTCATCAATTCATCAAAAACCACATCCAGCATTGGCACATTTTTTTCCGGCTCAGGAAAGGCCTGGGTAATTTCCTGATAAGTTACAAAACCGTGGGCCCCACCTTTTTCCAAAAGAAGTTTAATATTTTCGGGAAATTTTACTTCAATTTCTTTTTTAGTACTTTTTCGGCCTTGCGCGATTCTTTTAGCTTCTTTTTTTTCTTCCTTAATTTTATCGGCCTTAATTCGGCCGACTGCTTGACGTTCACGGGACTTTCGCGCTTCATTTGGTTGAAATTGCATCTTGAAACTCCTTCATTAATTGTTTCAATTTTGAGATATCGCCTTGCCTTTCCGCCTGGTTAATGGCGACGGCATAATATTTTTTGATTTGTTCGGATTTTTCTTCCCGAAATTTTTCCAAAACACTGGTAAATATCTGTTCAGTCGTTACGTCGTTATCCTGAAGAAAACGTTCTTCTACGCCTAAAACTAGAAGCTCAATTTGTTGGGCTAAGTCTGGCAACTTGTCTAACAGGTACTTTTCCAGTTTTTCTTCGTGTTTGCCAGATTTGTTATCATTGTACCAAGAAAATATTGCTTTGTAAAGTTTGGAAAGTAATGGATCTTCCAGCTCGTCTTCTTTCCATGAAGAAATTTCGGCAAAAAGTTTCGGTTCATGGATCACCAGCCCGATTAATGTCGCGACCGTGGAGATCTTTTCTTCATGTAAATCCGGCGTTTTTTTGTCTTTTACTATTGCACTCTGAACTTTATTTAAGGTATCGAAGATGACCTGCTCAGGAATATCAATCTTTTTGGCTAAGATCCCAACATAATGAGCTTGCTCAATCGGATCTGGAATTTTCTTAATAATTGGCAGAAGTTCTTTGGCAATTTCTTTTTTTTCTTGAGAAGTTAATTCATATTGATCATTAAGATCTTTACCAATTCCTTTGAAAGCGAGTCTAAAGTACCAGTCAATGACTGGTTGAGCTTGAGAGACTTTATCTTGCCACAGCCCCGGATTTTCCGCCGCTACTTCCCCAGGATCCTTATAATCCTCGAGGTTAACCATTCGCACGTTCATACCTTCAAGAATTGCCATCTCATAGGCTTTCTTAGCACTGATTAGCCCGGCATTGTCTGAGTCAAAGGCAAAAGTAACGTTCGGTGTATAACGATAAAGAATTCTCAAATGTTCATCCGTTAAAGCTGTTCCCGAGGTTGCGACAACGTTTTTAACTCCGGCTTGCCACGAACTAATCACATCCATCTGCCCCTCAACCAAAATTGTAGTTTTAGCTAGTTTTATTTCGCCACGCGCTTTGTCCAGGTTGTATAAAATCCTACCCTTGTGGAAAATTGGTGTTTCGGGTGTATTTAAATATTTTGGTTCCTGCTTCGGATCCATCACTCGACCAGTAAAACCAATAGTGTTACCCATAACATCACGGATTGGGAAAATAATCCGACGAAAAAAACGGTCGGGACCACCAGCATCATACACTTCATTGGCCGCAAAACCCTTTTTCTTTAGTATCTCCGACAATATGGCATTGCTTGGCGCGTATCCTAGCTGAAATTCTTCAATGGTTTCTTTGGTAAGTCCGCGACCTTTCAAATAGTCTCGCGCAACTTGTCCGGCGGCATGCTCTAGTAAAACTTTTTGAAAAAATTGAGCTGACAAGGCGTTAATTTTAAATAGTCTCGTCTTCTTGTCCGGTCTTTCCCCTGGCTTAAGTTGCTGACGACTATGCTCCAATTTGACACCAGCGCGTTCTGCTAAGAGTTCCAGGGCTTCACGAAATTCCAAATTTTCCATTTTCATGATAAAGGAAAAAACATCTCCCCCTTCGGCGCAACCGAAACACTTAAAAATTTGCTTTTCCGGACTGATCATCATTGAGGGAGTTTTTTCATTATGAAAAGGACACAAGGCTCTGTAATTTGCGCCCGCTTTTTTTAGGGTAAGATAGCCTGATATTAACTCAACAATATCAATCCGACGTTTTATTTCCTCAATTTCATCCATTAAGGTTAATATACCAGATTACAGTCTAATTACAAATATAATTTTAGTAATATCGGTTCAAACCTTGCTGGATAATGACCGGCAGCATAGTTTTAATAATTTCTGGATTGATAATGTATACGGCAACGCCAGCTGAAACAAAAATAATTACTGCCAACCACTTAGTGTATTTGCCATTGGTTCTAAAAAATAAAATGCCCGAGAGTACAGCCATGACAATTGGCGCAATAATCTTTATGTCTCCGAGGGGAACCCAAAAACCACCAACATACTGCTCAGAGGTACCAAAATAATTAGCCAGATCAAAACTAACATTTTTCCAGATAAACCAAATCTCCGCCAAGATCACAATCAACATCACCCAGCTCGCCCATTTGGTCGATTCACCTTCAGTACGGTAAATTTCATAAATAACAGCTGGCAATAGTAGAATAATTAAAATTAGAGCATTGTGATTTAACCAGCCTAAAATTATTCCGATCATTGCCAGAATACTTAGTCCGATGCAGATTGGTGTTGCATATGTCGTTGGTTTGGCCATAGACCCTCCTGCCATTATGACAAATATTTTACTTTTTAATCATTTCTTCTTTGTTGGCATCTATTTTAATTATATCACCAATTTTTAATTTCATTTTTTCCAGATTGACATTGACAATAACGGGTAAATTATGTTCACGGGCTAAAATGGCTAAGTGCGACAAAAAACTACCATCTTCGGAAATAATGGCTTCGATTTGTGAAAAATATTGAGCCAAATCTGGCGAAAGACTTTTAGTAAAAAGAATCTTTTTTCCCGTTTCATTCATGAGACTATTGATGTCGACTAAAGTACCTTCAGCCTGACCCGCCGAAATACCTAAAAGTTGCTTATTTTTCTTGGTAAAAAAACTCGAGATTGTACTGGGGAAAATTAAAGAATTGAATTTCTGATAAGTTTCGCGCCGATCTTCCAAAGTTTTTCGATCAATTTCGTTCTTTTTAATTTCTTCAATCTTGGCAAAATAAATCAGCTCAGTTTGAATATCGGCTGATATCGTCAACTTTTTCGAAATGCTTCTTAGGTTTGATATTTTTTTGACAATTAACCACCGCCCCAGCTCACGCAATCTTTCTAAGATAAGTGTCTGGTTGATATTTTTTCGAAGAATTTCTTTTTTCGATTCTTCAACCTTGGACCATAACGCATCAAAAGAATCATCTTTGTTTTCATTTTTTATATTGGAGACAAAGTCTGATTCGTCAGCAATTTCCAAAGAGTTACCAACCATTTCCCGCTTCTGAAACTCTGGCAGTGGCTCGTCAAAAGGATTACAACCCAACAAACTTACCAATTTAATTGGTAAACCTTGAAGCATTTTTTGTAATTTGTTCAAATAGACTGCTGATAAAAGATTGATTTCAAAAACTATTTCATAATTTTTAATAAAGCTATCAAGCGCTTCCTCGAAGTCTGCTGATTCCCCTGATTCATAGCTTTCTTTTAACCGATCAAATAATTGATCTGTTTCGGTAGCTATGCTGCCAATTAATTGACTATTTTTAAGAGAAGTCCAAAAACCAGAAAATGTGACCTGATGTGGTTCCAGTTTATCATCATATCCATAACTCGGCAGAAGAGTTTTTATTTCTTGATTTTTATCAACAAAAAGTTCGTTACCGAGCAAGACAAAAAAATCGTTTGCCTCATATTTTATTTTGTATTTAGCATAAACTTTTTGCACCGGACCAGTATGAGCATAAATCATTTTTAATAAGTCGAGCGTAAATTCACTTGGTTTGGGGGCAATTTCAGTAATTTCATTTTTAGCAAAATAAAAATTTTCTTGAATTAGTTTTTGGTCTAAAAAACGCATGCCTTCATATTCTGCCTGAGAGATGGTTGTAATTGGTCTCGATTGCAAAAAATACCATTGGTTGTTTTTTATACACCACTCAATGTCCTGTGGAAAATTAAAATTAGCTTCAATTTTTTTAAAATCTTCAATGGCCCTGCTAAGCCCCACAATTGAATCCGCGCATTGGCCGGACCAATTGAGCTGGATTGTATTTCCTTTTGTCTGACCGCCAACTAGAAGCTCGCCACGACCGTTAATATAATTGATGACCATCTCTCTAGTCGCCTGGGGATTTCTAGTGAAAGTAATGCCAGCTATATCCGGTTCAATAAAAACCTGGACAATAATGGAAAACTGTTCAAGATTATTCTTTACCAGCGGTTTAGCTTGTTCGCATATTTCTATGATTGCTTCGGCAATTTCTTCTGGCTCGAGATTCAGCTTGGTTCGGAATTGCCCAGCCATGGAGTTTTCCTGAGTGTCTTCGATTAACGCACTGGAGCGAACTGCAAATCTATCCGATTTGAGTTCCCCGGTTATTTCCTCTGCCAGCTCCTCAAGTTTTTGTTTTTTTCGCGGTTCTTCTTGAGAAAATATTTGCGACAGAGTCTGGCTGTCAACACATACAAAATCAGGAACTAAAAAACCACTCTCCTTCAAGATAAAAAGGCTTTTACTCTTTGACCCGATTTGATCGAGATGGTCTCGATAATTTTCTTGCGTTACAATCATTTCATTTCCCATGGTTTATTGTAGCGACCAAGAAAGGTATGACCTCGATTTTCTAATTCTACTCCAGTAATTTTAGCGTCAAAGCAATTAACATAATCATCGCAAATTGTTACAACTCGACTTTTAGGCATTAATTGAGAAAAAACTCCTTCCATGCCAAGCGTTGGTGTATACATAATTGGAATATTGACACTTCCTGGCACATGCCAATCATTAAATTTATCTGGTTGACGGCAATCTACTAGCTTGACACCCTCGCCAACCAACTTCCTAATATCAGCTGTCTCGAAAACTAGCTGATACTTTTCTTCAGTATATTTATCCAGAAATTTAATATTGCCGTTCCAGGCGCCGCCCGAATCAACCCAGCCATTTGCGCCATTTTCAAGATAAGAAGCGACAATCATTTTAGAGCGTAAAAAGTCAGCTACCTCTTTGCCCCTGATTCCCGACCAGCATAAAACATAGATAAACTTATCATTTGGCACTTCGATCCAGCGACCAGATTTTAAATCTGCAAAACGAATATGAACACTGCCGTCCAAATGGCCATTATCATATTCTAGATTCTCACGAGCATCTAAAACCATAAAATCGGAACGCTTACTCGATAGGGCATCCTTTAGTTCTTGATTAGTTAAAATAATTTTTTTGTTCTTATTACTATTGTAGAAAGCATAATCATTACTAATGCTTTGTGGTGTACCACTACCATTAACAATACTACCTTTAGAAAGAACTCGAGCATCAGATTTTTCAATTCTAATCGGGTGAGCATTTTCGATTAGTAAGCTCATTAAGACACCATATCTGGTATAAATATTTCCTTCATACAAGGTCAGTTCCAAAGATGATGTTTTATCATCAATTCTGGTCAGTTTGTCTAAACTAATTTTAGTCGTATTGGTATACCAACTTTTAAAAGTGTTTGTGTCCACACCTTTTTTAGAGATATCGTAGGCCTCGTCAAGTTGACCGTTGGCAATAAAACTATAATATTTTTTAATAAAAACCGTATTTTCATCGGCTAAATCTTTATTAATTAAATCCACGAATTTTTGATTGCTATTATCTAGCTTGCCGACTTGGCCAATTTGAAGTTGATCAAGGCCAGCTGTTTTCTGACCAAATTTTAAACTGTCAGCCAACCATTGTTGATATTCTTGATTTTGACGAAAATCACCATAGTAAAAAGCTAACGCCAAAGAAATTATAATAACTGAAACTATTGAAATTAACCAAAACAATTTCTTACCTTTTATAGCGTTTAGCCAATTTTTAATAAATTGATAAGAAATTGTGAGAGCAAAAGTAAAAAATAACATTATGACCGAAAAAGCTTGAACGATTTGAGTCCCGACATTAAAAATAAAATCCGGCGGCATCACAGCCTTCGCTTGACCACAAGACCATATTAAAATTAAGAAAAAAGCTATTAGCCAAATCATAAAAAAAACCTACATTCCGCTTGGTCGATTAGCCAAATAAGTGACAAAATTTAGAATCATGGCAAAACTAACCCAAATAGCATAAGGAACCATCAGCCAAAAGGCTAATTTAGAAACTCGACTAAAAGAATACATTGTAGCCAAGATCGCAATCAATAGAACAATAATTTCGAAAAAGGCCATTAAAATTTGATGAGCGCCAAAAAAGATAATCGACCAAAAGGCATTAAGAATTAATTGAACAATAAAGAGAAAAACGCCAGTACGGACTTCTCGGCGATCAAATCCCGCCCGCCAAACTAGAAATAGTGCAATTCCCATTAAAATAAATAAAACCGTCCAGACTGGCCCAAAAACCCAGTTAGGTGGAGTTAAAACTGTTCTATTGAGATGCGCGTACCAGTTTGGAATTGATTGGAATGTGGCTAAACTACCAATTAGTGCCGTAGCCGTGACAACGACCAGCGAAATAATTAACTTGGTTAGATCCTTGATATTCATTAGATGTCCTCTCCTTTGTATTTAAATCTTAGCATTTTCTTGCCGTCTTTTTCTACAGTTTCGCTAAACATCTTAAGCGGTCTGACCCATAACTTCGACAGTTTATTTTCATAAAGGGCTTCGTAAACAACCAAGTCTTCCAAGGTTTCACTATGCTTGGCAACTCCAATAACACGATAGAGTTTGCCCTTGAAATGTTCGTAAATACCTAGCTTAGGTTTAGCATTTTTCATATAATTTTATTTTTCCATCCGGTTCCACATAATTGAACCGTAATAGCCCAGCATATAGCCAATAATTGTAGTGAACAAAACTAAAAAGAAAGCCGTCCCAACTTTGAATCCAGTTACCGTGTAGACTGGTGAGATAAAATGTAAGCTCAAGACCCAATCAAGCAAGCCCTGGGCCCAACCAAAAGCAACCAAGAGTGCCCAAAAAGCATGTGCGCCGCCAAATAGAATTGCACAATAAGTACCCACCGCTTTAGTATTGAGCTTCATAAAACCTCCTATTTTTTAATTTCTTTTGTGTCGAGTTGCGGCTCGCGTTTCTCTGGAAAGCGCCGCGTTAAAATAATCGCAATAATCAAGGTGATCAGACCGAGAGCAAAGAAAATGCCGCTCTCCCACTCGAAAGCGACAAAAATTGGATTAATTAAGAATTTGAGACCATCTTGAGCCAATGGACGAAAAATTGGTTCTGCCGCCGTTTGGATAAAAGCCGTAAGATAATAAGTTGCCAACATTTGACCGGCTATAACAATTAATAAGAGCATCCCGCTTTGGACCATGACCGGAATCGAAAGCCATTTTAACATACCCGGTGGATAGAAAAGATTTATTAGCCCAAGAATTAATAAGAGTAGGATTGAAAGAATAAAGCCTACCCAATCAGCTAAAAAGATTATGTGATAAGTCTGCCGTGCGGTCACAATTGTATTGTCTTTCATTAGATTTTCGCCCAGATCAAACTGATCAGGTATACTAGAAAGAACCTGATTAATTTCTTCTGGACTAGCTGGGTTTTGCGCATCAACAGTTGCTAGTTTCTGAACAAGAATTTTTTTAGCCTCAACAAGAGAAATCTTCAAATCAATACGATTGGTTTCACTTTTAACGTATGAAAAGATGGCGCTGGTGATTGATTTAAATTGAGCCTCAGCCCAATTTTTCGGTAAAGCTTCTTTGACTATTTCCACAAATTTAGCCTGCTCTTCAGCGCTAAGTTTTTCCTTTTCGTTTTCAGACGAACTATTGAGCATCGCTGGCAAAGCTTTGTCTACCAGTTGCGTATAAACGTCCATTTTAATAAAACTGTTTTGATAAAACTCGGCAGTCAAAACAGTTGTTTTAAGTCCGAACAAAATTAGAGTAATTAAAAATATTGGCAAAAATAAGAGAACTAAACAACATGAAAAAAATTTCCGCAACATAATTATATTGCAGCACAAAAGCATTATTGGCTAAACTGACTCACTGTTGGCACTTTCGTCAACCGCTGCTGACTGGCGTTTTCTAAAAATAATATAGACTTTATTGATAGTATAGTCCGCTGGCTCTTCAGCTGGATCGTCTTCACTAATACGAATGCCATCAACTCTAACGGCCACTATCGGTTCGAAATGGCGCATAGCTTCCTGCATTTCTGCCGATGTTTCTTGAGGAGTTGTCGCAAATTTATCTAGATCTGGCTGAATATCTTCATCATAAATTTCATCTGAAGCGCCATAGATATAGAGCCCGTCCGGTTTTAAATATTGAGAATCAGCCGAATAGCTTTCGAAACCAGGGTGACTACCAAAAGACGTAACTAGATCAAATTGTCCGTCCGGCGGAATAATTTCGGTGATTTTGGCCACATCAGCCTGTATATCTGCTGCTGGATTTTGGAGATCTACCCCAACAGCCTGTCCAGTATTGCCTTCACGAGCAAAATATTCTTTGAATGGATTATTACCACAAAATAAATCCATAACTTTAGCCTTGACTAGTTTAGGACCCAATAATCGCAAAAATGGCATATTGCCGCCATTAGGGCTATCCTTTTCTTCGGCTTTAGTAGAAATTCGAACTGTTTGCATTTCCGGACCAGGATTGGCTAAAATTTCCAAGAGTCTAGCTTGACCTGTTTGGTCATTAAGAACTTCTTCGGTCGGATTAGCTGGTCCGGTTGTTTCGTTAAAACCAGTTTTAGGAGCTGTAAAATTAGGTTCTTCGTCAGCAAGATGTTCACTCATAATTTGCCTCCTCAACCTATAATGTTTATTTCAAATTGGTTTGGCGGAGAGACAGGGATTCGAAGGGCGGGACCCTACCCGCCGTCTGGATTCGCTCTAGTGTCCATATCTATTCTTAAATCTTAATCTTGCTGCAGCATAAATCGATACCTAAAGTTTATCAGACAGGGTTCTCACCATATCTCCCAAACCAAATTATTCAAGGATTTGAATACTTTGGTTTGGCGGAGAGACAGGGATTCGAACCCTGGATGCCTTTCGACATACGCGCTTTCCAAGCGCGCGCACTAGACCAACTATGCGATCTCTCCATTTATCTCGAGCAAAGTCGAGAGATTTCTTCTTATAATACCTTTAATTAATTTTTCTTTTTTCTCTCTTCTCCAGTCCTTAAGAATTATTTCTTCTTTTCTTGCCTCGCTTTGCGTATAACCAGACATTAGATAAACAATCTTAACCGGCAATCTTTGCGAAGTATAGCGGGCACCCTTACCTCTTTGATGTATTGCAAATCGCTTTTCGACATTATTAGTGATGCCGACATAATAAGTACTATCGGAACATTGCAGAATGTAAACTTTCCAATCCCTTGTACTGTCCATATTATTGATTCTCGATAGTTTTCAGTTCTCGACTACTTCTCGATAAACTCGAAGTTACGCTCGAACTAAATGCGATCTCTCCATAACCATATTCTAACAAATTTTCTCCTGTTTTTCAACCGAATCCATCCCTCGATAATGTAAATTTATTAAAAAAAGGGCTTGTCTCATAAGACAAGCCGTGTTGTTTGTTGATAGCGGATAGCGGGATAAATTCTTTGATCGCCGGGCGATCAGGCGCCACGGCTGCGGGGATTGCGGGAGGCCGCACGCGGGTAAGCCCGTTCCGAAACCTTCGGCTTCTTCCCATTGTTGGGAACGACGAAGGCAACGATGTCGGTGTAGCGGGAAAGCGTATCCAGGGTACTCGCACACGGCGTTGAGGCGCAACAGGCGTGGTAAAAGTCCTCATCGCCGGAGTGATGCGAGAGCCAGGAGTCTTTACCATCCTTGGCAAGGACAACCGGACCAGCCGCCAGGGTTTCCGAGAAACGTCGGTGGTCATGCTTGCTGCTCAAGTGCGGATCCATCTCCACGACCAAAACACGTTTGCCGGTTTCGTCGTGCTGATGGAATCCAACGATGCGCGTGGGGTGACCGGTAAAACCGTGCCAACCACTCATCGCACCGATGACTTGAGGAGGGGTTTCCAGACCGGTCAACCCTGACCGATCACCGCGGAGGACCGCCGAGACGTCGACAACAGGGGTGTTGTCTTTCTGACCAGGTTCACTGCGTTTCGCCATGAAATACCTCCAAAAACAGAATACGCGTATCCTTTTTATACAACAAAAAGAGTGTCTTGTCAAGATATTACGGTCGAGTTCGTTTCCAAAGTATTAAACTAATCAAAATAATAAATAAAGAAATGATTGACTCAATAATAATAAACCAGATCAAACCGGTCTTAGATTGTTCAACAAGTTCAGGAGCGATTGTCGAATTATTGGCGTTATCTAACGGAAAAGTTGTCGAATCTGTCGAAATATTGCCAGCAGGTTGGCTCAAGCCAATATTAGTTGAATTTGATGGCGTGGCAACAACAGGTGTAATCTCGCTGGCCGCCTTGGTATCAGTCACCCCAAACACCATTTGCACCGGAGTTAATTGTTTATCTGCCACCTTGACTTGAGCCGTTTTCTCGCCCGAATCATTACTGGCTACATAAGCAAACCACTCATCTCCCACCAAGGTGAAATCAGTTGGAACTGTTTTTGTATCGTTTACTTCCAATTGAGGTTTCTTGTCAGTAATAATTTTGCCTTCAGTATCTTTAACTGCTACCACAACACGAAATTGCTCCTGACCGTCAGGAGAAATATTCGCACCATCAACTCTAACCTCAGATTTGGTTTCGTCAACTAACGCCTCTGGCGGTGCCGCATCAAACGTTTCAGGCGGTGGAGTTAAGCTCGCCGTAGTCGCTGGCGCTCCCGCTGCCAACCAATTTTTCAAAGCATTGAAAGATTCTTTTTCCGAGTAATCTTTATCCAAAAGGCCCAAACCGTTATCATGTTCATAAAGCCTAAAAACAAAACCTCGTTCCACTTCCGGCATAGCCTTCATAATACTTAAGCTTTCCACTAGCCACTTAGCTTGATCAGCTTGACTATAGTCATTGGTGTCGTAACCGAATTCCGTCACCCAAATAGTTTTACCACCGCCATTTTTATTAGCACTATCGATTGTTTTTTGGATTTCTTGAGCAAAAGTACCGTTATCATTGGTGTCTTGATAAGGATCGCCAAAGTGATAAATATGTAAACCAATACCATCAAACGCATCCCAACCTCCAGCTTCGGCAATACCGTCCCAAAACTGGTTGTCTCCTACCCGCGCGGTAATTCCAGTACAAATAATTCTTTTGTTGGATTTGGCTCGAATAATTTCACTCGCCTCTTTAAGATATACCGTGTAATCTGCGGCAGAAAGATAGTTGTCGGCTTCATTCATAATTTCCCAGGCGCTAACTGCTGGATAACGGTCAACCGTTTCGGTCACATATTTTTTCCAAACCTCATGAGATTGTTCTGGCCCAGGGTAAGTTAGAAGCCCTAAGATATTTAATCCGGCCGGCACTATTCGCTTATAAGCTTGATCAAAAGGAAAATAGTTCATCGGCAAAGTGTAAGTATATTCTTCTCTCACCCAACCAAAACCGGCTTTTTTAATTTTAGCAATCATAGCCTGCTTATCGCTATTTTGGGGTAGTGAGGAGATAAAACTGACTACACCAAAATCTTCAGCCACAACCATCTGAGCACTGGGGAAATAAGTGAAAGAAAAAATTATCAGGCCGAGAGCCAGCAAAGCAATACTAGCGGTCACTAATTTTTTCTTCTTAAATAAATTCATTGATAACCTATTAAAAATCAAGCTTTTTTTCGTAAAAAGATTGTTAGAACCGTGACTAAAACAATAGCTGAAATTATACCGGAAATAAGCCAGACAAGATACGAATTATTTTTTTTATCTGGTTCTTGCGCAACCACTGACGGCGTTGTCGATATTGTTTTAGCTTGGCTGGCAGGTCGCTCTAATCCAAAAACCATTTTTACCGAACCCAAGCTAATATTATCAACTTTAATTTCCGCTGTACGCTCGCCTTTTTCCGAAGAGCTGACATAAGTAACCCATTCGTTGCCAATTAATACAAAATCAGTTAAATTCGTTTGTCCGCCGCTCAAAGCAATACTTGGTTTTCGATCGGTTAAAAACTTTCCGTCGGCGTCTTCAACGCCAACTACTATCTTAAACTGATCTTTACCGTCAGCGGCAATATATTCGCCGTCCAGACGAAGATAGGATTTATCTTTATCAACTGGAATTTTTGTTGTCGTTTTTTCCGAACTGGACGAAGTTGCTGGTTCCGATTCGGGTTCGGGTTCTGGTTCAGGTTCCGGAGCTGCAACTGCTACTGGTTCTGGCTCAACTGGTGGAGCCGGAGAGTCAAAGCCATTAGCTAACGCATTCTTAACTGCCGCATAAGAAGGACGATCGGCAAACCCGTAGGTCGTCAATCCAAAACTGCCATCACCATCGTAAAGTCGATAAACAAAGATTTTTTCCACTTCCGAGTAGCCATGAACAATTTTTAAACTTTCAACCAACCAATTAGATTGGTTTTCCTCACCATATAGATCGACATTGTAGCCCAATTCAGTAACCCAGATATTTTTACCACCACCATTCTTATTAATCGCATTAATAACTTTTTGCACTTCCTGCGGTAAAGTTCCATTGTTATAGCTATCTTCATAAGGGCTGCCATCGTGGAACATATGCAAGCCCACAGCGTCAAACGAACCCCAGCCACCAGCCGCCGCCACCCCGTCATAAAACGGATACATCTCCCAACGGGCCGTCAGCCCGGTGAGAATTACTGGCGCACTACTTTTACCACGAATAATATCATAGGCTTCCTTGAGATAAGGTGTGTAATCGGCGGCTGATAAATAATTATCGGCTTCATTCATAATTTCCCAGGCATCAATTCCCGGATAGCGGCTCGTAACTTCGTCAACATAACTTTTCCATTGAGCGTGTGATCGATCTGGCCCCGGATAGGTCAAAAGTCCTAAAATCTTTAGGCCCGCCGAATTTAATTTAGCATAAGCGGCATCATATGGCACAAAACTGATATCATCGTTATAGGTGATTTCTTCGCGATCCCAACCAAAACCAACATCTGTAATTTTACCGACGGCAGTATTTTTGTCGGAACTTCTTGAGCGCGATGAAACATAGCCAGCCACGCCAAACTCATTTGAGCCGGCTGCTCGAACAATTTGAGGCGGTTCTTCAGCAGCGCGCCGGTACTCTGAATAAATAAAAAGAAAACCGGTCATGGCGACAACCAGGATCATCAGAAAAAATTGCTTAAAATTGTGACTCAATTTCACATCTCCTCGTCAACGATTTTCGACAAAAGAATCTTTTTTTCAACTGAAGCGATTAGTTTTCTGGTTGCTACGACTGAATCTGGACTCACCGAAACTGAAGTCGCCCCTTCTCTAACCATTAACTCAGCAATTTCCGGATAAGTCGTGGCTGCTTGGCCGCAAATTGAAACTGTAATATGATGCTTGCGACAGGTTTTAATAATATGAGCAATGGACATTTCCACGGCTTCATTTCTTTCATCAAACTCTTCAGCCATGGAAGCATTATCCCGATCAATCCCTAAAGTTAGTTGCGTTAAATCATTTGATCCAATAGAAACACCATCAATACCTAAAGCACAGAACTTGTTCATCAGAATCACATTGGAAGGAATTTCCACCATCATCCAAAGTTTAAAATCTTTGTCTTGCTTTAGACCGTAATCATCAATCATTTTCATGACTGCTTCCATCTCTTCTAAAGTCCGGACAAAGGGAATCATAATCCAGAGATTTTTCAGATCATGCTTCTCGCGAACCTGTTTTATGGCTTCAAGCTCCAATTTAAACATATCCGGTTCTTTTATGTAACGACTGGCGCCCCGGTAGCCAATCATCGGATTATTTTCGACTGGTTCAAATTCAATTCCACCCTTTAAGTTTCGATACTCGTTGGTTTTAAAATCGGTTGCCCGGTAAATCACTGGACGTGGATGAAAGGCTTGAGCGATTGTGCGCATACCTTCGACTAGTTTTTCAACGTAAACTGCCGACTTACCAGCCTTTACCAGCGCACGGGGATGCTCACCAATCTCAGCGATCATAAATTCAGCGCGCATCAATCCTACGCCATCACATGGGAGCTGAGCCGTCTTCTCGGCCACCGATGGCTCGCCAAGGTTAACATAAACTTTAGTTGCCGTTACGGGCACGTCTTCAGAGTAGCCACCAGATAAACCAGTTTTAGCGACTTCCACTACCGGTGTTTCCGCTCGGGCAATTTTACCTTTGTAAACTAAACCCTTAGCGCCATCAACACTGACGACCTGACCTTCTTTTAGAACGTGAGTAGCCGTTCCGGTCCCAACAACACAAGGAATGCCTAATTCACGAGAGACAATAGCTGCATGAGACGTTTGTCCGCCCGTATCTGTAATAATAGCCACCGCTCGGCGCATAGCCGGCACATAATCCGGGGTGGTCATCTCGGTCACTAAAATATCGCCTTTTTCCACCCGATCAATTTCTGTTGGTTTATGTAAAATTTTAATTGGACCAGATGCAATACCCAAACTAGCGGCAATACCCTTGAGAATTACTTCTGGCGCACCAATAGGCTCAGCTTGAGCTGGCACACTGGATGCCGATTGAGCGGCACCGCCGCCGCTATTGATGCTATCAATATTTTGTTTACTATTGATGGTTGTAACTGGACGAGACTGAACAAAATAAATCTCGCCTTTTTCAATTGCCCACTCGGTGTCTTGAGGTTTACCATAATGTTCTTCAATCTTACGACCAATTTCAGCAACTCGTTTAATTTCGTCATCGGTCAGCTTTTGTGCTTCTTGCAAGTCTTTAGCTACTGTCACATGTTTGTTCTCCTGCCCCACTCGGCTAATCTTCCAATCCTGTTTGTTGATATGTTTCTCAATAATTTTAAGGGTAGATTTGTCCACCACATAACGGTCTGGAGTGACAGAGCCGGAAACAATCGCTTCGCCCAAGCCCCAACCACCTTCCACAATTAACTGGGACGTATCATTGGAGACTGGATTAATCGTGAACATGATCCCAGACTTTTCCGATTGGACCATTTTTTGAATTGGCACAGCAATCCCTACTTTTAAGGAATCGAAATTATTGACCGCCCGATAATAAATAGCTCGGCCTTCGAACAAGGATGCCCAGCATTCGCGCACCGCGCGAATAACCGCTTGTGTACCAGCAGTGTTTAAAAAAGTCTTTTGTTGACCAGCGAAACTAGCCGTCGGCAAATCTTCAGCTGTTGCAGAGCTTCTCACTGCCACAAAAATATTTGATGTCCCCTTAGTATAAAGTTCCTGGTAGGCTTTAATTATTTCTTTCTCTAAACCTCTGGGCATCGGTTTAGACATAACTTCTTTTTGAATTTTCAGAGCAACAGAGTTGAGTTTTTTACTGTCTTCAGGATTAAGCCCGGCTAATTCTTTTTTAATAATTTTATCGAGACCAGTCGCCTTGATAAAATCAAAATAAGCTTTAGCGGTCACAATAAAGCCTGGCGGCACTGGCAATCCCGCATTAGTCAGCTCTCCCAGGTTAGCACCCTTGCCACCAACGAGACCGACGTCCTCTTTGCCCACTTCTTTAAACCAAAGTATATTTGCGTTCTTGTCCAAAGTGCCTCCTAATTATTTAAAAATTATAAAGTTGATTTCTCCGCTCTTAGTTGATTAATTTGATCTTGTACAGCCCGTGAGAGGTCACCGGTGCTAATATAACCCAGATTTTTTCGCTCTGGAATATTATTTTCCGAACGCACGGTACTCAGCAACTGTTCGGCTCGCGCCAACGGTTCAATTTTTTTCTTAAGACTATTTATTCTAGTCGTTATTGTTTCTATTTCCGCTTCGGTGTCATTGATACTTCGACGAAGCTCCCGCCGAGTTCCACCCTGAAAAAATCCTGTCGTTTCTGCTAATTCATCTTCAGTATTTTTTTTGATTTGCTCTTGCCTTGCTTGATCAGACTCTAATTGCGCAAGTTGGCTGCGGTAGGATTCAAGATTTCGTCCATCTTGTTCCCATAATGTTTCGGCACGTTGTACTTCCGCTAGGGTCAAAGTCAATAATTCGATTTGCGCGTCAAGCGCTCGAAGACGCCCTTCTTTCGCTTCCATTTTTCTCTTAATAATTTCAGCTTCTAACTTACTTGCCTCCTGCTTAACTTTATCAAATTGAACGTTAGCGCGGGACTCCTCAGTTGGCGTTGCCTCCCTTAAAACTAACGGACCGGATCTTGGGGCTTTAACTCCAGCTCCAATTCGTTGAATCTCCGTATCAAATCTTTCCCAGTCATAAGTTTGAGGCACGACATCTCGGCTATTGGGCATTCCTTGAGTACAGGCTCGAAGATAATTAATTGATCCAAAATGACGCGCTAGAGATCCTCTTAAATCGCCTTGACCAAATTCCCTTAAAAGATCTAACGTCGTAGACACATCACCATAGCCTCCGGTTAAGCTATGTAACACAATGCCAGTATTAGCTTGATCAATCCTTCTTGGGGAAAATCCAGATAACCTTTGAGTAGAGGATGGATTCTGGCGATCAATACCATAACCAATAATAATATCTTGCACCAGCTCCCGCATCTGGCTTAATTTATCAGCAGGATCTTTGACTTGTGAAATTCCTCTGGCAGCAAATTCTTCCTCCATGAAACGAGTGACCGTGCCCTGAACGATTTCTCTTTTCCCTTCAGGAATATTACCGGTGCGAAGCTGACTCATTGCCTCGTAGACGACCTGATCAAGTAATTGTTGCTTGGTTTCAGCTTCATTGGTTAAAATTTCTACAAGTGCTGGATTAGTTTCCAGCTCACCAATTTGATCATTTATTTGTTGGCTTCGCTCCAATAAACTCTGATAACGTTGGACTTCGGAATCGGAAAGTTGTCTTGTACGAATTCCCTCAATTTCTTGAACAAGCGTACCGCGTTGAGCATTCAATGCATCGTAAGCGGTTTGAGTTCTTTCGATCGCCGCTACAGTTTGAGGGGCTATTTCTTCATCTGATTTGCCCTCGGCTAAGCTTTGCAATCTTCTTAAACGATCTTCAAGAGTGACAAATTCTTCTTCGCTTTGAGCCAATTCTAATTCTTTTTGGGTCTGATCTTCTTTTAAACGATCTGCTTCAGCTAATCTTTCTTCAATCTGTTGAGCTTGATCCGCTTCAATTTCTGATTGAATCGATTCCCGCTCGCCGGAAAGATCTACGCGGGTACCATAATCAGCGCCAGCCCGGTCATGGAGCTCTTGCTGTCGTGCTGCTTCGGCCGCGGCTGCATTTTTCTGTCTTTGAATCTCTGCTTCGTGAGCCTGCTGACCGGCAATTATGTCATCGATTGATGGTTCGCCTTCTTTTTCAGACATTTCCCCTCCCAAGAAACAAACTTATTTCAAAATTTTATAAATTAATCCGGTATTAAAGCCGCGACGCTCAAGAAATTTGGCTTTTTTAGCGAAATCTACATTTACTAATCTGCTCTTACTTTCCAATGCTCGATGCGCTAATTCTTCTTCGTCTTGGTCTTTCATCGCCTCTTCAATATCGTTTTCAGATAAACCCAACCTTTTCAATTCAATCTTCAAAAGATAGGCACCGGTGGGTTTTAATAAATTTCGGTCCCGCACATACATCTTAGCAAATTCCGCATCATCGAGCAATTTATTTTCTGTCATTACCCGGATTACGCCATCGATTTCTTTTTGATCAAATCTCTCACGCTTCAATCTTTCTTTAATCTCAAAAACACTCCTGGGGCGGAATTTTAAAAATCTCAAAGCAATATTAAGCGGATCTTTGGTCATCTATTCTATCTTAATCAGTTCGGCCTGGAATACCAGTCGGCGCCAGTCGGTTTTAGGCGGATCGCAAGTATAAAAAGTCAGCTGCCATGCATCTGACTTACCAAATAAAGAAATATCTTTAGCCGCTACGGTTTCGCGCTTAAAAATTTTATAGGTATACTTTTTATTCTGATAAGTAATGGTGACTTGATCGCCAATAGCCAGATCGCGCAGGTCAGCAAAAACTTCGCCATATTTATTTTCCGGGTCCAGCGAAAAATTATGCCCTGCTAAAACCACATTACCTTTTTGATTCGGCCAGACCGAATCCTTATGATGACCAATACCTTTAGCTAAATCTTCATCAGTAATGCCATCCACAATTGGCGCATTAATCTCTAAATCGTCTTTCTTCAAATAAAAGCTTGGTGGGTCCTGTTTTGGCGCGGAATTAACTTTTTCAGGCGCTTTTTTAAGTTCCGCTGTGCCAAGAACTTGTTGAGATGGATTGATTGATTTTTTAATAAAATAATTAGCCCAAGGATAAATCATGATGCAGGCTAAAAGCAAAATCCACATCACTAGCACCACGCGCAGAGAGCGATAAAAATAATAAAATGGAAAAACTACTGGCTTGGACTTTTTCTGATAAACAAAATTAGGCGGCGGTGGCGGAGATGACGCCATTTTTCGAATGACTTCATTTTTTTTATATAATGAATCAAGCCGTTTCATGACGGTTCTTTCTTATTTTGCCAATAAATTGTTCTATCCCAGATAACGTTTTACCAAGTAAAACGCTCCCAGAGTTAAAGTCAATAATCCGGTAGCAACCAATGGAGTTTCCGGACCAGTGGTGGCCGATCTTGTTGTATTGGTTGTGCCAGTTGTAGATCCGGTGGTAGTTGTTGTCGTGGTTGTAGTTGGTGGAGTCGTAGTGGTCGTGGTCGTACAAGTATTAGTTGTGTCCGCCCAATCTCCCCACGCACAAGTTGGCGCCGCACCCTTAGTTCTTGTCTGGTTAATACTACCAGTTTGGCCAGTCGGACAAGATTGGACACGCGTTTCAGAAGTCGGTGCCGGACAGGTCGATGCAGCGACAGCCGCAACAACAACTTGGTCCGAGACAGAGTTTGCCG
>Ga0247841_10003340_pt1 | contig 30007 bp, 27 predicted proteins | sample LaCruzMarch2015__2_FD_192410 | JGI IMG/M metagenome (GOLD analysis project Ga0247841, IMG submission 192410) | Freshwater microbial communities from meromictic Lake La Cruz, Castile-La Mancha, Spain - LaCruzMarch2015_18m | ecosystem: Environmental > Aquatic > Freshwater > Lake | place: Spain... | reverse complement strand
ACTTCCCTCTCACCGAAATCGGGGGTCAATTCATAATCGCGTTGTACGATGCTCCAGGCCGCTTGGAATAGCGGCTCTCCAATCAAGCCAGCATTCCGAAGGCGTGGCATGACTTGGGATCTCAGGTGTTCGTGGCGGTGACCCTTGCGGACCTTGCCGTCATTCTCGGGAGAAGTCGGGGTGTCGTCCCCTTTCTGAGGAGACCCCACGGGCTCTGGCTGCAAATCCAGGCCCAATCCGTCAATCACCTGAGTCCTCGAGTACGCCGGGATGGTACCGTCGATCTCCACGATACGGCTCCGGAAGGGTTCGGCCTTCTGGTGCCAAAATCCGGGCAACCTCATTACCCGTTCAAGTGTCGCGACGTTCGGGTCTCCGTTGAATTTCGCAGCGAGCGCCTTGATGATCGCTTTGAATTCGTGCAGCTCCACGTCCCTGACCACCCAATAGACGTGATATTTTCCAGGCGAGGTCTCCACCACCATCTGAGGTAGCCGTCCGGCTGCATGCCAGGCTTGACGCACAGGCTCCAAGGGCTCTTCGTCCAGGTCTAGGAAAACGGCCCGCACCCGAACCACATTCTCAGCCTTGCGGCCCATCAAGTCGGTCTCATTCACACAGACGAAGATCCCTGCTCTGCGCTGATTCAGGGCCATAAGCGAACGCTGACACTTTTTGAGATTGCCGTGAAACTGGCGGGCGAGGGCAGGATCTTTTCGCTCGGAGTCGTCGTCGAACGCCTGAAAGCTGAACTTCCCCTTGGGGTCAAGCAATCCGAGAAACGCTTCCGCGTCCGATAGGTTCGGTTCAAGCTTGACACATCCTGAGACGGCTACAGGTACACGATCCGAGGGGGACTCCACAGGGTCTAAGAGATTTCCGGGAGGACAATCTGCAATGCCGAAAATCAAGCTGTCTTGGACCGGTCCCGTCATTGTTTGTCCTCAGTTCCTTCCAATAAAGAAATCCATGCCGTGATTGCCTCTGGCCGGAACAGGAACGCGCCGCCCGGACTTCGGAAGTATTGAGGCCCGCGGCCGGATAGGCACCACCGGCGCAAGGTCGCGGGATGAATGCCAAGGGCCTTTGCCACTTCAGGCACCTTCAAGGCTTCTTTCATCTCCGTTCCTATCGCTGACAATCGCTCGATACATTGACGGTCCATCTTTATACCTCAAAAAATTTTACTCTCGAAGATCCAAAGCCTCTGCTGCTAACTCGTAGAGAGTACGCGCACGAATGAAGGCTTTTGCCGCGTGCGCCCGGTTAAATTTCGCTTTTTTGGGGGCGAGCCAGTACTTGAGTTGCCTTTGAATATAGGATTTTTCATGCACTCTTTCCGGAGCATAGGTAACGTTGTAAAAACGACCACGACCTTTCTTGTGCTGCAAATTGCCCTGCTCATCAGTTTCATAAAGAATCACGTCTCCGGGTAAATTGCTTCCGTAAAGGCCATCATGCCTGAATTCCACTTCCACTATGACACGGTAGTTCCATCGCTCGTAAAAGCCCATGTCCACATAATGAGGATTCGTGCTGCCGTCCCAGGTAGCGGTAAGCGTCTCGCCTTTTTCGTTCCTGCCTTTCGGCTCTATGTAATGAATTGCGGTCGTGTGGAGGTTCCCGAAGACCCCCAGGCTGGCCAGTTCGTCGAGTACCGCGGCGTGGACCAATTCGGGCAGTGTAAAAAGATTCGGAATCCCTGTTCCCGGTGAGGGGTGCTCGATGGGAAGCGCCCTGATCTTCACGCGGTAGTTCGTGGTACCCGCTGTAATCCAGGGGAAAGCTTTCTCGCAGTCTTTGGCTGTGAAGAGTCGCGTCTTCATGGAAAGTCATTCTAAAGATTGACCGTCGATCTGTCAAACAAAAAATTCGAAACGAGCAGAAAAAACAGGGGGTGCATGGAAAGCAGTTTGAATATGAGTAGTTAGAAAGACACAGAAAGTGCTGAGCGGTTTTCAGACGGCGCGACGCTGAAGCCCCCTAGTCCTTTTCGGCCGTCAGAAAAGCTCGTACGCCCTCCCCTCGTGAAGGGGAGGCCCCTCACAGGATAGAACGAGGTGCCCGCAGGAAAGAGAAGTCATTCAGGCAGAAGCCTCACGCGAGGCTGGACGCCCGGCAGGTCGAGGCGACCAACGCGCGTCGGTATTCTTCTCGTCCAAAAGCTTTCGGAGCAAGTCTAAGCATTCATCTGCCAGCAGAGTACCGAAACTCCTCTTGCTCGCCTCTTGCTTTTCCCTTTCCTTTTCAAAACTCTCGTATTGAAGGCCGATGATGTCTGTCTTACGCGTCATTCGCCCCTCCGTTCGTATACCTCTCTATAAGATTTAACAATGAATCCCGGATTTGCCTCCAGGGAGAAGTATGATTTCTTCTTAATCCATACGAACCCATCACCTTTGGAAATCACTGCCACATCGACAGGCCCGCCCACCGTTTCCAGGTTCATGTGTCGATGTTGTTCGCCTTGCCTAATGGTAAATCTCCGTTTGAGGGACGTCAAGCTCACAAGGGCCTCGGCCATTTCGGCAAGCTCGCCTTTGGGCAGCGAATTGATTGCGTTGAGAATCGGCTCCACGAACTCATCCCAGGTTTTCCTCTGGAGGCGATTCTGGAATTGATCAAGCATCTTTGAGCAAACATCTTTGAGATCATTGGCAATCGTCTCCTTCGTTTGTTCCTCAAGACCTGGAATGCGAGAAACGACGGCATCAGGGAAACCGGTGAGGAATTCTTTGAGGAAATCGACGACATCGCCTTGAATCGTTGGATCGATGCCCTGCATAAAGGAACGCACCATATCTTCCTGCGCAAAGGGTATGACTGCTGCCGTAGGTCGCGGCGGCGAAATCGTAAAATCCTTGTGCTCAGTGCGTATCATCCGAGCCTTATTATTGACGACCCCGCTAACAATGAAAGAACGCAGAACGGGAAACACCTCCTTTTCCCCGAAACCAGCCATGACGACACCAGTATAACGCAGCCAGTAATCGCGAGAAAAAAGGGCGACAGAGATTTCCCTTAGTCGTTGCAGAGCTTGGGCGCTCAATTGGTATGTCGCGAATAGGTCATCGCAGACCTTATGAACAAGATCTGAATACGACCGCAAAAGTTTATCCTCGTCATCCGCAGACCAATGGGACAGTTTTTCAATCGACAGGAATTTCTTGTGATTCTCCTCGATCAAACGCTCAAGGCGCTCAGTTTTCTGTGCTTCACTCAGACTTTCCCCACCGTCGGGTAAGCAAGTCATTTCTTTGCCCAACTGTTCCAGAATCCCGAAGAAGAAGAAACCAATAGTCTCTCTGAAATGGTTAGCTTGCAGATCAGCAGTTATCAAACCTTCAGGGTCCGTTAGGAATTCAAGGAAATCATCGAGGTAATCGTTTAGCAGCGGCTTTTGGCTCGTTCCGAGACTATCTCGGTAAACCTTTATGATCGTCTCCCAGGGAATGCCCATGAAATCCGCGCCGTTGTAGATCATCACTCCGACCGGATGATATTTGGACAAGGGGAACAGCTTATCCACTGAGGGGTAAGTTTTTGATAGCCCCACGGTCACAGCACTATCCGCAGCCAGCGCGACCGCGCCCACGTTCAAGATGGCTACCTCAGTGGTCATTGCCTCTCCAAGTACGGGTCATTCCAGGGCATGGCATCATGTGTGCTTCGTCCTTCATCTTCCGGCACAATGAATTGTACGTGACTTTGCTGTCTTCTGGCAATGATTATCTCGGTTGTTGACGAGAGTCGGGCCCCATTGCTGTTACTCTTCGCTTCGCTCGAAGGAGAGAGCGGGCTTCCCCAGAAAATGCCATAGCGCCGCGTCCAAGGCCCGTGACAGTGTGATACCCCTTTCCTGTCGCCACTGCTCGAAGAGTCTCACAAGCTCCGCGTCCGCGGTCCCGGCGATCTTGACGCGTTTGCCGGGATTCACTTTCTTTCCATGCTCTCCCATGATCCTTTCCGGGGGCGCGGGGGCAAGCTCCGGCTTGTCCTTTGGTGATATGGGAACTGCTTGAAGTGATTTCATCGCGGCATTCAGTTCAGCCCGGACAATCTGAATGATCTCATGCTTCCATGCTTCGGGGAGCGGACTGTCAGGTGTTATGGGTTCAGGCCCTTTGGCTTTGGATTTGGTCATCTTCTTTTTCTCGTCTCGAATTTTGTCTTTGGCGGGCATGCTTCCTACCTTCTCTCGGGGCTCCGCGGGCACGTTATCATGGTTACGATAATGACCGTTTTCGTAACCATCAGGCGATCAAAGAAGCGATCTTTCCTTGAGTATCACGGTCGCGATCCACGTACACCATGAGGGTCTTGAGGTCTGCATGGCGGGAGAAGTCGAGCACTTCCTCAATACCGTACCCTGCCTTCTGTGCGGCACGGACAGCCTCAGTGATACCCAGGTGCCTTATCCCGTGGGGCCGCGTCTCGACACCTACCAACTGACCAAGGGATCGAACCAGCTTGTACACAGCGGTCCCGCTCAAACGTCCGTTCCCCTGTCCGGCCCGGTCACAGTTCAGAAAAAGAGGGCCAGGCTCTGTTCCACGTACATCAATCCACGCTTTCAACGCGTCCATCGTGGGGGCCGGACAGGGTCAACTTTTCCTTTTGGAGCCTACCCTTTCCGAGCACCTGGACGGTCCCTGTGGACAGGTCCGCATCGGCCATGTCGAGAGCTACGAGTTCACCACGGCGCAACGCGAGGTCATGAAGTAAGCGGAGAATGGCACGGTCTCTGATTGCCTTCCTTGAATCCTTGTCATCCACACGGGAGAGCATCTTCCGGTACGCACTGGAGCCCGGCCCGCTCGTATCACGGTAGCTTCGTGCTTTGAGCCCAGGAATTTCGAGCTTCCAAACAACCCAACCGGCAAGACGTGCAAATTTTGTCAGGCTACGGAGCGTAGCGAGGCGTCTGTTGATCGTAGTGGGTTGCAAGCCCTTCGTCAGCAGATAGGACCGGTAATTCAGCGCGGTGAGGTTCGCGTTTCCCGGCCCCGAAGCAAGGAAGGTCTCTACGGCTTCACGGTCCGTCACGCCGATGAAGTCCGCAAAGTCAGCTATATCCTGTCGATAAGCGGTCAAGGTGGACTCCTTCTGTCCGTTCAAGAATGCCTCAATTACATACTCTCGTGTTATCGGCTGCCAATTTGGAACCGGCATGCGCGACACGTCTTCGGCTGTATCGCTGTTCATCAACAAGTCCCCCTTTTACGGTTTTCCACTTGTCTCTAATTTCAGATATATCAGACAACTTGTCAAGAGAAAAGTTCAGACACTTCTGAAATAATAATGACTGGACGTGGGAACCGCCTATTTCTCCGGTATCCGCTGTTACGGCAAAGGAATCGGTTGCGGATTTCTCCGAGACCAAACGAACTGCGATTCGTTGTGTGTCGCGCGCGTAGCCGAACGATCCACGGGTCAGTAAGGGAACAAGTGGCAGGGAAGAGGCAACCTCGTTCAGCGTGGCTCTCAGTTCGTCAGGCGCGATGTCTCGTGAAGGCGGGGCCTGTCAGCGGACCCCCGGCGGGGAGGGTACCAGGACTCGAAGCACACATCTTCTGTGCTACCTCCCCAAACCGGCTTTCACTTCCGCGGAAATTTTTCCGAGAACTTCGCGGCCCCGTGCACACCACGGTGGGGGGAGGGGGAACGGCTCTCGAATTTATCTTATTCTACCAGGGGCCCCATCGGGACTCCTAAACGTATGCCGAATTTCAGCCGGAACCCGGTAGTTCTGTGATATACCGTATGCCGACAAGCGCTTGCCTGCTGGCGCTACCCATGAGGTGAAGCATGACGACCGGGAAAATACCACTGCCCAAGGTTGAGACAGAATCCCCGGATGTGGTCCTGGACAAGATCGAACAGCTAAAGGAGTTATTCCCCGAAACTGTTACGGAAGGCAAAGTCGATCTCGCCAAACTGCGTCAGCTATTGGGGGAAGAAGTGGACGACCGGCCCGAACGCTACTCGTTCACGTGGGCTGGCAAGAACGACGCTCTCAGGCTGCTCCGAACCCCGAGCCGGGCCACGCTTATTCCCGCGCCTGAAGAGTCCGTGGATTTCGAGACTACGGCCAATCTGTTCATCGAAGGCGATAACTTGGAAGTGCTCAAACTGCTTTACAAATCCTTCTCAGGCCGTGTGAAAATGATCTACATAGATCCGCCCTATAATACCGGCAACGACTTCATTTACCCGGACAACTTTACTGACCCTCTATCGGTATATTTGCAGCTTACCGGTCAGAAAGACGCCGAAGGAAATCTACTTACGAGCAATCCCGAAACGAGTGGACGTTTTCACTCCAAATGGCTCTCAATGATTTACCCGCGTTTGTGGATAGCTCGTCAGCTCCTGAGCGATGATGGTGTCATATTTGTGAGCATTGACGACCACGAAGTCTATAATCTCCGCATGGTCCTTAATGAAGTATTCGGGGAGGAAAACCTAATTGCTGAGTTGGCATGGGAAAAAGGGCGAAAGAACGATGCCAAGCTCTTTTCTGTTGGACACGAGTACCTGCTGGTCTTTGCCAAAAACTTATCAACTCTGAAAGGCCTCAAGACGATATGGCGCGAGCCAAAGCCGGGCGCGCAAGAAATCTGGGATACGTATTGTCGTCTACGGAAAGAATTTGAGGATGACGAATCGGTAGAGAGAGAACTTCAGGACTGGTACCACAAGTTACCGGATACACACCCGTCAAAAAGGCTGAGTCGATACAGGCACGTTGATAAACACGGGCCCTGGCGTGACCGTGACGTATCTTGGCCTGGAGGCGGCGGTCCAAGATATGATGTGATTCATCCAGTTACGAAACAGCCGTGTAAAGTCCCTGAAGCGGGGTGGCGCTTTGCTACTGCCGACGAAATGCAAAGGCAGATCCAACTAGGATTGGTTGTTTTTCGAGAGGACCATACCAACCCGCCTTTTCGCAAAGCACATTTGCGTCCCGTCTTTGAGGAACTGGACGACGATGAGAATGCGTCGATTAATGGCGGAGAAGATGATTCAGACGCGAATGGCGCAGTAGGGTTGCAGGTCATGCCGAGCGTGATCTACAAGCAATCACAAGTCGCGGTCAAATATCTCCGAAATCTGATGGGAGCCAAGGTGTTTGACAACCCGAAAGATCATGAAATCATCGGAAGATTGGTTCGTTACGTGGTCGAAAAGGACAAGAACAGCTTAATCCTCGATTATTTCGCGGGTTCGTGTCCAACAGCGCAGGCTGTAATGGAATTGAATCACGAGGATGGGGGGAACAGGCGTTTTATTATGGTGCAGTTTCCAGAGCCTACGCCGAAAGGATCGGTCGCTCACAAACAAGGTTATTCTACCATCGCAGAAATCGGCAAAGATCGAATCCGCCGTGTCACTAGAAATCTAAAGAACGATAAGGCCGCCAAGCTACCGCTATTTGAATCTGGAGAAGACCTTGGTTTCAAGGTCTTCAAACTGGCAGAGAGCCACTTTCGTCCTTGGCGGGGAGTGGAGAAACCGCAAGGAGAAACCGTGGCCCAACAGGTGGCGCTTTTTACGGACCCGCTTGTCAAAGGATGGAAGGCCATTGACGTCATTTATGAAGTGGCGCTCAAAGAAGGTTACAGTCTCAACTGCTGCGTTGAAAAAGCGCCAAGCCCAACAGCCAACACCATTTATCAGGTGACAGATCCCGAGCGTGAGCAATCTTTCCGCATTTGCCTTGACGGAACTCTGAACGAAGAGACAATCCGTGCTCTAAGCCTGAGCAAGGATGACATTTTCGTTTGCCGAGACGTGGCTTTGACGGATGACCAGGCGGCAAATCTCGCATTGCAGTGCCGTTTGAAGGTGATATAAGGGCTGCCGATGGAATTCAAATTCGACGCTAACCAGGAATATCAAATCAAAGCCATCGAAGCGGTAGCCGACCTTTTCGACGGGCAGGGATTCATGTCGGCACAACTATCGTTCGGGGAAGGCACGCTAAGTTTGTCTGCAATCCCGAACCGTCTTGACCTCGAAGAAACGCAACTGCTGGCTAATCTGCGAGCCGTCCAGCGGCGAAACGGGATTCAACCCGATGGTGACCTCCGGCGCTTGGAAGAAGTCATCACCGGACCGGACGGGGAACTGACAGTCGCTTTTCCCAATTTCTCGGTTGAGATGGAGACCGGCACGGGCAAGACCTATGTGTATCTGCGGACCGTCCTGGAATTGTTCAACCGGTACGGCATGCGGAAGTACATCGTTGTCGTGCCTTCGCTCGCGGTGCGTGAGGGTGTGCTCAAGAGCCTCGAAATCACCGAAAGGCATTTTCGGGGGCTCTATGGGAACCCTGTTTATCGCTACTACCGATATGACTCGGCCAACTTGTCTCAAGTTCGACAGTTCGCTCTGAGCGACGGTGTGGAAATGATGGTGATGACGATTGACTCATTCAACAAGGCTTCAAACGTGATCCGGCAATCCACAGACCGCCTGCAAGGAGACACTCCGATTCACCTGATACAGGCTGCCAGACCGGTCCTGATTCTGGACGAGCCTCAGAACATGGAGAGCGAAAAGAGTATAGCCGCCCTAGCTGCGTTGTATCCTCTCTTTGCCCTCCGATACAGCGCCACGCACCGCAATCCGTACAACCTGATTCATCGGCTTGCCCCTGCTGAGGCTTACCGACAAGGATTGGTGAAGAAAATCGAAGTGGATTCAGTGGTACAGGAAGACGATGTTAACCTACCCTACTTGCGCTTGGACAACATCGAATCGAAAAAGACGAAGGTGACTGCGCGATTTACTGTGCAAAAACTAATGAAGGGCGGGCAAGTGAAGCCCGCGTCCGTCACCGTCGGCCCCAATGATTCATTGCAGGCCAAATCAGGCAGAAACGAATATGCCGGGTTCGAGGTGGATGAAATAAACCTCTTCGGTCAGTTCGTTCGCTTCGCCAATAATGAGGAGATAAGACAAGGCGAAGAAAAGGGCGCGGACAAAGAGGCCATTTTCAGAGCACAGATCCGGCACGCGGTGGGAGAGCATTTTCGCAAACAACGGAAGCTGAGGGGACAGGGGATCAAAGTCCTCTCTCTGTTTTTCATTGACCGCGTTGCCAATTACGCTGACGAAGACGGCATTATTCGCCGGTTGTTCAATGAATCGTTTGAAGACCTAAAGATGGGATTTCCCGAGTGGACAGACCTGACTGCTGATGAGGTGCAGGCTGCCTACTTCGCTCAGAAGCGGCGCAAGGGAGGGGTAACCGAGCTGCTGGACTCGGTATCGGGAGAGACCAGAGAGGACGAAGCCGCGTACGATCTGATTATGAAGGACAAGGAGCTGCTCCTCTCTTTCCCTGAAGACCATGACGATCCTGAGACACGGCGCAAGAAACGGGTCTGCTTTATTTTCTCTCATTCGGCCTTGCGAGAGGGGTGGGATAATCCCAACATATTCCAGATTTGCACGCTCAATCAAACCCTCTCAACAATTAAAAAACGGCAGGAGATCGGCCGCGGCATCCGGCTCGCCGTAAACCAGAGCGGCGACAGGGTGCGGGACGAGACGGTGAACATCCTTACAGTAGTGGCAAACGAGAGTTATCGCCGCTACGTTGAAACTTATCAGGACGAAATAGCATTTGAGTACAGAGCGGAGATTGAAGCCCGCTACGGCAAACCTATCGGGGAATTGAGCGACGGGGAACGCCGCCTCGTGGAAGCGGAATACGGAGAGGGTATCTTGCCGCCGCCACCACGTAAAGCGGGTGAAAAGCGGGCAAAACTGCGTAAAGCTCGCTTCTACAGCGAAGAATTCTCAGAACTGTGGAATCGGATAAAACCCAAGACGCGGTACTCTGTGCGGATCGACACGGAAAAGCTGCTCGGCGAAGTCATTCCCGCCATTGATGCCACGGCAATCGCCAAGCCGCGAGTAACCATCACACGGGCCGCGGTGAGAGTGACCGACGGCGGCGCGTTCGAGGCGATTCAGGCGAGCGGAGCCAAGACCCTGGTCAGCCTTGCCGGGCGCTATCCTATACCCAACCTCGTGACAGTGATGGAAGACTTGATGACACACACATCCCCTCCGGTGCGTCTGACTCGACGCACACTTCTCGAAGTCTTCCGCCGGGTGACTGACAAGCAGGCGGCCTTGGACAATCCTCACGAATGGTGCGCCGTAGCAGTACGCGTCTTGAAAGAGAAGCTGGCCGATCATCTCGTGGAAGGCATTCGCTACGAAAAGAATGGCGAATGGTACGACATGAGTCAGATCCTGGACGAAGCGGAAGTGGAACTGTTCAGCAAGTACATCGCACAGACCGGCAAGGACCGGGCCCTGTACGACCTAATACCGTGTGATTCCGACGTGGAACGGAAGTTCGTTCAGGACTTGGAAGCACGCGAGGACGTCAAGTTGTACCTGAAACTGCCTTATTGGTTCACGGTCCCGACACCGATTGGTGATTACCGCCCGGACTGGGCTGTGGTTATGGACGGGCCTACCGACGATGGAAAGCCTCTGCTGTACCTCGTGGCAGAAACCAAGGGGTCCACATCGCTCGATGACCTCCGTCCGGACGAACGCCGCAAGATCCGTTGCGGAGCGGCGCACTTCGGCTCGACACAGTTCAAGACGGAAGGGGCGCTGGACGATGTAGATTACCGCGTGGTGAACTCCGCTAGTGAACTGCCGTAGGCAAGTATTCAACCGCGTGAGGACGTGTACCCCCTTTCTTGGGGGCACTTGCAGTTCTTGTTTCCCTTTTGTTACCCTTTTTGTGAACCGAGACGAACCGGAGTTGTTCGGCCCGTCTCGTGGGGGCTTGAAATCATTGAGAGGTTCGGCTAGAGCGCTGTTTTTGCTTGAGTTCAGATTGCATTCGGGATGCAGGGGTCGCTGGTTCAAATCCAGTCGTCCCGACCACGAAACTCCTTTGATATCAGGGTGTTATGGTGGAACACTGCACCCTGATTTTTCTTTGTGCGGAGCCTTTTGGCACTTTTTTGGCCCCTTTTTCATTCCCCCCAACAACTTGGGAATCCTCTATCTCATCAAGCTCCGTCCATCCATTGTCAAAGCCCATGGAATCAACAGCCTTGAGCAGTTCCTCGTCAGAAACACGGATGTACCTGTCTGCAACGGACCGCTCCACGGAGTGCCCCACGATAAGGTTACGTGTCGTAGGGTCCATCCCTGACCTTTGCGCGTTAGTCTTCCACGTGTGACGCAGGTCGCGTATTTGGAGCTCAGGCACTTCGGCCAATCTGGTTGCACGTGCCCAGCATTTCCTCACCGTGGAGTGCTCGATCTCCATCCCATGGTACATCTTGTCATTATCCTTGAATCGCCCAGAATAAACGAAGATCCTCCCCGTGGCTTGGACCACCTTGCCGCCCTCAGTCCTACGCAGAGACTCCAACAGCTCGAACGCTTCCTTTCTCAAAGGCACTCTCTTGGGTCTCAGCTTCAGCTTGTTGGGATTCTTGCCTTCCTTCGTGGCACGGGGAGGAAGAACCAACATGCGGCGTTCGGGCTTGAACATCTCCCAACGCAGGTTCACGACCTCGTTGAATCTCATACCCGTATAGTAGAGCATTACCAGCACGTCATGAAGCCACCAGGAATGCTCTAACAGTCTGTTAAAGTCCTCCCACGAGAGGTACGAGTCCCGTTGGTTGGCAGGCAATCGCTTGACCATCAGGCACGGGTTGAAGTCGAGGTGACCGAGTTCCACTTGGTTGCGTAGGACACCCGACAACACGGAAACCTCTCGGTTCACTGTGCTGTTCTCAACCTTCTTCTGCCTTGCAACCTGATATTGTCTGACTTGGGCTACCTTAATTTGAGCCACGGGGAAACTCTCGCCGAAGTGCTCCACAATGCGGTTCATGGCGTAGAGGTTCCTCTCGCTGCGGTGCTTCGGATCGGCCTTCAGGTATTCCCTCGTAGCCTTAATCAAGGTCAGTTCCTCTGCGGGCTCAGGACGGGCCAGCTCAGGCGGTAGAGCCCATCCCTTATTCTCGTATGTCCTGATCACGACATCCAAGCATTCGGGCTCCAGATGCCCGAAGGTGCCAATCTTGAATGCCGTTTTCACCGCCTTTTCTATCCGTTTGGCATCAGTCGAGTTCGTGGCAGGGGTAACCGTCCTGATACGGTGCCCCTTCCACTTGAATGAAACGTAATATTTCTCGCCGATTTTCGTCAGTCCCATGACAAAACCTCCTTCTTGAGGTCTCGCCAAGATTCCCCTGAAGTGCGTCTATCGCCTCCCCTCTTCGTTGGACTCGGGCCAGCCGTCTTTCTGCCAGCCCCCTGATGATTCATGGGAGCAGGTTCGATCTTCCTCGCTTTCCCCTTCACGAACTCATCAATCGCCTCGGCGGTGAATAATACCACCTTCGTCGAAAGTTTCACGCTCTCAATTTTATTCGCTCTCGCCCATCTCAATAAAGTCCTCTTAGCAATTCTCAGCTTCTCGGCTGCCTCAGCAGCGGTCAACAATTCCTTTTCTGACATTCATGTCGTCCTCCATATGAACCCACGGGATGTCAAATCCCGCTTCGGTGCAGGCCATAGCGCCCGCCTTGTGCCCCGGCGCCCTGTGGGAGGAAACAGGGGACGGGGCTTGAAGCATCTACCGCTTTATGGCGGCGTGTGGTACACGAGTCTCCTGCTTCTCAGAGATCTCGAGGTTCGTCCCACATCGGGTTTCTGTGAACGGTTTCCGCTCTGATAAACTCCTCTACCAACTCCTTGGTAAATCCCCGCATATGAGCAGTGAGTTCCATACAGCCCAGCCTTTCTTGACCAACGAGGTCGTTCACATCTTCCTCTGTGATTCGCAGAATGTCTGCGACTTCCTTGGCGGTAAGGAGCCTTGGAATAACGATACTCTCATTTTCATTTGTTCGACTTTCTGAATTCACCATTGATGATCTCCTTTGCTTTTCACAGGATATCAAATCCCGCTTTTTTGCAAGCTGTAGCGCCTGCTTTGCGCCCCGACTCGGTCAGGACGCAGGAAAATTGTTCATGTTTGGTACGCCGCTTGTGTGAGATCAGCAGCGACCGAAAACCCCTAGCCTAAATCCACGTGTTTTGGCGATCTGTGTGTTTGAGGGATGGATCTCAGAATGCTTTACGATCTTGGGCTCGAGTCCTCCTCCCCATCGGGCTCGCGTTTCTTGATCCCTACATATAATATAGTACCCAAAAACCGTCCAGAGGCTTTATCCGCTCTGGGAGCCGGTTATATTAAACAAGCCTTCGCAGCGAAGGTTGTGTCAAATTTGCACCACCTTGGGCAGCCTCTTAAATTGTCGTCCAGCATACATACGGCGTGTCCCTCAACTGTTGTGGTGCCACAACAGTTCCCGGCTGGATCGCGTGAAACAGCGAAACGCCTAATCAGGAGCCGATACAGACGGATTTACGGCAACCACAACGTTCCTCATTTCCTTGCCCGCTGAATTTTCAATTCCGCAACGTTACGGTTTTGATCCGAGCGCTTCCCCCCATCGATATCCACCTCGGTATCGTCAATTCGAGGGGCAGCCGACCGGGGCTGGGGCGCCTGGTCGTCTCTACTATTAGATCGGGCTCATTGTCGGAGTAGACCCTTTAATGGTGTACTTCCCCAAGGCTCCATACCCAAGATAATTACCCTCACTGACGCAACCTCTGCTGCGTTGATGGGCGGCCTTGTGTCCGCGCCGGAAGAGAACGTCGCGTAGAATGGTTCTCAGGCGCCTTATAATCGATTTCCTGGAGGTCTCCTGCCCTGCTCTTGGCTCTTAATTCCAGCCGCCGCTGCGTTAGAATCCCGGTGAGCTGATGGACTCGTTTGGACGGTGGGTTATTAATGCCGTTTCCAAGGGTACATCGAAATCTTAGATTCACAATGATGTCAGTCGGTTGTGGAAATCGGTACCACCCTTATAGTGTTCCTTTCCCCCCTGGGAGCCCCCCCCTCGTTCAGAAGAATAGTACAGTTAGCCACTGGATCAGTTATCATGGCTAATCGGACGCTCTGTATGTGCAGGTGCCACCGACGAGAATAAGCTCATGACCGACGTGCCAAGAGCCGCGGTTGAGTGATGGAACGGCGTTGCTTATGCCTGCCCTGACGCCAACCTCAATTCCCCACTGAGGTACGCCGCATCCCCTCTACACCCCCCACTTTCCATCGATAGTGCCCTACTTCATCCACGATTCCTTCGAATTCTGCCCGAGGGACCTGTGAGAACGTTTCGGTTCTGAAGACCAGCCGTTTGGATCCGCGCACGATCAGCAGCCCCTCCCATGCACTCTTGTCACTGGGAGCAAGCACAACTTCATCAGCCAGCGACCGGTCCGAAAGTAAGTCCCTGCCTTGGCAATTCCGAATGGCCACAGTTCTTCCTGCCAATGCGTGAAGCAACGTTGGCACGATATCCATGTGAACAGTCGCTGTCGTTATTTTGCGTGAGTCTAGGCCTGCTCCCGAAATAACGCATGGGACCCGCATCTGGATTTCGGACATCCGGGTCCCGTGCCTGAAAACTCCATCGTCCCCCATAGATTCCCCGTGGTCCCCCGTAATCATTATGATGTTTCGTTTCAAATCAATTGTCGGCAAGAGCTTCATCAACTCGTCTTCCAGAAACAATAGTGAATTCGTGTACCGTTTGAGATAGCTTTGTATCTGGTCCCGCACATTGAAAAACTGCCAAAACTTTGACGATTCCTGGAAGATTTCAAATTCGGGAGGAAACCCGTACCGGTTGAAGGTAGACACGAGATATAAAAAAACAAATTGGGGTCTGCCATGTGGCGTGTCGAGCAAGTTTTTCAGCCTAGCGAGTTTGCCACGATCCAGGCGCGGCCATTCTTCCGGGCGATTGCGGTCGAATTCTCCATTCACGATAATCTGATCGCAATAATCGTTATTGATAAACTGGTCCAGTCGCCGAAATCCCCGTGTCTCACCTGAAGTCAGGAATGTGATCAGATAACCTGATTGCCGCAAGGATTGAAACAATTGGGGAGGAATCTTGCGGTCCAAGTTCTGATGATATCCCAGGGACGATCTGCCGTAGAACAACGGAAACAGCCCCAAGTGCGAACAATTAGAGCCGCAATAGTGCCGCTGGAGCTGAAGCCCCTGCTGAGACCATCCGTAGAGTTTCGGCATCAGTCCGGGCGCTATGGCGTTTTGACGGAAGCTTTCGAAGATTATCAGCACCACATTGGGCAGGCCTGGCTCCTGGACGAATGCGTTCGAGTCCACGGAGCCAGGATCTGCAGCCTCGCGGGCGAATTTGATGGCGAGCGCCTCATCCGCAGGTTCCACCTCGGCGTGCGGATCCCGGGGCTGGTTCAGGTCAATGCGACCGAGGAGAAATAATTCGCTCCGGTCTCTCATAGGCTGTTCCGAGTGCCCCACGCGTCCGTGCGCGAGCTGCTCGATCAAAGACTGCAAGGGGACTCGCAAATCATTTGTGATTGGTACTGTCGTGAAGATTCGGTCCAGCACATACTTGTCGCTGAAGAAGGCCAGGGCTGGTATCACACCAAGGATGCCGGTAATTAGCAATGCGGCAGGCAATGCGGCTGCCCTCATACTCCGTAACCAGGGAAAACAGCGAGAAAGTAGATCAACGATCCAGCGAACCGCAATGAGGTTGATGGCCCCGGCGATCACGAAAGCACCGAAGACCATTAATGTATCTATGGTAAGGATTTCTGCCACCCACCTCCAGCACCATTGCACGGGGTTCTTGATAAATTCCCCAAAGGGAAGCCAATACTCCCGCGCGTGAAAGCCGGTAAAACCGATGGCAATTAGATCTGTAGCCAGAAAGTAAAAGACAGCCAACCAGAAACCACCGAGAAGAAGTATGGCTGCCTTCCGAAAGTTGCAGACTATCAAGACTGAGCAGACCAGAAGCACAGGCAAGAAGCAGACCACGGATTTAGCTACCAGCAGCCAGAATAAGAGCACTATGTCACCGACGGTCAAACCCTGCGCGTCCTGACTCATGATGATTTGGTATCGATCCCACTCGAATAAATACGCAAAAAGGATCGATGACGAAATCAACAACGCGAAAGAGGTCAAAGAGAATAACGCAAGGGGATTACAGTAGCCCGTACAGTTCGACGAGGGTGCTTTTTCGTTGCGACAGGAAGCATCAGCAGATAACATCGGCAAGCCTCAAGAGGATCACGGGCCGTCTAACCGGGCTGATTTCGTCTCAAAAAGAGCAGCAGTTGACCGAGGCCTGGGTACGACCGGCAACATCACGAACGGAGGCCGAGATGCAAAAAGGGCCTGTCACAACTTGGGCACTCGTTCGCTTCTGCAAGACATCGACCATACGGAACGTATCATATTACTAAGATGGCATTGTGTGCAACTATGGTTTTGCACTTATTGAATCGATCGTCTCATATTGCAGACGGATGCCTCGAAAATCATCGGGCTTCTTGCCATAGACGGATTGCCAACAAGCTGAGGAAAAAATCCGGTGATCACGAAGACAGCGGACGCGACGCGAGGGCTGAGTTCCGCGTATCAGATGCCGAAATGGTTAAGGGTCTCGGGATTACCCGCGCCACGGCCAAGGCGCACCGTGAGCAATTGGAGGCTCTGGGGCTGGTCACGGTGCTGGTGCAAAGGATTGGTAAAAAGACCGAGATAGCCGTTACGAAGGTGAAATACTAGGCGGGTACTTCAACTTTACATGGTGTGGCACTTTTTCCGCACACCGCCTGTAAGTTGCCGTTTTGATACCAATTAGTAATTATGCTAGTACTACCCTTTCGCTGTGAGCGCTCGCCCGGTTAGCTGCCCCTCGCCGCTGGTTAGCCCTCATAGCCTGAATAGTACACTCCTTATGATCACTGGAAGAACAGTTCTACTTGATAGATGAGAGCTGTTCATTCCCCGGAAAAATTACCCTCCCCGAGGGGCGCTTAGGGTACCTTTCTGAGAGAATTCGCCCCGCTGAGTTTCACCCGTTCCTGCCATTAATTTCCGAGAAGCCAAGCCCTGTTGCCACTCCTTCGCCCGATTCAGAACATGTCCGCCTCCCGAAAGTGAACCGACAGAGCGCAATCGGGTTCCGGAAACAAGACGTGGTCTCGCGCAGCCAGAACGACGTAGACGCGCGGAGGGAGTTCTTGAATAGGTGGATATAGCCGAAAGGGAAAAATCGCGGAGAATTGTTCTCAGGGCTTTATAGCCGAATTGCGGGAAACCGTAGGCACCGACATACCACGGTAAGGGAGGCTCGTATGAAACCACGAGGTTCATGTTCCCAGGGCTTCGGCCTTGCCTGGATAGGTTCAGGCCTGTGTGCGGGAGCGGGCCAACGAGAACCTGCACTTGACCGGGAGCGTTCGGTGCGGTACGCTCAGGAACAGGAACATACGGGCTTTTTTGCAACATGACGACGGTCTTGTCTGCATGGGGTCTTATGGGTGACCCCACTCGGCATTCTCAGGTTAGAGGAACCAACCCGCGACCGGGCACCGACCCCAAGGCCCAGGAAATGCCAAAACCGGCGCATAATTCCGGATCATGACTGCCACCCGCAAAGGTTAAGGTTGGGACTTGGTGTAACAACCATCATATTTGATTGCCGCACCACCGTGGCGCCTGCCGGGATGAAATGACCGCTTTCTGCGTCCTGCTGGCAAAAACACACGGTAAGAAGTAGGACTTTGAATGTGGCTTCAGTTTTTCCGGAAACCCCACCCCACCAGGCCGGCTTCGGGCGAGCAGCGACTGCGGAGATAACCATTGACTGGAGGGACGATGGGGGGTTACGCTCATCAGGCGGTTAAATAGCCGTTGATACGGGAAGATCGCTGGCACATCCCGTCCTTGGAACGAAATCCGAAGCGAGTCGGATGCCCTCTGAGGCACGACAAGCCATCGACGGGCCGGGCACGGGTCTCAGGACCCTCATGATTGGGTAGCAGCCGCATATTTCCGGATCGAGCAGATCTCACTCGTGAGGGTATCACCCATGATTCACGGCGTTATCATGGCAGGAGGAAGCGGAACCCGCTTTTGGCCGCAAAGCAGGCGAAGGAGGCCCAAACAGCTTCTCAACATCGTCGGCGACAGGACAATGATCCGCACTACCGTCGAAAGAATACTTCCGATTGTCCCCTTCGACCGGATCATGGTCGTTACCGCTCAGTCTCACGAGGCTGAAATCAGAAATGAGCTTCCGGAACTGAGCGATGAGATGATCGTGGCCGAACCCCAGGGCAGAAATACCGCTGTCTGTATTGCTTTGGCCGCGTACAAGCTGTACAAGAAAGACACCCACGGTGTGATGGTCGTCCTCCCTTCGGACCATCTCATAGGGAAGACAGCGGCGTTCCTGGATGCCCTTACTGAGGGGGCTGCGGTCGTGTCGCGGGGAGACTACCTCCTGACCTTCGGAATTGTCCCCCATCGCCCCGAAACCGGGTACGGATACGTCCAACTGGGGCCGCCCGCGCTGTCTGTTGGTACCACGACCATCTTCCGAGTGGAAAGGTTCGTCGAGAAACCCGACCGCGCCACGGCAGAAGATTACCTCGCGTCAGGAAAATACATGTGGAACAGCGGCATGTTCATGTGGAAAACTGCGGCCATTCTCAAGGCTGTCGAGACTCACCTCCCGGCCCTCGGCACGGCCATCGAAAATATTCTTCCTGCTCTCAATACGCCGGATGAAGCGGTGGCCCTCAAGGAGGCTTACGCCAGGATCGAGGGGATCTCCATCGACCACGGGATCATGGAAAAGGCCGAGAACGTCGCGTGCATGCCCATCAATGTCGAGTGGAACGATGTGGGCTCGTGGACTTCGCTCGAGAACGTATGGCCCTCGGACCAGCGCGGCAACTCCACCCAGGGTGACGTGGTCCTTTTGGACTGCAAGAACTGCATTGCCTCTTCTCCGCACCGAGTGACGGCACTGATAGGGGTCGAAGATCTGGTCATCGTGGACACACCGGACGCCTTGATGATCTGCAGAAAGGACCGGTCCCAGGACGTGAGGAAACTGCAGGAAGCGCTCGCGGAACGAGGCTACGATCATTTGCTTTAGGACTCGTAGTGACCAGGAGGCTTTCCAGACGATCATGGCCACTTTGTCTCCCGTTGCGTGACGAATTCCTCCGCTAAATAAAGGTGCGTCAGTACTTTGGGCATTTGAACACGATTCAGGCATTGTCCGCGTTAGCGGCGGTCTTCCCGTGTCAATACCGTCTCTCTTTCGGATGGTCCGTGGTCCATCAATCCCCAGCACATCAATCGAGTCGAAGGGAGGGGGCGAGGTAAGTCAAATATTTCCGAGTGAAGTGGCCCATCCGTGTGGGCTGTTAAGAAAACGACAGCTTCAATCGATTCAGAGGATCATCGCGTGAGCAGTGGCGGCCCCTTGCGTCGGGAAAAGGTGAGGTACAAGGGCCTACTTGATGGCGTCCACCCGAGTTTGGGCAGGCACGCGCCAGCTCTCTACATGGGGGGGCGTGGAGCACTAAGGCATAAACCCACCAAATCATCTATCACGGCCGTTCCCATGCATACTACGGTATCAGCTCCACCCCAATAAATCTTCACGGTGCCGTCGTCTTCGGGGATTGCTCCACAGGTGAAGACCACGTTGTGTACATAACCCGTGATCTCCCACCGATCCTCTGGTTGAAGAATCCAGTCGTCAGCAACGCCCAGAATGTTTGCTGGGTCTTCAAGATCGTGCAGGGCCAAGCCCAGTCTATAAACTGCTCCATCCATGGTCTGGAACACTCCGTGATAGATATGAAGCCATCCTTTGGATGTCCAAAAGGGCGTCGCGCCCGGGCCGATTTTCATCTGATCCCAATGGTAAGGGGCTGGTTGCATGATCCGGCGAGAATCCCCCCAGTGGATGAGGTCAGGAGAATACGAAATCCAGATGGACCATGGCGCTATCTGCGTGTGCGGACGGTCAAGACGAGCAAATCGCCCTTGAAACTTGGCCGGGAAAAGCACCACATTGCGATAATCGGCCTGCGTGATCAAAGCTATTCGTTCAACGGACCCAAAATCCGAGGTTTTGCAAAGACCTATTCTTACACCGTGCCGGGAATAAGCGCTGTAACTAACAAAAAAATCATTGTCAATTTGACATATGCGCGGATCTTCAATTCCGAATTCTTCGTACTCGGCGAAGATACCTTCTTGAGCAGGCACCAGAAAGGGTTCGGGGGCCACAACAAAATGACAACCGTCTTTGCTCCTCGCTAATCCCAGTATGGAACGGCCATTTCTAAGATGCGAACGGAAAACCAATAGGTATTCGCCCAGAATTTTGACTGCCGCCGCATTGTGAACTGTCTCAACTGCGTATGGTACATTACTCTTCGTAAGGATCGGATTCCCTTCGAAGCGTCTCACCACGGGGTTCTTAGGGTACGTGACCACTGCCTACTCCCGGCCGAAGTCGTCTTCAAAACGTTCTATGTCATCTTCGCCAAAGTAATCACCTGTTTGTACTTCGACGAAGACCACATCGCTGGTACCAGGGTTGAAGATGCGGTGTTTGGCTTGCTTGGCAATCTGGATGGAATCGCCTGGGTTTAACGGTATCAGTTCATCGCCGCGCGTAACTACGGCGTGGCCTTGCACTATTGTCCAATTCTCGTGACGGCGCTGATGGCTCTGCAAACTGAGTCTCTTTCCTGGGTAGACGACAATACGTTTCATCTTGTGATTCGGAAAGTCGGAGAGAACTTCATAGTGTCCCCACGGACGGCGATCTTCTGTTGTTGTTTCTTTCACGATCCGCTCGTACACTTCCAAATAATCGTCAACCATGCGATCTCTCGAGAATCGCTGTTGGGCAACTGCTCGGCAATCAGTACGTGATAACGCGTGAATCCTCTTCACTGCGTCGACCGCCTCGGACGAGCTCGATACCAGGAAACCATTGACACCGTCCGTTATGATTTCCGGCATGGAACCCCGTGAGAAGGCTATTACCGGCGTGCCACACGCGTTGGCCTCGACAACGGACAATCCGAACGGCTCATTAAAGCTGATCGGATGCAAAAGACACGCCGCCCCGCCGAGAAGGTTATCCCTACCTTCCGGGCCCACGCTTCCTATATATTGTACGCGACTGCCATCCAAGTGCGGCTTAACCTCAGTTTCAAAGTAGTGCTCATCCTGTATTATCCCGGCAATCAGCAAATCCCGGTTTGCCAGCCGAGCTATCTCAATGGCCTCTCGAGCGCCTTTGTCCGGATGAATTCGACCAAAGAAGAGAAGGTATTCTCCACCCAATGGATTGAAAGTGAAGGCTTCCACGTCTATTCCATGATGGATGGTTGCAACATAGGTAAGGTCGGGTGACCGATCAGCATCGCTGATAGATACATAGTAATTTTTCCCGTTATATTTTTTGTAAACGGGCAGAATCTTTTCAGAGGAAAACCCATGGATCGTCGTGAGAACCGGCGTTTTCACAAGACAGGAGTATGTGAGAGGCAGAAAATCGAAGTGATTGTGGATGAGGTCAAAATCTTGAGCTCTCTCGAAGACCTCGCTGATATGAAGAGATTCCCAAACTTTGGGAATCAGGCCCTTGTCTTCCTCGTAAGGTCTTGGAGCAATTGAGTGAAATCTCCCGCGCGTTTCCGAATCTGCCGTGGCGAAAAGTGTGACGTCAACGCCTCTCGCAACAAGACCTTCTGTGAGGAGGGAGACAACCTGTTCCCATGGTCCGTAGTGTCGGGGGGGAGTTCGCCACGCTATCGACGACAACATAGCAATTCGCATATCGAAAATCTCCTTCCATGCGCGGTTGTGTCATCATGTTTCCGTTTTGTCTACCATAAGCGTCAGATAGGCGCTTCTTGTACAAATTGGCGCTTGTTTTCGATGAACTCAGTGTTGACCGGAAGTCGCGGAATGTCAAGCTCCCCATGCGAGCTGACTGTATCCCATACCTCTCTAGTCCGTCCAAACATTGGGCTGTTGCTTTCCGCGAGGCCGGTGTATTTGACAAGAATTGCTCAATGCTCTACGATGCATCATCTCCAGGTAAGGGTTACCCGGCAGGATCACTCAATTCATGGACTGATTCAACTACCATAGGTGCCTTCCAAGGAGGCAATCGAAGTGGACAGGGGCAGACGTGGCAAGAATCCAACTCAAAAACCCTATATTGGTATCAGATCTCGACGTAGTCTACGTGGGAACGTTCTTTCCCCGAACGTGCGGAATCGCGACGTTTACCAATGACCTTGGCGCTTCCATCGCACAAGAAATGGGAGGCAAGCCATATCGCGTAGTTGCCCTTACTGATCGAGCCGGGGGGTATGATTATCCGTCTCAAGTTACGTTCGAGATCCGACAGAACGTAATTCGTGATTATGCTAGTGCGGCTGAATACCTTAACGGTTCATCGGCCCAGATCGTCAGCTTGCAGCACGAATTCGGAATCTACGGGGGCGACGCCGGCAAGTACCTTTCAGTGCTGCTGTCCTTTCTGAAAAAGCCGGTAATCACGACGGTACACACGATTTTAGAAAATCCTTCCACCGATTACAGGGTAGCCTTTGAGGACGTCATCAATGGCTCTCAGCGACTTGTCACCATGAGTCAAAAGGGGGCCAGGATGCTTCATGAGATATATGAGGTGCCTCAAGACAAGATCTCGGTAATACACCATGGTGTTCCTGACGTACCTTTTGTTGATTCTAACTTTTACAAGGAAAAGTTCAATGTGGAAGGCCTGACGGTTCTTCTTACCTTCGGATTGCTCAATCCCAATAAAGGCATAGAAACTGCCCTGGAAGCCCTACCCCGTGTTGTGGAGAAATACCCGGATACTGTCTACATCATTCTTGGCGCAACGCATCCCGGAGTTAAGAGGCTGCACGGCGAGCAGTATCGCTTATCACTGGAACGAAAAGCCATGGACCTGAACATAGAGGATAATGTGGTATTCCACAACCGATTTGTTGATCTACAGGAGTTAACCGAATACATGTCTTGTTGTGATGTTTATTTGACTCCGTATTTGGACAAAGAACAAATAACTTCAGGCACACTTGCCTACGCAGTGGGAATGGGCAAGGCAGTGGTGTCTACTCCCTATTGGTATGCAGAAGAGTTGCTCTCGGATTCTCGGGGGGTGCTGGTAGATTTCCGCGACGTAGATGGTATGGCCAAGGCTCTGAACGACTTAATCGGCGATTCCATGCGGCGGAACAAGATGCGAAAGGCGGCTTATGAGTACGGCCGTACCATGGTGTGGCGGGAGGTCGGGCGTCAGTACGTGGAAATGTTTGTGCAAATGCTCGGCGAACGGGAGGATTTGGAAGTAAGATCTATGTGGAAGCAAAAGATGCTTCCCGTGATTACTCTCCCGGAGATAAACCTGGATCATTTGATGTCCTTGTCAGACAACGTAGGTCTGCTGCAACACGCGTGTTTTGGTATACCGGATCGTGATCATGGGTATAGCGCTGATGATGTCGGTCGGGGGCTTGCAGCAATCATGACCTATTATAATCAGCAGAAAGAGGAGCAAATCCTCCCTTTGATCCGAACATACGTCAGCTTTCTGAATCACTCACAGACGGAAACAGGCCATTTCCACAATTTCATGTCCTATGATCGAAGATTTCAGGATCAGCAAGGAAGCGAAGATACGTTGGGCAGAGTCCTCTGGGGTCTGGGAACTGTTGTGAGATGGGGTCCAAAAGAGCAAGTAAGGGCGCTGGCTCAAAACATGATGGCAAAAGCCGCTCCGAGAATACTCGAGCTTGAAGCTCCGAGGGCCAAGGCCTATACCATTATAGGTATGTACCATCTCTTGCAGAAATTCGTGGGAGCAAGCCAATTCAAGCGACTTCTGATCCAGCTGGCTGATGATCTTGTTACCCTGCACAAAGAGAACCGGAGTGATGACTGGCAGTGGTTCGAGAACGTAATAACTTACGGAAACGCTAAAATCCCTGAGGCATTGCTGCGTGCTTACCAGGTAACCCAAAACGAAGAATACCTGGAGACCGCTTTGGAATCGCTGGATTTTCTCACCAAAGAGCAGTGGAATGGAGTCTATTTCGAGCTTGTCGGCAATGAAGGTTGGTACCCGAAAGGCGGGGAAGGAGCCCTCTTTGGACAACAACCCATTGATGCGGGTTATCTGGTGGAAGCGTACGTGGCGGCTTCAGAGGTGACGAACATTAGCAAGTACCTGGAACTCGCCCGACTTGCTTTTGACTGGTTCCTGGGCAGAAACAGACTGAATACTGCGCTCTATGATTTTGCTGACGGCTCGGTGGCCGACGGTATCGATTCCAATGGAATCAGCGCCAATCAGGGGGCGGAATCCGTGGTGTGCTACCTTCTTGCAGTCCTCGGTCTTTCCGAGCTCAAGGCTCAAAGAATTCAGGCTTCCAAATGAGGACCTACCCTTTCCACGGTGTCTGTTGGTCGATGGTGAACGCCGCTAGTGTTGCGTTCCGCAAGTTCGGTTGGGAATAATGACCTGCAGAGCCCTGTTATTTTATGATAGCCGGGTCGGGCAATGCCAACCTTATTTCAAGACGCGACACTAGACGGCAACGCCCGAAGCTTCAGAACCGCCTGCATCTTCTCGTCTTAGTCACCCACTGACTAATTTTTTCACGAGCTTTGCCAGTTGCAAAAGGAGACCCGTTGAGGTAGAAGCGCCGTGAACGGAGAAGCTTTGCCGGCAGCCGGCATACGACATCGCCGGAGAAACCGGGAAGGAATCTACATACGCTGCCGAACGCAGGCACGTTCACTCGGGACGAACCAGCGTGCCCCAGACGCAAATGAAAAGGCATTTCGATGAGCAATTCAGACCCTATAGTCATGATTTCGAGCTATCCTCCTCGCCTGTGTGGAATCGCGACTTTCGCTGAGGAAGCAAGGGAATTCATCCAGAAGGCCAATCCAGGCAGGGAAGTGCTGGTAATAAGCCACACGGATGGCCAAGGAGAGGGCGTATTTCCTATCATTGACATGTCCAAAGGAGACTGGTGGAAGACGGTGGCCAGAAAAGTGTATCAATTGCGCCCATACGCAGTCCATCTGGAACACGAATACGGCCTGTACGAATACCATGACTCGAGGGGTGAGGGAGACGGAAACGAAGGATTCCTGGATTTGCTCACCTCGATCAATGAATTCCCCACTATTGTAGAGCCGCATACCGTCCACGGTAGGTTGACGAATTTTGAGGCGAATTTTGTGTACCAGATGTGTGAACGGGCAAGGGTGGTGCTCTTCAAGTGTCATTATCAAAAGTGGCGACTGGAATGGAATTTCGTTGGCCGAGGTTGGCAAACGCCGCGAAACGTCATGGTGGTCCCTCATGGGGCCAGACCGGATCGACGCTGGGGAATCAAAGACGTCCGGGCTCTCAAGGAAGAGTTGGGCTTGGACAAGGTCCCGTACCTGGGTGAGCACCTCGTGGGCATGGTCGGATGGATACAGTCAAATAAGCGCTGGGATATCTTGACTTCCATGTGGGAAGATATTCATGCCGAAATACTGGAACGGTCCGGCCAAAACTGGGATCTCTTGGCCGCCGGCGCCATGAGAGATCCGAACCACTTGACGGACTACAATCATTATCGACAGCAGCTAGAAGTCCTGGAAAAAAAAGGACTGGCCCACTATTTCGAATTTATTCCTCGTGGAGAAAGGTATTACAAAGTTATGGCGATTTGCGACTTCATAGTCTTACCTTCTACCGATGAAACCCAATCCGGGACCCTTGCACGAATTATAGCACTCAATAAGCCATACATAACTACAGCGCCCATGGAAGGACTCACCGCTCAGACGCTGGAAAGCGAAGGAGGCTTGCTTTTTACCACCAAGCAAAGGTTGAGGGACCAGGTAATCACGATGGCCTGCGAAGAAGAGCTCCGGTTGCGGCTCGGAGAAAACCTCAAAAGATATCTCGATCAGGTAGTCTCCTGGGAACTGGTGGCCAAACAGTACAACGAGGCTTACGAGCTGGCTCGTCGATCCGTTGCGTCAGGACAGCCGGTTGAGCTCCCGCTTGAATTCTGACGGATAGACCCGAGGATGTCTAACATATGACATACGCACAATACAGCTGTCATGGCAAACTGTTCACAAGGTATGAAGGGAACCCCATCCTCACCTACCGCGACTGGCCATACGCCGTGAATTCGGTTTTCAATCCGGGCGCTACAATGGCCAATGGTCGGTACCTACTGTTGGTGAGAGCGGAAGATCGTCGGGGATTCTCATGTTTGTGTGCTGCACGCAGCGACAACGGACTGCTCAACTGGGAAGTTGATCCGCTGCCGACACTTGCGCCACAGCCCGAAGAATATCCCGAAGAGACCTGGGGGATAGAAGATCCTCGAATAACGTGGATAGAGGACCGTGGACTCTGGGTTGTCGTATACACTGCCTATTCAGAGGTCGGGCCGCTGGTCTCCCTCGCCTCCACCAAAGATTTTGTCAACTTTCAGAGGATTGGTCCTGCAATGCCTCCCGAGGACAAAGACGCGGCGCTTTTCCCTGCAAAGTTCAAAGGCAGATACGCTATGCTTCACAGGCCTGTGCCGGCGATTGAAGGCGTGGGAAAGCACATCTGGATATCTTTTTCGCCCGATTTGAAGCATTGGGGAGATCATCAGGTCGTACTGACCGCGAGAAGGGGAGGCTGGTGGGACGCCAACAAAATTGGGCTCTCACCGCCGCCGCTTGAAACTTCTGAGGGCTGGCTGATCCTGTATCACGGCGTTAGAGAGACTGTTGGCGGGAGTATTTACAGACTGGGGCTCGCTTTGTTGGATAGAGAAGATCCCACCCGCGTGCTGAGACGCACTGATCAGTGGGTGTTTGGTCCCGAAGAGCCCTATGAACGAAGCGGTGACGTTGGCAACGTTGTCTTCCCGTGTGGCTGGATTCTCCAGGGCGATAAGCTGCACCTATATTACGGAGGTGCAGACAGTTGCGTAGCAGTTGCCATCGCGAGTTTGAGTGATGTTTTAGACTTTCTTAAGCGTTGCCCTCAAAAATAATGTACGGGCTGTCTTACGAGGGCGGTGGTGTCAGGCCGCCCCCGCTCTAAACCAACCCTGGGTTATTCGTCCGTTCTGCGTTTGCCTATTCTACGCCGGATGTCCCGCGATAGGCATTGGAATAAAAAGGTTTTATTGACCGACCGGCTGCCAAAATCAACTGTGGTTCGTCGTCGGTTTTGCCTCAACGTGTTCAAATAGGTAGAAAGGTACTCCGGGGCAGGTCCCAGCAGGATTCCTTGCTCTTCGGGTTCATACTGATCTTGTCATTACGGTTGTAGATCCGTCAGTATCTTTCTTTACGGCAGGATATTCGCATGGATACGAGAATAGATATCGATTTGTAAAGAAGGTTCCTAACCGTGGGATCCATCCCTGAGCGTTGAGCGTTGGTCTTCCAGGTGTGCCTAGGGTCGCGTATTTGGAGCCCAGACAACTCGGCTGACCTCAGCGCACTTGCCCAGCACCTCCTCACTGTAGAGTGTTCTATGGCCATGCCGTGGTGCAACTTTTCGCTGTCCTCGAAACGGCCAGAGTATCCGAAGATCCTCCCTGTGGCTTGGACGACCTTTCCCCTCTCTCTCTTACGGAGAGATTCCAGGAGCTCGAAGGGCTCATTCCTCAACGGTACTCGTTTGGGCCTCAGCTTCAGCTTGTTGGGATTCTTGCCTTCCTTTGTAGCCTCGGGGGGAAGGACCAACATGCGGCGCTCAGGCTTAAACATCTCCCGGCGTAGGTTTACCACCTCGTTGAAGCGCATACTCGTATAGTAGAGCATCACCGGCACGTCATGAAGCCACCAGGAATGCTCTAACGCTCGATTAAAGTCCCCCCACGAGAGGTACGAGTCACGCTGGTTGGCAGGCAATCGCTTGACCATGAGGCACGGGTTGAAGTCCAAGTGGCCAAGTTCCACCTGGTGTCTGAGGATGCCCGACAGTACGGACACTTCTCTGTTGAGCGTGCTATTTTCTACTTTCTTCTGCCTTGCAACCTGGTCTAAGGAGTCTCCTCCAAGTGCTATCCGTGAGCGTCGGAAGACCCAAATTAGGCAACGGTTATGGTATCCTATGAACTCGCAAGTTTTTCGCGGCCTATATCTGTCTTGCGTAATACAGGGTCTGAACAATCGGGACCAATAAAGATATGAAGCAGACCTTCGCAACGGTCAGCACATGCTGGGGGTGGATGAACAAGCAGACGATCCCCATAATAATGCTGACGACCGACCAATAGATCAGCGCCTTGGCTCCGTATCGGTTGATTCTGTACCAATTGTCTTCAGACTCGAATGCCTTCCGAATGCGGAAGCCATAGGCGCGATTCATCTTTATCTTGTTTAAATAGAGCGGAATACTGACGGCAATGAGTACGACCCCGAGCCCGACGAGAGTGATGGCGGTTTTGACGTTCACGCTGTCCATGAGGTGCCTTTTTCGGCATTCGTCAGGTGGGACCAGGAAATGAGACAACGGAGATGTTTTCTCCGTATGTTCATCCTCGGTTCACAGCCTTCTTCAACATGGGCGAGTATTGCCAAGTGACCACACGTCTTGCATCCAGAACAATCGACTCGCCCGTCTTCGGATTTCTACCCCGGCGGGCGTGCTTGGACTTGACCGACCATTTTCCAAATCCTGAGACCATAACGTCCTGTCCTGCTATGAGGGTGGACTTGATGATGTCCAAGAGCTTCTCCACCATCTCCTGGGCCTCTCCCTTCATGAAGCCGCAATCGTCAGCTACTTTTTGAGCTAAGTCCGCCTTGGTTACAGTCATAGATACCCTCCCGCAATCCTTTGGTCACGTCAGCAAGCCCTATTGAGCTTTCCACTGTTTAATCCTCCGAAATCATCTCCAAGACTTCCGGATACGCGATGACAACTTGGAGCACGGCTTCATTTGCCTCCGCGATGGTCTTGAGATCAACGGGGGACAAGAGCCCTCGACCCAGAAGCTCGTCAATCTGCCTATTCAGAAGACTGATATGGTCTGGATAAGCCAAGGCATCCACGTCAATCTCTATCTCATCTTTTTCGTCCATTTCCAGGGCGGGCGGAAGCTCTGATCCCGCCTCAACCGGTGCAATCTCAGCCGCCAGCGGCTTTGCCCCCTTTTCCAGTTTCTCGCCCCAGGATTCTGAAGCCTTCCAACTGGAGATACCGGCGGCGCTTACCCCTACCTGATCCGCAAGCACTCTGTTGGATATTTTTCCCCCGGACTCCAAGTATGCCTTGAACGCTTTGTCGTGTGCTTGCTGTTTTCTCACTGAGATCTTTCTCGCCTTTTCCGGCCCCTTTGCCTGCGCCTTAGCAAGTTTCACAGGCCAATCATCGTCGCGTTTCCATCTGCCCACCGATAGGGGATGAACCCCCACCTTTTTTTGCGATCTCGACGTAAGAGATCTTTCCATTTGCCTCGAAGAAAATGCGCTCCGCTTGGCTTCTAGACTCTTTTTGCATTCATCACCCCCGGTTTAGTCATGAACAACGGGAGCTTAGCAGATGCTGCCAGTTATCGCAAATAATTTCAGAGCCTTGTTCGGAAGAACCATAGGCATCGTGTCTCTTGGCTTTGCGGCAGCGCCTACAAGGCTCAGGAATCTCTCGGATCGCGTTCGAGCTGCCTTCTCGCCCATATCTTGGCGGTAGCTATGACTCTCTCTGTTGCACAGGCATCTCAAGGCCCGTATGCCTGCTGAACGTCGTATTTCCTATCTCAGATCAAGACGCCGCCTGATTGAGCCTCCCGCAGGCATCGGCTGAGAAAAGGATGACGGAGTTCATTCAAGGAACACCAGACCAGCCATCATAATGGTCTCCGCTTTTGGGTTCGGCTCTCCATCTTCAGTCTTCTGCATCACCCAGCCGAGCGTTTTTGACAACTCGTACCAGTTGACTCCCATGCCGGTGAGTGAGGGCCGCGCCTTGTC
>Ga0247841_10003339_pt1 | contig 30026 bp, 36 predicted proteins | sample LaCruzMarch2015__2_FD_192410 | JGI IMG/M metagenome (GOLD analysis project Ga0247841, IMG submission 192410) | Freshwater microbial communities from meromictic Lake La Cruz, Castile-La Mancha, Spain - LaCruzMarch2015_18m | ecosystem: Environmental > Aquatic > Freshwater > Lake | place: Spain... | reverse complement strand
TTGCTTCTTAAGCAAAATTGCTATTTCAAGCCGTTCTGCTTTTTTAATCTGTGAATATTGTTTCTGTTCCATATGGTGATTATTCTATATCACCAGGTGGTGCACTTCAAAACGGAATTCAAGAAAAGGAGGAAGAATGACAGAAATAAGAAAGAGATTACGAATACTCTGGATTGGAAGAGGCGGAGATAGCGAATATATCTCTCGTCCTTTAATCCTTCATCATGATATAGAGTTTTGGGATGACATTGCAAGCTTTTTACAATTTTTCACAGATGCTGAACCTTATGATAGAGTTGTCTTAAGTCTGCCACTGTCCATAAGATTAAAAGACTATCTTCTTGAAGAACACGACAAGAGGATAATTGCATGGATAAAACTTGAAAAAAGATTAGAGAAACCTATAAGAAGAAAGAAAGTATCGTGTTGGTCATTTGAGCTTGAGTTTCTTAAGGCTATTTTAGGAAGAGATGATGCCTCTTTGCCCTTGAGTGTTCGTCCTCGCATTTCTCCTAACCAAGTTTACCTTTATACTCCTATGGCAAAAGATGCTGAATTCTTAAGAACACTTAAAGAAATTGGTATTACCCATGTTCTCGATACTGGAACGGATGATATTGTCAGTATTTTGAAAGCATTGGATGATAAAGCTGCCCCCTAGAAGACATTGCCCTAAAGAAGATTCTTTAGGGCTTTTTGTTTGCTTTTAAAAAACTAATACATATAAGGAAAGTTGGAAATATGACACTTCAAGTGTCATCCTGAACGAAGTGAAGGATCTCGTCTGTTTTTGCTTTACTAGAATTCGTTTATAAACAAAAAAATGAGAGGACTTCTTGTCCTCTCTTGTTTTGATTACTATTAATCTATCTAAGAACTCGAGACCTCTGAGGTTCTTGCTCGATCCTTTCGCTTTCAATATATACATCAAGGCCTTCTGTTACTAACTGTGCTGGTGTTTTGCCAACAAGACGACCAATTTTTTCTAGCGCTGATAGATGACTTTCAAAAAGATAAACTTCTCTAAATTTTGGTTTCCGATTTCTTTTTCTTTGCGCGAGACCCTTCCGTAGTGCCTCAAACATGCTTACCTCCTTCGCTTTGTCTATAATTTTCAAGGCTTTCTTCCAAAACTTGTGTTACTGTTTTGCCCGAAAGACGAGCAAGTTCTTCTATTACTGCGAAGTGAGGCGGATAGAACATATAAGTGTCAAATCTTATAGGTTTTCTTTGGAAAATTCTCTTTAGTTTTTTCAACATTTCTTCCTCCTTTTGAAGAACCTAATTAGGTTATCTCAAAATTCATAAAAGTCAAGAAAAAATGAGCCTCTGTTTTATAGAGGCTCGCTTATTCAGGGTACTAATGTTGATCTAGAGCTTGATCAAGCATCTGCGCGAATGATTTTCCGCTTCTTGCGCCGATCTGTTGAAGAGCGGCATAGTGGCAAGGAAAAACATAGGTCAGGTGCCGAGATCTTCGTCTTAGTCTGCGAAGTTCACGTATTAACTCTCGTACCATGTTTCACCTCCTATTTTGGTACTAATCTTATTTTATTCTTATTATAAATGTAGTCAATATCCGCAAATATAAATTAAAAAGGACTCAGCGCCTGCTGAGTCCTCGTTTGCTTGTTCCGAAGAGAAGATAGAGAATCGCATTTGCTACTTTCTAACCGTATCGCTTAAGATTTTTAGATGTTCTTCGCTTTTTCTCAGAGTATCGTGAATGCTAAAAAGCACTATCCAAAGCTCGCAGGTAACTCGCCAAATGAGATTTCCAAAGATTAAAACTAAAAATCCAGCAACAATACTGATGCCATTGCCTTTTATAAAAAAATCTATCGCCCAGATGATTAAAGCTGCGATTCCCACAAGATAAACAAATCTCAAAAGAAAAGAGCTCACCATCTTCTTGAATGTTAAATAGTCTAATAGTTTTTTCATAAGATATAAAATTACATTTGTAGTTTAATTATACCACTAACTATTCAATTCATTCAAAAAGTTCTCAACAATATCCCTAATTTCGTTGCCATTCCTTGCTTTCATCAATTCAAATCGAAGAGCGCTAGCACCCTTAAAATCAGAAATGTAGCTTTTATAGAACTTTTTCATGTCAGAAAAGTTTCTGTTTTCGCCCTTAAAAATTTCTTCAAATATTTTTATGTGTTCCAGAAGCACATCAAATCTTTCCTTAATGGATAAATCTTTCATTTTTCTTGTCTTATTAAAAAATAGGGGATTGGAAATAAGCGCTCGTCCAATCATAATGCCGTTAAGATCATATTTCTTGGCTTTTAGACGAGCATCGTCGAGCGTTTTAACATCGCCATTGCCAATAATTAAAGTTTCAGGAGAAATTTCTTTTGCCAATGTTTTAACATGGCCAATTTCTTCCCAGTTAGCATCTCCGCCATATCCCTGTTTTTTTGTACGACCATGAATCGTCAAAGCATCTAAATCAAACTTTAATAAATAGTTAATCCATTTTTCCATATCAATCTGGCTATAGCCGAGCCTTGTTTTAACTGATACTGGCAAATTGCCAGCGCCTTTTCTAGTCGCTTCAATGATTTCGCCTGCTAAGAATGGATTCTTTATTAAACTAGAACCGGCTTCTTGTTTTACAACACTTTTGTCGGGACAGCCCATATTAATATCGATGCCGTCAAAGCCAAGTTTTTTGCAGATCAGAGCTGATTGGTAAAAATTTTCTGGCTTTGAGCCGAAAAGTTGAGCTACAATCGGTTTTTCTGATTTGTCATAAATCAATTGCTTCAATAATCTTTCTTTGCCATCTGAGCACAACCCATCACAAGAAACAAATTCAGTGAACATCACATCGGGTTTTCCGTATTTTGCCAGCATAAACCGAAAAGAAGCATCGGTGATACCTGACATTGGAGCAGAACACATGATTGGTTTTTTAATTTTTTGCCAAAAATTAGTCATTAATTATTAATCATTATTATCCTGATTATTGTTTTCTATTGTCATCCTGACCCTGTACCATATGGTGCAGGGGAAGGATCCCGTGTTATACTCGAGATTCTTCGTTTGGTTCGACAAGCTCACCATAAATCACTCAGAATGACATTGCGATCCTTTTATTAAATCCTTGAACTTTGGATTTATACTTTTTATTAAATTTATCTTTTTATTTCTCAACCATCCTTTTATTTTCTTCTCTGCAGTTATTGCTTCTGTTGGAGTTTTAAAATTTTCATAATAAACTAATTTATCGATATTATATTTAGAAGTAAATCCTTTAATTAGTTTAGATTTATGCTCCGACATTCTTCTTTCTAAATTATCAGTAATTCCAGTATATAAAACTGTATTTCTTTGATTTGTAGCAATATAAATATGATACTCTTTTCTCATGATCATACTTGTCATCCTGAGTGTAGCGAAGGATCCCGTGTGTTCCATGAGATTCTTCACTATCGTTCAGAATGACACATCTTTAATACATTGTCATCTTGAGCGTAAGCGAAAGATCCCATGTTGTTACCGCATTCCCCGAGATTCTTCGGCTTCTCCTCAGAATGATTAATATAATCCATTATAAGCACTATTAATATTAAAGACAAAAAAGACGGGCTCCAGCGCTGTGGAGCCCGTGATGCCAAGTTGTAGAAATGCCGATTTTAGGTGTGGCACTGGCGCGAGCTCTATGGCTCTGCGACCATCCACTCAAGCGCAGTGGCTCTACAAACTTGGCGGTGAGTCTGCAGCTTTCGCCATGACGGGGAGACTATCCCTCATTCCGGCGAGAACTGTCGTCAGTCAACTGTGGAGTTTTTCGCTCCTCTGACCGCACAAGCGATCATTACTGACGCGCTGCAGAACTAAGCAGATAGAGAGAGGCGATGCAACCATGACCATGATTGAGCGTGCACGGAATACGCTACACCGCCTCCCATTTCTAATCATACTACCATTATACTCCTTTTAATTTATTTGTCAAGAGTTTTGATAGTATTTTTAAAAAAAGACGGGACCCACGCTGTGAGTCCCGTACCGTCGTTCCTGACAGAGCCGCCGATGAACCGAACCGGATCGTATCCCTCCGCAAACCCCGGTGGGCCGTACTGACACTCTGTCAATGATCGGGGAGACGAGTCGCCTCCGCCGCAATGGCTGCTAAGCCACGTGCAAAGAGTGCAATCATGGGCGAGTCGAGTTTTTCTGTAAACACCCGGTCTCCAATCGACCATATTACCGTTATACTCCTTTTAACTTATTTGTCAAGAGATATGGTCATAAACTTAAAAATTAAAGCTTAAAATTCAAAACCAAAACTCAAAGATTAAAAATATTAAACAATTTAAACTATGGAGGTTCAACCTCAATAGATTGATAAAACTTGACATTGTAAATCATTATGATAAACTAAAATTAGTTCTTTATGCTAAAAAAGGAGAGAGAGATGATAAAACAAACAAAGCAAGCAACTTGGAAATGGATAGTTTTAAGCATTGGCCTTATTTCGCTTCTTAGTGGGTCTTTTTTCATCATATTTGTGGAAAAGCTCCAATACGGAATACCTTGTTTTGCTTTAACGCTTTTGGCAGATATTATTTTAGTAACACATTATGGAACAGATTCCAGACGAAGCAAGATGTCAAGTATAAGTTCCATGGTAGTAGGGCTGACTTTCATTTCTCTGTTTCCGTATCGCGTACCCTATTACATAATGGTTCCCGTGTCTCTAGTATTAGTCATTATAGGCCTTGCACCAATATTTCAAATTCTGCGCAAACGCTCTAGTTCTTCTATCGTTAATTGAATTCAAGGCGACGAAATCCGTCGCCTCTTTTTTTATTGTTCTATTTTTTTAAAGTATCAATTGACTTTTATACTTGTCATCCTGAGGTCGCCTTGGGCGACCGAAGGATCCCGTGTTGTTCCCTGAGATTCTTCATTTGGTTCGACAAGCTCACCATAAATCATTCAGAATGACTTTGAAAAAGCTATCAAGGACGGTCCTAGACAGTTTTATGGTTTAAAGTTTTATGGTTTAAAGTTTAATGTCTAAGGTGCCGAGCTTAAGCTCGGCTATTGCTTGATTCAAAATCTGATAATAGAGATTAATGCCAACTTTATTAATCGCTCCTGATTGTTCGCGTCCCAAAAGATTTCCTGCGCCTCTGATTTCTAAATCTTTTGCTGCTAATTGATAGCCCGCTCCTAAATAAGAATATTTCTCAAGCGCCGATAATCTTTCCTTGGCAATCGGCGTCAAGCTATGATGCGGATAAAGAAAATAGGCATACGATTGGCGTTCACCACGACCAACTCGACCGCGAATTTGATGAGCTTGCGCTAAACCAAGTCGTGTTGCATCTTCTACAATCAAAGTATTTACATTCTTCAAGTCAAGTCCATTTTCAATAATTGAAGTGGCGATCAAAACATCGAATTCACCCTTTCTAAAATTATGAATAGTGTCAACCAAATATCTTTCATTCATTCTTCCGTGAAGTGAAGCAAATCTAAGTCCCGGAAGAAGTTTTTTGAGTCTTTGTTCGGTTGATGAAAGCGTGCCAATGCGATTATGCAAATAGTAAACCTGGCCATGACGCAATATCTCTTTTTGAATAACTTTCTTTACTAAATCGGCATCAAAAAGCGAAACAGAAGTTTTAATCGGAAGCTTATAGGTCGGAGGTGTTGTAATCAAACTGATATCTTTCAAATTGGAAAGTGCCATGTGAAGAGTGCGGGGGATTGGTGTCGCTGATAAACTTAAAATATCAACATTTTCTCTCATTTCTTTGAGTTTTTCCTTCTGTTTCACCCCAAATCTCTGCTCTTCGTCAATAATTAATAATCCCAAATCTCTAAAGCAAATATCTTTTGAGAGAAGCCGATGAGTACCGATTAAAATATCTACTTTTCCTTCTTTTAATTCGTGTAAAATTTGTTTTTGTTCGCCTATCGAAACAAGGCGTGTCAAAAGGCGAACATTAATTGGAAATTGCCCTAATCTCTCTTTAAAAGTTGAATAATGTTGATCCGCCAAGATTGTCGTTGGCGAAATCAGGCAAGCTTGTCTTTTATTCAAAGCGATTTTAAAAGCAGTCCTAATGGCAATTTCTGTCTTTCCAAAGCCAACATCTCCGCAAATCAACCGATCCATCGGCCTTTCTTGGGATAAATCTTTGGTGATTTCTCCCCAAGTTTGTCTTTGGTCTTTTGTTAATTCATAATCAAAGCTTGCCGATAACTGATCTTCAAATTCCGATTCTCCTTGATAAGGCAATCTCTGCGAAATTTCTCTTTTGGCATAAAGACGCAATAATTCTTTGGCGAGTTTAAGTGCATCCTCTTTAACTTTTCTCTTGGTCTTTTCCCAAATATTTCCTCCTAAGCGCGTAAGTTTCGGCTGAACAAAACCAAGATAGGGAGAGAGTTTATTCTCTAGTCCTTCTGGCACCAATAACATATCGTTGCAGGCATATTCCAATTCATAATATTTTCTATCTTTGCGGATAATTATACCTTTGAATCGCCCGACACCATGATCAAGATGAACGACATAATCGCCCGAAACAAGATTTAAAATAGCTTCTTTGGGAACTTTAAATTTTTCTTCAATTTTGATAATTCTTAATTCTTTTTCGGTAAGGCGATATATTCTTTCGATAGTATTGCCTAAAAACTCAATTCTAATGGGGAAATCAAGATTAATCGGATAAATATCAATAATTTCCCCTCTATGGGCATATTCTCCAGGAATATCTACAGTTCTGGCTTTGTCATAATTTAAATCATCTAGTTGTTTTAAAAACTCAAGGGGATTGATACGCTGCCCTTGTTCCAGCGCAAGAGAAAATCTCTGCCAAAAAAAATTAAAAGCGCGAGCTTCTATTATCTTAATTTGATTGTCTTGGAACCATTTTTTGAGCTTATCAATTTCTGCCCGATCAAAAACAGCCTTAGCTTTATCCCAAGCCAGGCCTAACGCTTCGTTAAAAAGTTCTGCTTTCTTTGCAAGGATTAAATGCATAAAAACCTTAAAAGTATTGACAATTCGTTATTATCTGCTATAATATATATTAGAGTGTAAAATTCTTTTTCTAGTCTTACCTATGAGTGCTGATGCAGAAAATCCCTCCTATTTCTGCTAGGCTGTGAAGTTTAGGGATTAGTGCAACTGCGCTGATTTCTAACGCTCGTAGGTGAGATTAGGAAAGGAAATCAATCAAGGAGGAGGAAACATGTACAGTCAGTTCTGTGTTAACCCAGAATGCTCAAGGAGCAAGGATCGAGAGAAGTGCTCTGCTCACCACAGTGCTAGCGATAATGTGCTGCGTGAGGACAACACCTGTCCGGAATGCGGACAACCGATGAAGATCGGGAATCTTCTTGAAAGTCCTTCGCTACTAACCAGACCCGGAGGGATCACGGCGGAACGGAAGGGGATGCACCTGTAAACAGACGAAAGTTCTTCAGAGTGGAATTCGTAACCACTTAGTGTGTGATTGCAGCCGACAGTAGTTCGGCTGCTTTTTTTATTATTTCAGACAATGATCCGCTTTCTTCTTTAGTAAATCTATCCAATACATAATTTTGAGTAATTTCTTTGTTTTTTTCTCCAGAATTTTCATTCCAAATGCCAATTCTTAAGCGATTGAATTCTTTCGTGCCTAAATGTTCTATAACAGATTCAACGCCGTGATGACCAGCCGCGCCCTGTCCAAAAGAAGTTTTTATTTTTCCAAAAGCAATATCAATGTCATCATGAATTACCCAAACATTTTGCGGAACAATGCCATGGTAATCTTTTATAAGCCTTAGGGCATAACCAGATTCATTCATGTAAATGAGTGATTTTGCTAAAATAATTTCTTTTTGGGCAATTTCTATTTCAGCAATTTCGCTTTGAAATTTCTTCTTTTCATCAAAATTGCCTCCATGTTTTTCTAATAAATCATCAAGAACCATTCTGCCAATATTATGCCTTGTGAGTTCATATTTTTGACCAGGATTTCCTAACCCAAAAATGAGAATTTTGTCTGATGTTTTTCTTTTAAAGAGTTTCATAAATTTCTTTGACATATTGTTGAATTTGTGTATAATTATTGAACCCTTGTGATGGCGTCAAAACAAACATTCTACCTTGGGAAGTTGAAATGTAAGATTCATCTAATAAAAGCGGATCTTTTATTGTTAATCGATAAGCATTAGAAGATGAAATATCTAAACCCTTAGCGATTTCCCAAAAAGACTTTAGTTCGCTGATAGAAATATCTGTTTCGATGTGTTCCTTGAAATTATCATAAAGCTTCATCGCCATATTAAAATTCTGAAATTGACTCTGGTTCTCTATTTTATTTCTCAGAGCCGCCAAAACCTGTTGTTGTCGTGTCATTCGTCCAAAGTCTCCTTCCTCATCATAACGCGTTCTGACATATTTTAGCAATGTTTCTCCATCAAGATGGCGCCAGCCTTTTTCCAGATAAAATGGGTCATAGCTATAGTTTGGACCAGGAAAAAGAGGATCTTTAATGTCCTCCTTAACCAAAACGTTTACTCCGCCAACATATTCAGAAATTTCTTTTAAAAGCTCTAGGTCAACTACGACAGAATAATGAATATCCTGTCCTGTAATCGTAGATATCGTCTTTTTTATATCGCTTGTGCTTATCCCCATCGCATAAAAAGAATTAATTTTTTGATTATAATTGCGATTAGGCACTAAAACATAAAGATCCCTCGGGATTGAAAGTAAAATAACTTGATTTTTACGAAATGACGCGACAATGATTGTGTCCGTAAGATTAGGAGCGGGATTGCCTTTTCCTGGTTTTCCTAGCACAAGAACATTTGTCCAGCCATCATTATCGACAAATAGATTTTTAGAAGAAGAAAAAGTGAGCTCGAAAATGCGCCCAAGATTCAGAAACCCCTTTGTAAAAGAATTAGCTGTATCAAAGCCTCTGTTTTGGGGAATGTAGATGACCAAAAAGACAAGAAAGATAAAAACAGCAACTAATGCAAGATTTTTAATAAATTCCTTAATTTTTTGGGGCATTGAATAAAAAATAAATTTCTGGTAAAATCAGACTGTTGATTGATATTTTTTTAAAATGAAGAAGATTCTTTCCATTTTTTGGGAGTTCATACAAGTTATCGCAATTTCACTTATTATCATTATACCCGTAAGATACTACATTGTTCAACCCTTCTTTGTAAAAGGTGCCAGCATGGAAACTTCTTTTCGTGATGGAGATTATTTAATTATTGACGAGCTTTCTTACCACTTAAGAAATCCCAAGAGGGGAGAAGTCATTGTTTTCCGTTATCCCAATGACCCTTCGCAATTCTATATAAAAAGAATCATTGGTCTTCCGGGAGAAACAATTCAGATAACAGATGATCAAATTAATATTAAAAATAGCGAACATCCCGAAGGCTTTAGCCTAAACGAAACCGCTTATTTAGGAACAGGCACAACTCCAGGAAACATAACAAAAACATTGGATACTAATAATTATTTCGTCATGGGTGATAATCGTTTTCATAGTTATGATTCGCGAGGTTGGGGAGAATTGGATAGAAAATTCATGATCGGAAAAGTTCTTTTCCGTGTTTGGCCAATAAAACAAGCAATGGCTTTCAGTTTGCCCGAATATGGCATTACTGGAAATTAATATTTTTTAATTTTTAGATTTTAAATTGGCACTATGCCTAAGTTAAAATATCAAAGACCAAAAGGAACTTTAGATATTCTGCCAGAAGAGCAAATATACTGGCACAAAGTTAAAGATACGATAAGAAATATTGCGGAATATCACGGTTTTAATAGAATAGATACGCCCATTATTGAACCTACCGAGCTTTTTTCAAGAAGCATTGGTTCTTCTTCCGATATTGTTGACAAGGAAATGTTTAGTCTCAAAACAAAAGGCGGAGACAAGCTGACTTTACGCCCTGAAGCTACGGCAGCAATTGCTAGAGCTTACATTGAAAATGGCATGAAGAATCGCCGTCATCCTGTTAAGCTTTATTATATTGGATCGATGTTTCGCCACGAAAAACCTCAACATAACCGATTGCGCGAATTTCATCAATTTGGACTTGAGGTTATTGGCAGTTCAAGTCCGATTATTGATGCTCAAATTCTTCAAATCGCCTTTGCTATCTTCAAAGAACTCTCTATTAATGAATTAAGCGTGCATATAAATAATATTGGTTGTAAAATTTGCCGACCTGAATACCTTAAAGCTCTCAAGGGTTTTTTGTCTTCTCAGTTGAGAAAGTTGCCCGTTGAATATCGCAAGAGAATTCAGGCTAATCCTCTGAGATTGTTTGATATCAAAGACGAAAAGTGCGAAAGAATTACTCAAGAAGCTCCGCAAATCGTTGATCATCTTTGCGAAGATTGTCGAGCTAGTTTTGAAAAATTATTGGAATTTCTCGATTTTTTGGATATTCCTTATGTTTTTAACCCTTACCTAGTTAGAGGTCTTGATTATTATAGCGGTCCAGTTTATGAAATCTTGCCTTCAAATAAAGATTATGCAGCCAAAGAAGCTCTGGGCGGAGGCGGACGCTATGATTATTTAATTAAGTCGCTTGGCGGTAGAGATGTACCTGCAACCGGTATTGCTTTTGGACTAGAAAGATTAATTGGTTTTATGAAAGAAAACAATATCAGAGTTGATGCGAGAAGAGAGATTCCTATATTTATAAGCCATCTTGGCGATTTTGGCCAGAAAAGAGCACTAAAACTAACCGAAGAACTGCGCAAAGAAAATCTATATATTCAAGAAGGATTATCAAAATCAGGCCTCAAACCTCAAAAAAAGATTGCCGACAAGAGCAATACCAGATTCACTGTTTTAGTCAGTCAAATGGAAGCTCTGGAAGAAAATGTTATTTTGCGTGATCAGGTCGCCGGAACTCAAGAAGTTATCGCTATAAAGGATATTGCAAGAAAAATCAGAGAGGCCTTAAAGAAAACCCCAAAAATTAAAAAAGATAAGTCGAAAAAATAATGAATTTATTAAAAAAACAAAATAATATTAAACAAAGGAGGTGTCAAAAATGGTAAAGGCAGTTCGTCAAGATAGAGAAAATGTTTCTTCCTTGTTGCGCCGTTTTTCTATGAATGTAAAAGAAAGCGGTATTTTGTCAGAAGTTCGCCAAAAACGCTATTATAGAGAACAACCGACAAAACGACAGGAAAAATTATCTGCTCTTTGGCGTAATAAAATCGGCAAACTTAAGCATAAAATGGTCAAAATGGGCGAAATTCAAAAAGGTCAAAAAATCGACCCAGAAAGAATTCGTAAAGAATTTCAAAGTGAAAAGTAAATTATTTGATCAAATCAAGCAAGACTTAACCTCAATTCTTAAGGTAAACAAACCTCAAGAAGTTTTGGTTTTACGAGGAATTTTATCATCTCTTCATAACGAAGAAATAAAAATCGGAAAAGATGCGGAATTAATAGATGATAATGTTCTTTCGGTTTTGATGTTGGAAGCAAAGAAAAGAAAAGACGCCATCGCGCTTTATGAAAAAGGCGGGCGTCCAGAAAAAGCCGAAGATGAACGCCGCGAACTTGAAATTATATCTAAATATTTACCAGAACAGTTGTCAGAAGAAAAACTAACAGAAATAGTTAAAGAAGTCATAAAAGAAACTGGCGCTCAAACGGCACAAGATATGGGAAAAGTTATGGGACAAGTAATGCAAAAGGTTAAAGGACAGGCTGATGGCATGAAAGTAAAAGAAATCGTTGGAAGAGAACTAATGCCGAAGGCATAACCTTACCCCGCACAATTCTTAGCGAATGATAATGAGCTTAGAATTCAGAGAGTCCCGTGAACCTCAATGTATTTCAAGAAAAACGGAGTAGAATATGCGGGATCCTCGTAAAATCAATGATTCATTAAAAACTCACCAAGGTTTTACGGGACAACGCTACAATTTAACGACTTTACAACAAAAAATTACAGAGAAATTCTCTGTAATTTTATTTAACATTGTTTCGTTGTAATGTTGTTAAGTTGTAATAATTAAAAAGCGGAGAACTGTTCTCCGCTTAATGCTATACTTCAACTTTCAGCATGTCTTCGAGCCGCTCTGCAATCTCACTTAGCTGAATGATTTCATCTGCCGTGAAATGCTTTGGCAAGTCTTCTCTAAGAGACCATAAAATTTTTCTATCTAACTCGTATTTTGCACCTGAGTACCGAATTACTCCTGTTCGATATAAAGCACTAAATTTCTCTTCTATTTGTCTTGATTGATCATCACTTCCAAATAGAATGTTTTGAAGCAATGGAAAGCCAGAATCTTTTAACTTTTTGAATGCGCCGTGCAAAACCATAGAGCTATTCGTGATTGTGCCTGCTCTAAGAAAACTTAAAACACCCCTAATAATCAACCCAGGATTAATTTCTCTCTTTTCCTGTGTCATCCTTCCTCCCGTTAGATTTTCTTTGTGAGTTTCGAACGTTAGAAAATCTTACATCCTCCGTAGCTTCAGCGAAGGAGGACTACATCAATGAGTCTATTTTTTAAGAACTAACCTCTATATTACACTATTTATCAATTTTGTCAACAAATATGTAAAATCACCGTTTGTTTTATTAATCCACGAATCAGAAATTGATTCGCATAGCGATTCTTAATGATTTGCTTTTTTGAACTGTCATCCTGAACATAGTGAAGGATCTCACGGTGTCTCATGTTATACGCGGGATTCTTCGCCCTGCTCAGAATGACATTAAACAGAAAGATTATGTTGAATATTTATTAAAAATCTTTACACCACGACAGTTGTGAAAAAATTAATTTCCTGATTTACGATATAAATTTCTTGACTTTTTTTAAAAACAATACTAAGATGCGAGTAGTATCGAAAGGAGGCAGAAATGCCAAAAAAGGAAATCAGGCGTTGTCCTCTTTGCGGACGCAAGTTAACAGCCAAAAATTGCCATTCAGCTTTTGAGTATATAGACGATATTCGCGAAATAAATAAGATTGCAAGAGAAAATCCTAGAGCAAAACTTGAGGAGCAAAGAGGTGGATGGGTTCTCGTAACAGGTATCCCTGCTGCTTATCAAGGAAGCAGATTGGTTCTTAGTTGCGCTTTCAATGTATGTGACAAGTGTAACGATCTCAGTATCAGAGAAAAAGTTAAACGATTCAAGAGATCTGCAATTTCTTATTTAGGAAAACAGCCATGGGTAGAAAAAGAGATGCAAAATCCTAAGGAGTATAGAGAAAGACTTGCGAAATATAGTAGGCCAACATTTCGTGAGTGCCAATTAGAAATTTCTTAGAAGAATAAGCGATAGACAAATGTCTATCGCTTTTAAATTTTGTCAATGGTTATTGACCATATAATCTCCGCTTTCTCAGAAACACTTAAGGTAATCCTTCGACTTCGCTCAGGATATTGATTGCGTACTCCTTGCTATGCTCGGAAACGCAATCAATAAAAATGAGGGCGGTCTCATTACCGCCCTCACTACGATCCGACCATTCTCTCGATGAACAGGATGCCATCGAGATGGTCAACTTCGTGCTGGACGACGCGCGCCATCCAGCCGTTAAATGTCTTGATCTGTACCTTGCCACTCTCGTCAATAAATCGCAGGATAACTTCCATTGATCTCCTGACAAGCTCATGTCTCCCAGGAAAACTCAAGCATCCTTCCTCGGAATACTTTGTCTGAACCGACTTCTTCATGATCCGAGGATTAGCCAAGATGATTACTTGGCCCTTATCGTCCCTTACCACGAACACCCTCAGATTGACACCAATCTGGGGAGCTGCCAGCCCCACGCCATTCTCTTTTTCAAGGAGAGTGGCTTTCAGATTGCCGACCAATTCTCGGAAAGCTGCCGCCTCAAAATCATCTACGGGCAGCGATGCTTTTTTGAGAATGTTGTTTGGGTAAAGCAAGATACTTGACAACCTCAACCACCTCCATTCTTACTTCTATTATAGCATATTATTAGTAATAAATCAAGATTTTGGACAAAAAAATACAGCTAATCGCTGTGTAATAAGAATTTTTCTATTTATTTACTTGATTAATTTGTCTACATACAAGATTCCGTTTAAGTGATCAATTTCGTGTTGAAATGCTTGAGCAATAAGACCTTTGACGGTAGTTTTGTGCTTTTTGCCAGCTTCATCGTAATATTTCATAACGACTTTACTTGATCTTTGAATTTCATCAAATTGCTTCATAACGCTTAGACACCCTTCATTGAATATGCTTTTTTTATTAGAAAAATGTGTGATTTCAGGATTGATAAAAACCCTAAATTCACCTTTCATATTTAAAACGAAAATTCGAAGATTGATACCAATCTGAGGAGCGGCAAGCCCCAAGCCTTCTTTTGTAACCAAAAGAGTGTCTCTTAGATCTTTGATTGTTTCCTTTGTCTCCGAAGATTCAAAATTAACCACGACACAAGATTGGTTTCTTAATATTTCGTTTGGTTCACGCAAAATACTTTTAATCATAATGCTTTTTATTATAATGACAAAAACTCTAAATTTCAATTGCATCAACATCAATATTCCAGAAATCGGGGAGTGTCGCAAGGAGATGATTGCGTTCTTTAAGGTGACTTCTTTTTACTTTAAGAATAATTGAGCGATAATAAAAACCCTTAACCCGTGATTTCGATGAACTCATCGGCCCTAAAATCTTTATTCCTTCTGGCGATATATTTTGCAACATAAGTTGATCATATAATTTCTTGCTTTCTTTTTCTGCCTTGATCTCGTCTTTGTGATGATATTTTAGACTAATTATTTGCCAATACGGTGGATAAGAAAGCGCTTTTCTAAGACTTAGTTCTTTTTTGTATAATTCTTCGTACTGCCCAGAGTGCAACATTTTAAGCAATGAATCCTCCGTATTGTATGTCTGGATAATAAGTTCTTTTGAGACAATCGCCAATTTCCTGACCAGTCGAATTACTCTTTCTCCTGTGGAAAAGTCGGGAAAATTAACCAAAAGATCAAAGTTTAAAATGGAGATGAGGTCAAATTTCATTTCTTGCACTCCAAAAATAATACTAGTTGCTACAAGAATTTTTCCTTTTTTTTCTTTGGTAAAATTCTCGATAATTTTTTGTTTTTCAATATTTGTTGGCACAGAATTAAGATCTAAAAGATGAATTGGTGTTTCAGAAAAAAGATTTGTAATTTCTTTAAAAATTCTTTGCGTACCATGTCCAGAATATTTAACAAGATGACCATGGCATTTACGACAACCTCCGGGAGGATTTTCTCGGTGATTACACAGATGACAAATTAGTTTATTTGTATCTCGATAATAAACTAAAGACGATTTGCAATTAGGACATTCGTAAAAATAGCCACAATCTTTACAATATACATAAGTAGCTAGTCCTCTGCGATTCTGAAAAAGCAAGATAGTGCCGTTTTTATTAAGAATACTTTTAATTTTCTCTAGAAGAACAGGGGAGAAATAAGAAAATTTATTTCTTTGCTCCATTAATTTAATCATATCTACAATTTCTATTTTTGCGGTTTTTTCTTTAAATAATTCCGTTCTCGGAAAATATTTTTCATCTTTAATGTTTAGGTACGACTCAAATGACAAAACCTTATCTATAAAAATAATTTTAGCTTTGTGAAGATCAGATAACTTTAGGGCCACATGTTTAGCGTTATATTTTGGATGTTGATCCCGAGATTTATAAGAAAGAGAATTTTCGTCATTAACAATAATTATTTTTAAGTTTTTAAAAGGAAGAAAAACTCCTTGTCGTGTCGAAAAAATAATAATTGGTTCTCCAGAAAAAATTCTAAGCCAATTTTTTTTAAGTTGTGATTTTTTAATTTCACTATGAAAGACCAATGTTTTTTTCTTTAGATTTTCAGGTAATTTTTCGTAAGCTTGTTCTAGTTTAATTATTTCTGGATATAACTCTAATACTTGTCTTTTTCCCTTTATTGTATCTAATAGTATTTTGTAATGCTGTTTGTTGTTCAGGTTGCCATAAAACTCTTTTTTATTTGAATCATTTTTTTCTTTGCCTTTTTCGTTTTTTTCTCCATTTTCATAGATATTTTCTTTTTTATTTAATTCCTTTAAGGAAATATTCGTAAGCATAGATTTTAAAATAATTCCGGCTGGCTCCCAGTAATAAAGACTTGTCCATAAAATTAACTCTCTCAATTTTTCATCGATAATCTCATTTGGAACAAGTACTTTTTCAATATTTTTTAACTTAAAACTAGATTTTCTTAAATTCATTTTTGTCTGCCTTAAATCTTCCGTTTCAAACACGACTCCTATGGCCTTTCTATTTCTTAACTTAATAGAAACTAAACCTCCAGGCTCAATATTTTCTTTTGAAAAATATGTTAGAAGTTGAGATTGATTTAAGGGAATCTTTGTTCCGGGTATAATTTTTATGATTTTCATTAACATCATCATAGCGCGAAATTTATTAAGAAACAAATCCTTGAGCTTAGATTTGCCTGCCTGCCGATGGACAGGAATTTTAAAATTAAAAATTGAAAATTGAAAATTAAGGTAATTATCCACAGATTCTATTGACTTTTGCCTGTGGATAAGGTAGACTGTTATGGCATAGGTGTGGTATGGGCCCGAGGAGGGGAAACCCCAAAAACAACGACTAGCGTTGGTATTTCGAAAGGAGGCAAACCTTCAGATACCAAGAACATGGACTACCCCAGCATTGATGAGACCGATTTCACGCGTAACCCCCTAGGATGCGGGATCGGTCACAATAGGGGGAACACATGTGCACTCCAGAAGAACGAAGAGAAATGGCTCAATTCGTCGCTCGGTGTTGCGGAGGAGAATTTACCGTAACCAACGTAGAGAGCGCCTTTTCTGAGGTGAAAGGCATCGTCGAAGAAGACGGGGTTCTGGATCCAAGCGTGACAGAAGAACGCCTTATGGAAGAGTTCTGTGGTGCCGCTGCATTACGCGGATTGCCTCTGAGTCAAGGAGGAATTCGCTTGTTGGCGCTACAAGTACAAAGATCTCTTGCCAGTGTAGGAAAGTTCACGTCATGTTTCGAAATTCCAGTAACATCCACTTTCCGACCTCAGATAGGTTAGAATGCTTGAGTCAAGAGGGGTAATGAGAGTACCCCTCTTTTTTTAATATAAATTAGAAAAAAACTTGACATTTAGTTTTTTGTAATTATCATTAATATATAATAAGAGCCGGCTTCTCGACGGGGGTCTGCCGTTAAGAACGGTCCTTTCGGGGTTGGTTCCCCCTTCCCTGACTGTGCCACTTAGCGGCACCCCTCGAGAAGTAGATGAAGAGATAACAGAGGTTATCTCTTTTTTAATTATTGACAAATCAATTAATAAGTAACAGAATAGGGTTATTCAAGTTCTTTAAAAGGAGGATAGATGAATAAGGGAGTCTTGCGTAATTTTGTCGGCTGGTTTATTTTCTGGGTCATAAGAGAAGTTTTAAGGATTTACGTAATCATATTTTTCTGTGGAAGTTGGTTTATTCCTGGTAAATATGAAAACTTAACCGATAAGACACAAATTGTGATTGCTCGCCATATTAGCAGAAATGATATTCCATTGGTTTTAGCGGCTCTTCCTAGAACTCATCGAGTTCTGTGTGTCGCCAGAAAAGGTCTTAGGATGCTTGGATGGCTAGAAAATAATTCATTCTTCCGTAGGTGTGCTGAGGGAAAATATATCGTTTTTGTTGATAAAGAAGAACCGACAAAAGAACAAGCCGATCTAATCACCAATGCTATTAAGAGCGATTGGCACAGATTTGTAGTTATTTTTCCAGAGGGAGCAACTCTGCCAAAAGATCAACATCTTAATTCTGGTTTTGTGGTTTTAGCTAGGCGCTATAAACTCCCAATTCGTCCCATTAGGATAATTCCTTGGGGATGTTACGGCAGAATATATGGAGAAAAACCATTAAAAGTTTTAGGGATGAGGGCGCGTCATACTTTAGTCAAGGTAGGCAATCCATTCCGTTACGAAAATGTCGCAGGAGAAGACAAAGATTATGATCTCATTGCTAAAAGAGCAATAGAGCTAGTAGATAAAGCTTAGGCCGATGAAAGTCGGCCTCTTTTTTATCCTTGAAAAATTTCTTTTTAAGAGTATAATCAACGACTTAGTTATAAATCTAAGAAGCAGAAAATTTTAATCTATGGAAAAAGATTTCATTAAAATTCGCAAGGCAAGAACTCATAATTTACAGGGAATAGACCTGGATATTCCTAAAAATAAATTAGTGGTCATCACAGGCGTTTCTGGTTCGGGAAAATCATCTCTGGCTTTTGATACGCTTTATGCCGAAGGGCAAAGACGCTATGTTGAATCACTTTCCGCTTATGCTAGACAATTCTTGGGAATTATGAATCGCCCTGATGTTGAAAAAATTGAAGGTTTATCTCCGGCAATTGCTATCAGCCAGAAATCAGTTGGCGGGTTTCATAATCCAAGATCAACTGTCGGTACTGTGACAGAAATTTACGATTATTTAAGACTCCTTTTTTCAAAAATAGGAGAACCTCATTGTCCATCTTGCAGTAAGCTTGTCAGCCATCAATCTTGTTCGCAAATCACCGATCAAATTATGTCTTATCCAAAAAATGAGACTCTTTTTATTTTAGCGCCGCTGGTTAGAAATAAAAAAGGAGAACACAAAAAAGTTATTGAAGAAGTTCTTCGCGCTGGCTTTGTTAGAATTGAACTTGACGGAACGATTATGAGAACTGAAGAAGCATTAACAACTGAGCTAGATCCTCAAAAACACCATTCAATTCTAGTGGTAATTGACAGAATTATTTTGCCAAAAGAAAAAGATCTTCTCAGGGAAGAACGATCACGCATTCTAGATTCTGTGGAAACAGCCATTAAAATGGGAAAAGGATATTTGGTGGTTAAATTTGCTGATAAAGAAAATCTATTTTCTTCTCTTTTTGCCTGCCCTGATTGCGGTATTAGCATTGCCAAGCTTGAGCCCCACAGTTTTTCTTTTAATTCTCCTTACGGTGCCTGTCCTGAATGTAATGGACTGGGTGAAAAGTTAGAAATTGATCCAAGTTTAGTTGTTCCAAACCCAGATTTATCTATTAATGAAGGCGCAATTCGTCCTTGGTCAACAGCGTCTCATCGTGTCGGCCGCCAAGGATGGTATTGGCATTTATTAAATGAAGTCGCAGAACATCATGGGTTTTCCATGTCACAACCATTTAAAGTTTTAACAGAGGATCAAAAACAAGTTGTTTTGTATGGAGATGAGTCTTTTGAAGGAATAATTCCTAATCTAAAAAGACGCTACAAGGAAACTCAATCAGATGGAGCTAGGGCAGAAGTAGAGAAATATACCATTTTTGAAATTTGTCCGTCATGTGAAGGAAAACGCCTTAAAAAAGAGTCCTTGGCTGTTCTTGTTTCTAACAGAAATATTACTGAACTTTCCGGTATGTCTTTGCAAAAATTAATCAATTTCTTTACTGAGCTGACTAAGTTTAAAAATTATTTATCAGAATCTCAAAGAAAAATTGCCGAGCCGATTTTGAAAGAAATTAACGCCAGATTGAATTACATGATTGATGTTGGCCTTGATTATCTGACTCTTGAGAGAAAATCATCAACTTTGGCTGGCGGAGAAGCTCAAAGAATTCGTTTGGCTACTCAAATAGGCACAGGGCTTTCCGGAGTTTTATATATTTTGGATGAACCTTCTATTGGTCTTCATCAGAGAGATCAGGGTCGCTTAATAAATATTCTAAAAAAATTAAGAGATTTAGGTAATTCTGTTTTAGTAGTTGAACATGATCGGCAAACAATGGAGCAATCTGATTGGCTTATCGATATCGGACCTGATGCGGGAAAACATGGCGGAAAAGTTGTTGCCCAAGGAAAGCCCCAAGATATAAAAAAAGAAAATACTTATACCGGACAATTTTTAAGAGATGCGTTTGAAATCAATCGGAAAAAAATTATTCTCAAGAAAAAAGAATATCTTGAGATCATCGGAGCGACCCAAAATAATCTTAAAAACATTGATGTTAAAATCCCCCTTAAGCAGCTTGTTGTCATTACGGGAGTATCTGGCTCAGGAAAAAGCACGCTTATTAATGATGTTTTAACTAAGGCATTGTTTCGTGAATTTTACCGTTCTCAGGAAAAACCGGGTGACCATAAATACATAAAAGGGAAAGAATATTTAGATAAAATCATCATAGTTGATCAGTCACCGATTGGTCGTACACCTAGGTCTAATCCTGCCACCTATACCGGTCTTTTTTCGCCAATCAGGGATCTTTTCACCCAATCAAAAGAAGCTAAAGTTCGAGGATACGGACCGGGAAGATTTAGTTTTAATGTTAAAGGCGGCAGGTGCGAAATCTGCCAGGGACAAGGATTGATAAAAGTTGAGATGCAGTTTTTGTCCGATGTTTATGTTGAATGTGAAAATTGTCACGGCGCAAGATACGAACAAGAAATTCTTGATATTGCCTATAATGGAAAAAATATTGCTGAAATTTTAGACATGACGGTCAGCGAAGGAAAAGAATTTTTCTCAAACATTCCGGTTATAAAAAGGAAAATGGAAATCTTGGAAAAGGTTGGGCTTGGCTATATTCATTTGGGACAAGCCGCAACCACGCTTTCTGGCGGAGAAGCTCAGCGCATTAAACTTGCCAAAGAACTTTCCAAGATTCAAACAACAAGAACTTTGTATATTTTAGACGAACCAACAACCGGTCTTCATCAATATGATATTAAAAATTTAATGTTGGTTTTAGATGAGTTAGTTAAAAAGGGCAATAGCGTTATCGTGATTGAACATAATATTGAGGTTATTCGTTTAGCTGATTGGATTATTGATCTAGGACCAGAGGGCGGAGATAAGGGAGGAGAAATTGTCGCCGAAGGAACACCGGAGCAAATAAAGAAAAATTCAAAAAGCTGGACAGGAAAATATATATAACCTTAAACTATAAACCTTAGACTTTAAATATTGGAAACGCTAAATTTTTGCTCAACTATTGACTTTTAATTATTAAAGTGTAGAATATAATCAGTTCTTCAAAATCAAGGAGGGAGAAATGAAAACCACTAAAGAGATCCTTAAAAAGACCAAAACCGTTTTCAGCGCAGGGCGTGTTCTCTGGATCTTATTGGTTCTAATGGTTATTCTTGCCCCGTTTATGGTTAAAGGGGGAGCGAGTATTTTTGTAGCAATTGGTGGTCCAATAGGCAATAGCAATAATCCAATAACTGATATTTCAAAATTCTCGCAGTTGGGTTCTGGGTTCCCGTATTTATTGTTCTTCTTCTGTTGGTCTATGATGTACCTGACCGTATTGTTTGGATGGACACTTATATTTCTCATCATTCCCACAATGCGTGAAGTAATAGGAAATGGAATAAGAAACTTAGTCAAAGACCTAAAAAGCTAGCTAAAGGAGGAAGAAATGGAAGAGCATGTGCACTTTCTCGTTGAACAAAAGGGTGATCTCGAACAAAATCTTTATGATCTAGGTAAGGGGCATATTGACATTTTTCACTCTCTTGACGAAGCTTTGATTTTTATTAGAAACGCCATATCGCCCGATCCTGAAGATGATCGAATTCTTGTTTGGGAAGTTTCTCTTGATGGCACGAAAAAGGTCATTTGGCACTTTAGTGGTTGGCATTGGGATTATTCCTGCGCAGATCTTGTGCCTGGCGGAATGACTCAGGGTAAACTCCTTGGTCATCCAGATTGCTTACTTAATGAAATGGAGCGAGAATTAGGATAGTAGATTAACTAGAAGGCGAACGACAGAGATCGTTCGCTTTTTTTATAGATTGATTTAGAATTGAAAACAAAAAAAAAGAGGCGTGGTAACGCCAAAACTATTGACATTTTCGTGTAGTATGTTATAATGGATATATAGAGTGAATTGCCGGGATGGCGGAATCGGCAGACGCAGAGGACTTAAAATCCTCCGAGGTTCCCTCGTGCGGGTTCAAGTCCCGCTCTCGGCACCAGGTCTCTATCCGAGAGACCCCTCCTTCACGCGGTAGTGCGCAGTACGACTCGCAAGCACAGTGTTTGCGAGTCGCTTTTTTTAATTATGAAAAAACTCAACTACATCGCCGTCTTTCATTTCATAGTCTTTGCCTTCAAAACGAACCTTGCCTTTTTCTTTTAATTCTTTCCATGTTCTATATTGAACAAAATCATCATAGCTGACAACCGCAGCTCGAATGAAACCTTTTTCAAAATCAGTATGAATTGTTCCGGCAGCTTCTGGCGCTAAAGCGCCTTTTTTTATTGTCCAAGCTCGCGTTTCCTTTTCACCGGTTGTCAAAAAATCTATTAATCCTAGAGTTTCTTGAGCTTTCTTGATTAGTTTCTCAAGTCCAGATGATTCGACGTCTAAATCTTTTAAATATTCTTTTTTTTCTTCATTGCTCAATCCGATTAAATCTGACTCAACTTTAGCTGAAATAATAATCGGTTCCCATTTAGCATATTTTTCTTTAATTTCCCCCATGCAAGATAATTCATTTTCAGAAACATTCAAAACAACTATTTCTTTTTTTAGGGTGATAAGATTTAGATCATCAATTGATGCTTTTTCTTCTTTTGAGATTCCGCTGTTTCTTGCGAGTATTCCTTGAACTAGTTTTTCTTTTATTTTTACAATTGATTGCCATTTAAATTGAGCATCTTTATCGACAACGCCCTTTGGTTCTTTTTGTTTTTCGATCGTTTGAAGATCAGCTAAACAAAGTTCGGTATTAATGACATCATAATCTGTTTCGGGATTTTCACTTCCCGCCCTGGCAATATCTGAATCTTCAAAAGCGCGAACAATTTGAACGATAATATCAGTTTCTCTGATATGAGATAAAAATTTATTCCCTAGCCCTTCTCCTTTTGAAGCGCCTTTGACTAGACCTGCGATATCAATAAATTTGATGGCCGCTGGCACGATCTTTTCTGAATGAGACAACTCAGCCAAAACTTTTAATCTTAGATCAGGCACTTCAACAACGCCTGTGTTTGGCTCAATCGTGCAGAAAGGATAATTTTGCGCGTCAGCAACTTGGCGCGACAAAAGAGCATTAAATAAAGTAGATTTCCCAACATTGGGCAGACCGACAATTCCACAAGACAAGTTCATGAATTTAGAATTTAGAAGTTAGAATCTCGAATATTAAATTCGAATATCCCTGACTGCCGTCAGGCAGGGAAATCAGAAACTCGAAACCCCGTAAAATTCTTGTTGAGCGAAAGCGAAACTAGAATTTAGAGAGTCCCGCGAACTTCAATATTGATTCGATAAAATATATATGAATTCACGGGATCTTCGCAAAAGCTATAACTCGCTTATGCTCGTTAAGTTTTGCGGGGCAATATTTAAATTCTAATTCTCAAAATTCAAAACAGTTTATAATTTTAATTTTTTAAACATTAGAATCTGTTTCGGATTTCGGATTTCGTGCTTCGGATTTTACAATAATGTATCTCCACAAATCATATTGATCTTTGAAAAAAGTGTAATCTCTATAATGACATTCTCTGATGATTTTTTCAATAGCTGATTTTTGACCAAAGCCAAATTCCATATAAATTTTTCCTTCTGGGTTTAAATAATTTTTTGCTTCAGTCAGAAATTCTTTAATATATTTCAAACCGTCACCACCAGCAAAAAGAGCTTTCCGCGGTTCATAGTTTAGAACCGATTCTTGAACCATTTTCCTTTCTTTTAAAGAAATATAAGGCGGATTTGCCAAAATATAATCGTACGAAAATCCCACTTTCGTACGATTGAAAATATTATAATCATACGGAAGTCCGACTTCCGTATGATTGAAAATGTTTGATCTGATAATTCTATATCGCGATTGAGGAATTTTGTTTAATTCAAGATTTCTTTTTATTTGTTTTAAATATTTTCTTTTTATGTCCGCGAAATAAACTGTTGTGTTCTTTGTATTTTTTAATATCGCAATCCCGATACATCCAGAACCAGCGAATAAATCAAGACATTTTATTTTTTCTTTTTTGTTTTTCCTTATATCTTCGATCGCTTTTTCTGTCCAATGTTCTGTTTCAACGCGAGGAATTAACGGACGATATTTTAAATCAATCTGGCATCCTAAAAACGGTTGATGACCAATAAGATAGGCGAGAGGTACTCCTTTTTTTAGTTTTTTTATATCCAGATTCGCTTTTAATCCCAACTTTCCTTTATACTTTTCGTCAATGAGCCATTTGATTTCTCGATTGATTAATTCCTGCTTCATGATTTTTATGATTTAGTACCTAAATTAAGATTTAGCGCCTAAATAACTTTTGCAGACAACATAGAATTCCTTACTTGTTTTTCTTGAAGCATTTGCATCGTGGCGTTTTACTATTTCAAAATATTTTCTAAGATCTTTCATCAAGTCGTGAGCCTCTTTTGATTCAAAAATCTTAAAAAGAAAATGTCCTTTTGGTTTTAAGTGTTGCTTTACAATTTCAAACGCAGTCAAAACTAACCGCAAAGACATATCTGTGTCTCTTGATTTAATCCCTGTCGTGTTCGGCGCCATGTCAGAAACAATAAGATTGAAATTTACATTATTAAAATCATCGCTTGTTAAATCGTTAATATTTTTTTCAATGAATTTTGCATTAGAAGAAAGCCCGACTCTTATTCCTAATAAATCCACACCCCAAACTTTTCCCACGGGTCCGATTTTTCCAGCAATGTACATCAGCCAAGAACCCGGAGCGCAGCCTAAATCTAAAACAAAATTTCCTGACTTAATGAGTCGGTATTTATTATCAATTTCTTGTAATTTATAAACTGATCTGGCAGGATAGCCTTCTTTTTTGGCTTTTTTGAAAAAGAAATCCTGCCGTTCGTGAATATTTTTCATGTTAGATTTTGTAATTGAACGCTAGTGAAATTTAGAAAATCTTCATCCTGAGCAAGTCGAAGGATATATACCCATTATACTCTTATTTGAATTAAAGAAAAAATACAGATATCTCAATATATAATTTATTTTAATATTTGTCAATAATTGATTGTGCATTACTCATTGTTAAAAAATTCAATTGACATTTAAGTATAATATGATAGCTTTGTGATAAATATAACTTAGTTCTTTAAAAAATGGCTACCCTTCGACTTCACTCAGGGCTTAAGATTTTCTAATATTCACTGCGTTCACAAGAAAATCTAAAGGAGAAAGAATGAAAAGCATGACAAGAGACGAAGCGGAACGAATCATCCAAAGAGGCGCAAGAATCCTATTTGAGTATTGCAAGGCCAATGACATCCACTATATAGTGACTGGTTCTTCGGGCGGACTTGATAGCGCAGTCACACTTGGATTTGCTAGTCGTGCTTGCGCTATCTCTCGCTTGAAAAGTTATCAGTTAACATCAGTTGGATTGGTAATGCCTTGTTTCTCAAAACCAGACGCGACCAGATTGGGAAAACTTGCTATCCGAACCTTTGGCGCTTGGCTTCATGAAATGGAATTGTCCGAAGTTTATCAAATCATTGAGAGACAAAAACTGTTCTCTTCTGATATGCACTTAAAAGAGCTGCTCGAAGAAGTCGGTGACAAACAAGGACTAGTAGATTGGGAAAAGAGACAAAAGACAGCGCGAGGAAATATTAAGGCGCGACTGCGAATGATGTTGGGCACCTACCATACCGCCAACATGCTTCATGGCATAGTTCTCGCCACTGGCAATCTTTCTGAAACCCTGATGGGATTCTGGACGATCTGTGGCGATGTCGGCGACTTCAATCTCATCGGTAATATCTTCAAAGGTTCAGAGCTTTACGACATTGCTGAAGTCATCGGTGTTCCGAAAGAAATCATCGATGCTAAACCAGACGCAGATTTGGGCGATGGCAACGATGAAGAACAGTTGGGCGCTCCTTACTCTGTAATTGATCCTGTGATGATTAAATTGATTCAGATGGGCTTCGATCCTAATGGAGACAAAGATCAGCTTGACCAGATATGTCCTCCAATGGATGGTCCTACTGCCAAGATAGTTGAGCAAATCGCAATGCGAAGTCTCAACACCGCTTTCAAGCGTTTGGGCACAAGAGTTTTGACTCGCAAAGAATTGGGACTGCCGGCCATCGAAGATATAGAGATCAATTAGTTCCTTCGTTTCTTATTAGATAACATTAAAACAAATCTCCCTAGTCAGCGCGCTAGGGAGTTTTTCTTTAAAAATTAATTTTACGAAACAAATCTTCATAAAAAAAAGGAGTCCGACAAACACATCTGCCGAACCCCTGCTACTCGTAAGTGCTAGCTTACTGGCACTTCGACTTCCTTTTCAAGAAGCGTGGCATAGCCAAGCTTCTCAAGAAGCCTCTCGAGCTTCGCGCGTTGACCTGTGATCGTTCCTTGCGAAGCAACGAAATTGCCGTGATCAGTCGTGGTAATCTCGGCGCTAACCTTGTCGCGCCCCTCGTCAATCTTCCAGACGATAGAAGAGAGAGACGACCAACAAGGATGATTTACGCTATCAGCACCAAGAATGTCGACACGCTGAGAGACTCCTCCCACCTTTCCAACCTCACGAATCCCAAGGACATCCTCCACAACAACAACTGGCTCTTGTTTTCCCATAACGCTTCCTCCTTTTTGTTCCTTAATACCATTATAGCATATTGTATTTTAAATGTCAATAAAAAAACCTCTCAAAAGGAGAGGTTTTTGTATAATCTTAACTTACTTATTTTCTATTTTTTATCAACTGAATTTTCTTGGTTTTTCTTTTGGCAATTTAGTTTGTGAGTATGAAAATATTTTTTTATTTTTGGAATCACAAAAAGAAAGAGAATGGCTACAACGATCACACCAACTAAAATTTTCCCGACCGTAAGATGTTCGGCAACTTTTTGCCATCTCTTTCCCAATAGACGGCCTGCGGTCACATAACCACCACTCCAAATCATTGCTGATGCCACAACCGCCGGTAAAAATTTGCTCGGTGGAATTTTCATTAAGCCAGCTGCCACTGAGGCATATCCTCTTAAATAGGGGACTAAGCGTCCCAAAAAAACACCAAGACTGCCTCGACGATTAATGTTTGCTTTAAACTTTTCAATTTTTTCAGCAGGAAACCAGCGGGAAGCTAAGTGCATAATTCGATCACCGAAGAAATAGAAAACCAGATAAAGAGCAGTTGTTCCAATAAAATCTCCTGCTATCCCGAATAAAAGAATAAGAGAAAATTTAAGAACACCCGTAGAAGCAAGGTAACCCGCAAATAAAAGAATAATCTCGTTGGGGACAGGATTGGGAATACCTATTTCTTGCAAAAAAATTGTTGAAAAGACTGCTAAATAACCATATTTTACTATGTAAGCTGCCAGTGCTGGAGGCATAATAAAAAAATTAACTATTACGTTTAGTATTTCTAATCATATCAGAAAAAAAATCTTTTAGAAAGTATTTTTAATGGTTAAATTGTGGATATCCGTATTAAATTAATCTGTTAAAAATTTTGTTTTATGAAAATAAAGTGCTATTATTAGTATAGATTCTTAATTCGCAAATATTTGCGTATAAATTCGTAATTATTCGCATTAAATTTTATGGACAAAAAATCAAAGCCACTAATCTATTTGGGTATTATTTTGGGAGCAAGTTTTGTTGTTTGCGCGCTGATTTTCGGATTGTTTTTTTATAATAAAAAACCGGTAGACAATACATTAACAGTTACCGGTTCTGCTAAAAAAACTGTTACTTCTGATTTGGGAAAATTAGTTGGAAATTTCTCGCGGACGGTCGCCATTTATGACCTTAAGTCAGGTTACGAACAAATGGCAAGCGATTTAAAAATTGTTAAAGATTTTTTTAAAGGACAGGGGATTGATGAAAAATTGCTTGTTATTTCTCCTGTTTTTATGGATCAGCAATATAAATATGATTCTAGTGGCCAAGCGCCAATCGAATATATGTTGCGCCAAACAATTGAGTTGCAATTGAAAGATGTTGACAAAATTACCCAGCTTTCCAGCGCCATTCAGGAGTTAATCAAAGATGGCGTGCTTTATTCAACCCAAGCGCCTGAATATTATTACACCGATTTAGCAAAGACGAGAATTGATCTTTTAGGCGAAGCGGTAAAAGATGCTAAAGCCAGAGCCGATAAAATTGCTCAAAGTGGTGGCCAAAAAGTCAAATCATTGAACTCAGCCAGCGTCGGCGTCACTCAAGTAACTTCGGTCAATTCAATTGATTCAATTTCCGATTATGGCGCCTACGATACTTCAAAGATTGAAAAGGAAGTAATGATTACGGTAAAAACTATTTTTTCGTTAAAATAATAGACAATGCAAAATATTAAAGCTCCGTTAATACAGAGCTTTTTTTGTTGTAATAAAAAAAGCGGCGCTTATCTTCGCGCCGCATAGATTTGACCATACTAAGAACTATGTAAGATACTGGTGTAGAGGAATAAAAAATCCCAACTCGCGCAAGATTTCCTCAATCTGTTGGCGAGTACCAAAAATCTGAATCTCATCTGCTTCGTACCACTCAGTGTGACACCATTCCTCTCCTTCATCCACATCTTCATCTTCAGATTCAGAGAATGTAATCTGGACCTTAACTTCTTTAGCGTCTTCTAATATCCGACATTCAATCATTTGGTCACTGCCACCAAAATTCTTTATTCGAGCACGCTCTCCTTTTATTCCAAAAAACTCAAAATCCGCTACAGTAGGATCATCTTCGTCAGGCATATGCCTCATCGCCAAAAGATCAAATGTTCCTACATTCTTCGCATCGTCTTCCATTTGACCCTCCTTTAGGACTCTTTTTTACACAATGCTATCGCATCGCCAATTTTCTCTTGACATGTAGGATATTCTGCTGCAGCCCGCGCGATATCCCAGAAAACTCTTGCTTGTTCAGCGTCAAGTTCTAAACAGGGAATGTCAAAATATTCTGAACTTACTTCAAATGCCTCTCTGTCTTCTGTCTTTTCTCTCAACACTACGATTTGATAAACAACACATTCTTCAGTTACAAACTCGATTTCGTCATGTTCTTCAACCCAACAAAACCCCTTTACTGCAAATGTTTGTCCTTCTAAATTCTCAACTCCTAATTCTTGAGCTATATCTTTCAGTGTTCTACTGAATTCTTTTTCTGGTAGTCCTCTTGGTTTTACACCAGAAAATTTAACCCTTTGCCCAATGCAAACCGGTACATAAATTCTAACCTTCTTAGTCGATTCGCTCATTTTGTCTCCCTTCTTTTGAACACGGACAAAGAACTTTTGATGGAAAAATAATGACCAAAACCAATAAGCAGATAAGATTTATAATACACCAACAGATTGTTGTAAAAATATTCCAGATAATTTTGAACCACCAACCACCAATCACCATGAAAAAGAGATAAATTCTAATTTTGTCTCTCTGCCAGTTTGGGTCTTCATATCTACCATATCTAACTTCGTCGGGCACAAAATGGAAGAAGCCATCATCGCATAAAACATCCAACGGAAACAAAACAAAATACAAAAATGGGTGAGCTCTATTTCGGCTATTATACTGATCTGAATGCAATAGGTTTAAGTTAAATCTCCCAACGCAATAGCCGATATTGAGATAAATAATTGACAACACTGGAATACTCGCTTGAAGCGGGATTGCTTTCCAAAAAACAACCACTCCTAAAACCACAAGTGCCATCACCGATAGCGCTACCCACTGCCACACTCTTTTGTTCATCTTTCCTCCTTTAGATTGTCTTGGTGAACAAAGTGAACCCTAGAGAATCTTAAGTCTCGCCGAAACTGAAAGTGAAGGCGGACATATTTTATATCTCTATAATTACCCTATTTGAATGGCTGCGCCATTATTCCTATTTTTTCTTGAATTCCGTTTTGAAGTGCACCACCTGGTGATATAGAATAATCACCATATGGAACAGAAACAATATTCACAGATTAAAAAAGCAGAACGGCTTGAAATAGCAATTTTGCTTAAGAAGCAA
>Ga0247841_10003338_pt1 | contig 30027 bp, 21 predicted proteins | sample LaCruzMarch2015__2_FD_192410 | JGI IMG/M metagenome (GOLD analysis project Ga0247841, IMG submission 192410) | Freshwater microbial communities from meromictic Lake La Cruz, Castile-La Mancha, Spain - LaCruzMarch2015_18m | ecosystem: Environmental > Aquatic > Freshwater > Lake | place: Spain... | reverse complement strand
AGCGTGAGTATTACTCCTGGAGTTTTGACGCAAACCAGCGCCACGGCGGTTGATCCGAAAATAAGCGTAACCAGTACTTATAATTTTAGTTTTAAAATTACACATGCTATTGAAGCCAGTGGTAAAGTAGCAATTACTTTTGATCCAGATTATGATTTAAGTTTAATTTCTATAGGTTCCCAAGATGTTTCAGGTACGGGTACTCCGACGATTGAGTCGATTGTTGGTAAAACATTAAATATTGTTCTTTCCACTGGGGCCGAGGCGGCTTCTACCGTGTCATTGGGCATATTGAATGTTAAAAATCCTGCCTATGTGCAAACCGTCGTTCCTTTCTTGTTTGAAACCAAGACGGCTTTAGGCGCGGTTACCGATAGTGGCTTAGCTACAGGAGTAACTACGACTGCCGGCGCATTAAGTAGTATTTCTGTAACCGCGGGTAGTTCCATCGCCGGTGCCAGGACAGATTATGTCTTTGTCTTTACGCCAGCGCATAATGTTGAACTAAATGGATATTTGAGAATAGATTTTAATGCGCAGTATGATGCAAATATCGCTTATGTAATGGCTCCGACCACCACGATATTTGAGATGGCGGAAAAATCTACTAATTATGTTATCGTTAAGGCTAAAACTGCTTTGGCCGCTGGTACAGCATATACTTTAAGGTTGGGGAGTATTGATAATCCCGGCCGTTCCATGGATGTCACGTTTACTTTGTCGACTCAAACCACCGCTAGTGCGACTATTGATACTGGTGTTAGCCCGAGCCTGCATATAACCCCGGCACCGATGCAGTCAGCAACAATTCAAGCCAGTAATTTAATTGCTACTCAGATCGCTACTTATACGGTGAGTTTTGTCCCGATTAATACAATAGAGGTAAATGGCCGGGTTGAAATTACTTTTGATACCGATTATGTTCTTTCCGGAGTAAATAGCGTGACCGGTTATGATGCGACTATCGCTGTAGCGGGTAATGTTTTGGTGATTACATTAAATACTCAATTGCAAGCCGGAGCAGCTTGTTCTTTTGTAATCCCAAATATTAAAAATCCAGGTACTCAGACTACAGATGCCTATGCTTTAGTGACTAAAGATTCTACCGGTACTTCTTTGGATGAAGGCACGATCGCCGGAAAAGTTATTCTCGCCGGAGCTTTAAGTAATCTTTCTGTTTCTGCTGCTTCTTATGAGGTAATGGGCACAAGCCAAACTACCAGCTATACTTTTAATTTTACTTGTCAGCATGTTATTCCGATTAATGGATATATCAAAATAGGTTTTGATGCGGATTATTTTCTGGATAATGCGGTTAACCAAAGTCCGCAATATTTAATCTCTTCCAAGGGTGCGGATTATTTATTGCTTAAAACTACCCAAGAACGTACCGGTAGTTGCACGATACAAATAAACGGTATAAAGAATCCCGACTATGTACAAACTACGGCTAATTTTACCGTAGCCACACAATTGCCGGCACAACAAAATATTGATCTTGGAACGATTCCGGGTATTACGACGACAGCCGGCGCTTTGTCTGGCCTTTCAGTGACGACGACTAATCTTAAGATTGCTGAGGTCGCCGCGTATACCTTTAATTTTACCGCCAATCACCCGGTGGCCGTAGGAGGTAAGGTCGTCATTGCTTTAGATCCTGATTATAATCTAACCTCGGGTAATCTTACGGTATCTGGTAATGCGGGTTCGACTTTGGAAGTTAGCGGAGCAAATCTGGTGATTACTTTAGGTGAGCAGATTTTTGCTTTAGATAATGTGGCATTAACCGTGTCGAATATCATTAATCCTTCATTTGTTAAGACCGCGGTTAATTCTGATATTGCGACTAAGAATTCTACAAATGGACTAATTGATCAAGGTACGGTTGCGGGAGTAACTTTCCAGCCAGGCGCAATAAGCGCAATTAGTGTTAGTCCGGATAATTTACAAGTTAATGCTCAAGCAGTTTATACCTTTACCTTTACACCGGCGCATTCTATACCTAATGGTGGATATATTAAAATCGACTTAGATAATGATTTTAATATTGGGGGAGCTTATCAATTGGGGTCAGGTTATTCTTTTGAAAAAAATACTACGGATGTATATTTTACTTTAAGGCCAAATAGCGTTAAGCCAGCGGGAACACCTTTAGTAATTTCAATCGCTGGCGTTACTAACCCTCCGTATAGCCAGACCACCGATAATTTTGTAATTAATACGCAAGCGGTTAATCAAAATGGTATTGATACCGGAACAGCTTCTGGTGTTGAGATTTCAGCGGGCCAGCTTTCCGGCGTTTCTGTTGAAGCAGTGGGTGGTAACTATGTCGCCGGGGCAACCACGGCTTATAAAGTTTTATTTACTACGGTAAATGCTATAGGTGTTGGCGGGCAGGTTAAGATTACCTTTGATCCTGATTATGGTTTTGCCTTAGACGGTACGGTATTAGAGAACCCGGGAGCGGTGGCAGTAGCAAGTGTAGTCGATGGCAAAAATATTGTTACGGTAACCTTAGGAACAGCCATTGTGGCAAATCAGGCAGTGAGCTTAACGATGGGTACTTTTAAAAATCCCGGATACGCGCAGACCACGGATAATTTAGCGATAAAAACATACGATGCTTTAAATAATGCTTTAGATTCAGGTACCGCATCTGGCCGTGAGATTACCATTGGCGCTTTAACGGGTTTGGCGGTAAATTCCAGTTCATTGGTGGTACTTAACGCGGATACAAAATTAACATTTGCTCTTAATGCTACACATACGATTCCGCGCGATGGCTATATTAAGATTGTTTTAGACGGTGATTATACGATGACGGCTCCTTATATTAAGAGTGTGACCGGGGCTAATTTGACATTGCTTACTGAAGCCGGTAGTCAGGAAGGTTTTCTGTTGTTTAAATTAAATGCCGCGTTTACCGGAGCGATGAGCGTGGAAGTCGGAGGGATTACGAATCCCGCTTATGAGCAAACCACGGCTAATTTTGTGGTCACGACTTTGCATACTGGAGAGCAAAGTATTGATACCGGCACGATCTCAGGCCTAGCGATTACTTCTGGTACTTTAACGATCAGTGCGGTGAGTAGTTTGGATAATTATGCGGGCGCAACTACAGAATATACGATTGATTTTGTCGCAGTGCACAATATTCCGATTACTAGTAAGATTGAGATTATTTTTGATAATGATTATGATTTAACTAATGCTGCCTTGAGCAGCCCGGCAGGCTCTTTAACTAAGTCCGGGAATACTTTAAGCCTATCTTTAAATGCCGGAATCACGGCTTTATCTAACCTCAGCTTAAAATTAGCCAATATTGTGAATCCGAAATATGCCCAGACTACGGATATTTTTGGGGTGAGAATTAATGATTTAAATAATCATCTTGTAGATAAGGGCGAACATACCGGAGTGGTGATATTACCTACACAAATCCAGTTTGTGACTCCGGCAGCGGGTTATGTTTATTCAGTGGGAGATACTAAGATTATTAAGTGGCAGGTGACGGATGGCGATATTTCTAGAACAAATAGTCATTGGATAGCGCAGTTCTCGCGAGATGTTAATTTTACTTCAGTGATTACTGTGCATGAAGGATTGGCGCAAAAAGATGTAGATAATAATCTTTATTTTTCGTTAACATTTGTAGAATCGATGCTTTCAGAGGTTGCTTACATCCGGGTTTCTTGCACGGATGCTCTATATACTGACGTTACGACAATTTCTGGACAATTTAGCGTAAGGCCGGTCGGCGGGTTTGTTGGTTTTGCCGCGCCGATTAAAGCGGTTAAGTGGGCGATTGGCAGTGATAATATAATCGAGTGGGGGACAGCAGGTGCGCTAACGGATAATTTTAAGATTGAATATCTTGCTAAGGGGGTTTGGACAACTATCTATGAACAAGGTGTAACTGGTGCGGGAACAATTATTAAAGCAGCCGGTACACAATGGTATCAAGATAAGTGGAGCTATACCTGGACTGTGCCGTCGGCGGCGAATTTACCGGATCCTAGCGTAGTGATAAAAGTTACTAATCTTGATAAAAATACGGTTACCGGAGTTACTGAGGCTTTTGAGATCGCTTCTTCTTATATTAAGATAACTAATCCCGCTGTCGGGGTTACTTGGGTAAGAACGGAAACGAATAACATTACTTGGGAAGGACAAGGAGAATCCGGCACTAGATTTAGTATCGTATATTCAGATGATGCGGGCGTCACTACTACGGAACTTTTTAGCGGCTCAATATCAAGGACGTTCTCTGAAGGAAAGTGGTTGTATAGTTATCCTTGGGTAGTTGGCGCGCAACTTGCGCAGACAGAGACAGCGACAATAATTATTACGAATTTGGATAATGGAGAAATTGCCGATGTCTCGGCTTTATTTAAAATTAATGCTAGTGGTAAGTTAGACATTACTTCTCCAGTAGCCGGAGATAAGTGGGTGGTTGGTGCAAAATATCAGATAAAATGGAATTCTCAAGGCCAGGCTTTGGGCGCTTCGAACTTGAAGATAACTTATACTGCTGATGGTATTTCGGAAGCTTTGATTGCTCTTTCCACACCGAACAATGGTAGCAAGGATTTTGTTTGTCCTGCTGGTGTGCTGACGAATGTAAAAATACATTTGTCTCAAATCGGTGGTGATGTTAAGAGTGATTCCGGAGCGTTTAGCTTGGTCGCGGTTCCCGCGCTTACGTTTATTTCTCCGGCGGCTAATGATAACTGGATTGCTTCTTATAACCGAGAGATAAAATGGAATTGTGTTGGTGACGGGTTAACCAAGAACCTAGTGATTAAGTATTCCACGGATGGCGGTTCAAGCTATCCCAATACAATTTTTGATTATAATGTAGATAATTACGATGAAAAAATATCATCTGTAGTTACGACACCGATTACTGCTTATACATTGGCTTGGGTAGTGCCACTTAATTACAGTACTAATGTTAAGATTAAAATTGAGGATATGGGAGTAATACGCACGAACTTGCCTTTAACTTGTATAAGTAATAAGTTTTCCATTAGCGCGCCAATTGCCACGATTGCTCAGCCGGCCGGAGGAGAAGAATGGATTGCCGGTACGGAGCATGATATTATCTGGTCGGAGAATGGAGCTTTAGGCAAAGATATAAAGATAAGTTATTCTGTTAACGGGGGGTCAACTTATCCTTATGTGATTTTTCAAAATCCCGGTGGAGACAACGCTACTTATGTAAATAATATAACGGTGGTGGGTAATTCGTTAAGTTACAAATGGACGGTTCCGAACACGATTTCGGCAACCTGCCGGATTAAGATCCAGGGCCTAACTAGTACCGGAGGCGGAGCTTCTTTGGCTAATTTTGCGATTAAGTTGCCGGTGATCACTGTAACTGCTCCGGTGGCGGCGGATTTATGGTCAATTTTTGATACGAATAAGTTAATTTCCTGGACTAAAGAAGGAAGTGTTAGTGATAATTTAAAAATAGAATATTTTAAGGATGAGGCGACATCTAAGGTGATTATCGCAGATACCAATAGTATTACAACATCATATAGTTGGAATATAACGGAAGATTTTGCGGACTATGTTTCTAATAGCGGTTGGATAAAGATAACGGATTTAAATGCCGTAGCTAATTTTGGTCAAAGTATTTCCGCGGTATCGGCAGCTTTTAAACTTTCTTTACCGGGTTTTGTGATTGGTGTGCCCGCAACTCCTTTGATTGTTGGTAATGCTCATACAATAACTTGGCAGGGTATTGGTATGTATTCTGAATGTAGCACTGATCCGGCGAATACTATTCGTTTGGAATATGGTGTTGGGGATAATCCGACTTGGGTTTTGATTGCTGCTTCGACACAGAATGACGGCACATATGAGAATTGGACGGTTCCGGATGTACATTCTGGCAATGTGAAGTTTAAGATTACTAATAACAGGCAATTATCAATGATTGGAATTTCAGACCCATTTAAAATAATGGGGTCACTTTCAATCACTAGCCCAGCGGCAGGAACAAAGCTTTTTGTCGGGCAAGAGCAGACAATAAAATGGATTAACAATAATAATTGTACGATTAATAATGTAAATTTATCTTATTCGAAAAATAGCGGCACGACCTGGAATACAATCGCTTCAAATATGGCTAATGATAAAGAGTATATCTGGACAATTCCGGATGCGGTACTTATTGATCGTTCTCCGAATAGTAATGTTTATTTTAAAGTTGAGGATACTTCAGATTCAGCCGTATACATTAGCAGGCAATATACTATAAGTTATTATAAGGTTACTTGGAATGTTATTGATTCCGATGGTTTGGTCGGCGATTTGGACGGCTTAAGTATAAATTCATTTGATGTAACTGATAATAACGCAGTTTGGGAAAGTCGGACGGGTTTAAGTGGTTCAGCAGCGATTAATAATGTGGGTGTGGATGCGGATGATGTCGTACTTTATTATTATCCTGGTCATGCTTATTCGACTACTTGGTCAAGAGACGCTTATTTGGATGCGACAGTCCAGCCCTCTCCGTGGACAGCAGATGCCGATGGTAAAGAGATGACTGTGAAATTAGCGACTAAACAGGTAACCAAAACAAGGACGGTATATTCTGAAGTAAAATATGATGCGCCTACGGATACCTTAAATATACAATGCTGGTTACAGGAGGAGGAAAAACTTCTTACTGAAGTCGCGGGGTTGCAGGGAGCATTGATCGCGGTTTATGGTGATAATGATGTTTTGATTAAGACCTTTACTTATGATGCCACCCAGGCAGATTCAAGTGGTGTTTTCTGGACAAAGTGGTTAAAACCAGGTTTGGAAAAAACCAAGACTTATTTTGTACGATTTAGAATTCAGTTTGAAGGAGCCTTCCATTACGGTGGAAAAACTTTTGAAATAAGTTCCGCGACACAGGTTCAGGATATATCCAGTAATGTCGCTGCCGGAGTAGCCACGGTCACTCAAGCAATTAGTGAAAGCTCTCAACAGATTAAAGAGAAAATCGATACTTCGGCAAAAGAAACCCAGGCACAAGTAGCTTCTTCTATTACTGCGGCTAGAGAATCGATAGAAGATAAGGTTACGGTTATGGCCGAAGAGACTAAAACCCAGATCGATCAGGTTTCCGAGAAGGTTGGCGTGGAAGGTTCGAGCCGTATATTGAATGAGCAGAGCTTTGTAAAGTTAGGAACTGATTTTACGGTGAGATATAAAACTGAAACCGGGCTTGCTCCGGAGATAGATGTATATAATGCTAAAAACGTACAGTACGTGACTAAAGGAGTAATGAAGGAAGTTGGGACTACTGGCGTTTATGAATACCTGGTGGAAACAAGAACTCCTTGGGGAACAGGATCATTTACGATTATTTGTTCAGAACCCACTAAGGGGACAGTTGATTCGGTAAGCATAGACCTGATTAAGACGGATTTAGACGATATTAATAGCTCAGCTGTTGCCACGATGGGCCAATTATCCGGATTGGATCCGACAAAGATGGCTAATCTATCGGCAAGTATTGGAGTAGTCAGTTCGAGTATAGAAAAGATTGTCGGGACGATGACGGATTTAGGTTCGATTAGTAGCAAGCTTACTGGATTAAGCGATGGTATTGAGAAGACTCTTTACGCGCAGCTTTCTACTGTTTCAGCGACAATGAAACAGGTGGCTAGTCAACAAAACCTTAAGATTGATAAGATGCTGGATGTCTCCGAGCAGGGCAGAAGTGATGTAAAGTATTTGAAGAAGAAAACTTTGGAAATTAAAGCGGCTACGGAATTGACTAGTGAAATAATGCAAAGGACCAATGATAAGCCGATAACCAAGAGCTGGTTGGAGCCAGGCAGTATTTTAATGAACGCAATGCTGGTTAATCCTTCGAGCTCCAAGGAGCAGACGGCGATGTTAAAGGCTTATTTGCCGGTGGAAAGTAAGCCGGAGGATATTATTGGGATTGGGGATCTCTTAGTTGGTTTTGATATTCAAGAGAATCTTTATTATGTCTATAAGGAATTTACCCTTGCTCCTGGAGAGACAGTGAGACGGCAGATAGAGCTTAAGGATGTTTGGGTAATTTCAGAAAAAGATTTAAGCGCTCTTTTACTGAATGCAGAAGAGATAATTAAGGACTTAAAGGGCTCTTCCTATTTTGAAAAAGCAACTGTTCTAAAAACTGATATGCAGATTAGAATTGATCTTATTTTAGAGTCTCAGAAAAAGTCTACGGGGTCTTTGCCGGATGCGCATATCGCATTATATCGGACTAATGTTCAGATTCTAAATGAGATTAAAGCTGACTTAAGTAAAATAGAAGCGATGCTTTTACAGGCTAAACCTGCGGTAGGTTTGGCTTTTAATAAGATTTTTGTTAAGACCAGCTGGTGGATAATTCTTTTGGTGGTCCTTTTCTTAGGAGCGCTTTCTTTCGGCCTATTTATTGTCTGGCATAAGCAGGCGAAAATAGCTGAGCTTGAAAAAAAGACTGAAAAAGCAGATAAAACTACAGACAAACAATAAGATTAAAGCGGTTTTGTTAAAGCTAATTTTTTAAAAAAAAGAGGGACGCATCGTCCCTATTTTATTATCTCCTTGATTAAGAATTAGCAATGTGATAAAATTTATAATGGTAGAGTGGGAGTTATGTTTTATTTTAAAATTTAGCTATTTTTAGGGGGCAGGCGAATTTAAATATTTAGGCAGAGGATATTATGCCGGTAAAAAATAAGGTCAGAATTGGCTTGATGTTCTTGAGCATTGTTCTCTGTGTGCCATTTGAAGCTTTTGCTCAAAGTCAACCCTGGGATAATATTGAAAAGAGTAAACATTTTATTATTTATTATCAACAGGCGCCGGCGGAGTATATTAACCGGCTAACCGCGGAAACCGAGCATTATTATTCGAATATAACTGATTATTTAGGATTTAAGAGATTTGATTTTTGGCTTTGGGATAATCGTTGCAAGATCTTTCTTTATTCGGATATGGAGCAGTATTTAGAGTCTACCGGAGCTGCTTCTTGGTCTAGGGCGAATGTTCAGGTGGTAAAGAAAGAAATTAGTACTTATATTTGGCAAGAGATGTTCTTTGATACAATTCTTCCCCATGAAATCGGGCACATTATATTTAGAGAGTTCGTGGGTTATGGCAAACAATTGCCTCTTTGGCTGGATGAAGGGGTGGCCTGTATGCAAGAATTCGAAAGTAAAGAGCGTTTAGCGGTGGCTAAATCTTTAGTTAAGATGGGATTGCATACGCGTTTAGAAGAACTATCTAAAATTCGGGGAGAGGTGATGATTATCCCGTTTATTTTTTATAGCGAGTCTGCGAGTTTAGTGGATTTTCTTTTAAGAGCATTTGGGAGAGGTAAATTTGTAGAATTTTGCCGCGGATTACGTGATGAACAGGATTGGCAAACCGCTTTGAAGAACACTTATAAATTTAAAGATCTAGGGGAATTTGAAAGACTTTGGGTGGCGGATTTAAAAGAAAACTAAATGATCAAGGTCTTAGCGATTAAAAAGATATTTTTTACAGGAGGTGGTCAGTGGGTAATGATGTAAAGGTGCGAGAATTTAATATTTTAGTGGTTGAGGATGATGACAATACTTTTAAAACGATAAAAGAAGGCTTGATCAATCCTGAGTATAAGTTGCACCGAGCTTTTACCGGACAAGAGGCGATTAACTTGGCTAAAGAGGGTTATTTTGTCGGTATTATTACAGAGCTGCAGATCGGAGATATGAATGGAACGGAACTGATCCGTCGGCTTAAAAAAATAGACCAGCGGATTAATATTCTGGCTCTGACGACTTATACTTTTGTTAATTTGGCAATTGAAGCGATGAAGGAAGGCGTTTATGCTTATTTGTTGAAGCCAATAAGCGCGGAAGAGTTGAATTTAGTTTTAAGGCGTTCGATTGAAAATACTTTTCTTTTGATCCAGGCGGGGCAAAAGAAATTTTATCAAGATATCGCGACGATGGATGGTTTAACGGGTGTTTTTAACCATCGACATTTTCATGAAATGCTGGATTGGAATATCGCGCATTTGAATCGTTCTCCCCAGGCATTTTCATTATTTATTATCGATATTGATGATTTTAAGAAGTATAATGACACAAAAGGGCATGTCGAGGGTGATAAGATTTTACATAATTTCGCGCAGTTATTAGTTAGTTCGACCAGGGATAATGATATGGTTTTTAGGTATGGGGGAGAGGAATTCGCTGTTATTCTGTCGCAGACAGATCAGTTTAGCGCTCAGAAGGCGGGTGAAAGGTTATTGGTAATCGTAAGAAGCCGTATGCCGATAACCATGAGCGTGGGGTTATCCAGTTTTCCCATGAATGCTCAAATTAAAAGCGATTTAGTTAAACGCGCGGATAAAGCACTTTATCGGGCAAAGACTACGGGTAAAAATAGATTGTGTGTTTATGACCCAAAAATAGACCAATGAAAAATTTAACGATTATTTTAATTATGTTAATTAGTACACTCGGCCCCTCAGGGGTTATCGCGGCGGTAGGTTTCTCCGGGGTTAAAGCTATCGGCAGGAATCCTTCGGCAGCTCCGAAGATTTTAATTTCTATGGTCTTGGCATTTATTTTTGCCGAAGCCATCGCCATCATCGGGCTTTTAGTTGTATATAATTTGTTTGGGCAATAAAAAGGAGTAAAAATGCTGGTATGGCAGATAATCCTCATTCAGATCGCTACTTTTGTATTGATCGTTTTATTTTTGCGTTGGTTGCTTTATAGCCACATTAGCCGCGCTTTGGAAAGGCTGCAAAAGCTTAATCAACAAAATTTAGAAAAAGAAAAAATGCTTAAAGAAGAGTTTGGCCGGGCGAGAAAACAATCTGAGTTAGAGATTCAACAGGGAAAAATTCAGGCGGAGAATATAAAAGAACAGGCTAAAGAAGAAGGGGAAAAGACCAGAAGGAATTTATTGGAGGCATCTAAAGAAGAAGCAAAAAGGATTGTTAACGAAGGGGTTAGGGATAGCCAGAGAAAAAACAATGATTTACTTTTAGAAATGCAGGATAAAGCGGTATATCTGGCCGTGGATATTGTCCGGCATATTTTTACGGAAAAAATCCGCATGGCTTTGCATGCCCAGGTGATTGATGAATTAATCGATGATGTCGCGGGATTGGATAAAGAAAAGATCCGGGCTCAAGGTGACCGGGCGGAGATTGTTTGCGCGTATCCATTAGAGGACCAACAGAAGCAGAGATTGCAGCAAGCATTATCCGCAAAATTGGAACGTAATATTGTTTTGGAGGAAGCGGTCGATCAGGAGATTGTGGGAGGTTTGATTATTCGCTTAAGTGGTTTTGTGGTTATTGACGGTAGTATTAAAAATAAATTTAAAAGAGTAATACCGATAATGAAAGATAAAGCGCGGACTAACCTCCAGCAGGCGGAGAAAAATTAAATGCCAGGAATAACTTTTAGGCCGTTAGAGATAAAAGACGTCGGTACGGTCAAAGAAATTAAGGGTGGAGTAATTAAGATTAGCGGGTTGGCATCTTGTGTAAACGGCCAGTTGATTGAGCTGGCTTTGGATTTAATGGGCATGGTTATCGGTTTTACTAAAAAGGATGTTTTGGTCTTGGTTCTGGGAGATGAAAATAAGGTGCATATTGGCGATACGGTTTATGGCGAGGAGGGAGTTTTTGAGATTCCCGTAGGCAGTAACTTTATCGGCCGGGTGGTGGATACTTTTGGCCAGCCTTTAGACGGTAAAGGCAAGATTGAGGGGATTGATACTTATCCAATTTTTAGGAACGCGCCGGGAGTCTTAGATCGGGTCCCGATTGTTGAACCGTTTCTTACTGGTACTAAGATTATTGATACTTGTATTCCATTGGGTAAAGGCCAAAGAGAGCTTATCCTGGGGGATCGGGTTACGGGTAAAACTAGTTTAGTTATTGACGCGATCGTAAATCAAAAAGATAAAGATGTAATTTGTATATATTGTTGGGTTGGCGGAAGCCAGTCCGCATTCTTAAAGGTTATGGAGCAATTGCGACAAAGTGGAGCCATGGAATGGACGATTGTGGTGGTGGCTTCGGCATCTTCTTCCCCGGCAGAGCAATATCTTGTGCCTTACGCTGCCTGCGCGTTGGGTGAGTATTTTATGGATCATGGCCGGGATGTTTTTTGTGCCTTTGATAATTTAAGTAGGCATGCTTGGATTTATCGTGAAATTTCTTTACTCTTAGAGAGAAGCCCGGGTAGAGAAGCTTATCCCGGAGACATATTTTATATCCATTCACAGTTGATGGAAAGAGCGGGCAAATTAAACGAAGAAAAGGGCAGTGGCTCAATGACTTTTTTACCGATTGTAGAAACACAAGAAGGAGATATTACTGGCCTGGTGCAATCAAACTTGGTCTCGATCACTGATGGGCAAATTTATTTAGGCGCCTCTCTTTTTAATGAAGGGTTTAGGCCGGCGATTGATTTAGGGCTTTCTGTTTCACGAATTGGTAGTAAAGTACAATGCGAAGCGGTAAAAAATGTAAGTCGTTCTTTAAAAAGAGAGTTTGCGCAGTATAAAGAATTAGCTAGTCTTACTACGATTAGAACTAAACTGTCTGCCGATATAGAGTTAAAATTAAAAAGAGGCCAGACGCTCAGAGATTTTTTTATTCAAGATAAGGCCAGGCCGGTTTCCGTAGAAGAGACAATTGTGCTTTTTTACGCCTATAATAAAGAATTGCCTCAGCTTTTAGAAGACGCGCAAAGAGAAAATTTTAAACAAGAGATCTACGGTTATATACTAAAAAACTATCCGCAGTTAATTGAGGATTTAACGATCCAGAAACTATTGACCGGCGAGATAGAAAGGGGCCTGGATAAGGCATTTGAGGAATTTTTTACCGCCTCAACCATTTAAATTATAGGGTGCAAAAATGATTCCATTAACTTTATTACGCAAGGATCTGGCTTTTAATAAAGTGATGGAAAGTATCATTGAAGTTTTAAAGGGAGTAGCGGCAACTGAATATTTTCATTTGCAATCTAAGCGTAAAAGTTTTAATGAATTCGAAGGATATTTAAGAGACTTGCTGGATATCGTAGATATCCATGATTTCCAGCATCCTTTTTTAGGAGCTCCGGCGGCTGCAAATAATATTGTTTTGATAACTTCGGATACGGGCTTTTTAGGTGAACTGAATATGTCCGTAGTTAATCAAGGTTTAGCCCAGTATAAGAGCGATGACTTGCTTACTATTGTGGGCCGTGAAGGAACCCGGTATATCGGCGAACAGGGGATAAAGTATGATAGTTTCGCGGGTATTGATGATGATGTCTCTTATAGCGGAGTGATAAAATTAAGAGACCACATTATCAAGCAATATTTGGATAAAAATTTGAGCGGAACAGTTATTATTTATCCACATTTTGTTTCTTTTTCCGTGCAAAAGATTGAACAATTTCAGCTGTTTCCTTGTCGGTTTATCTTTCCCCAAGAGACTGAATCGAGAAATAGCAGCGCACAAAGAGCGGCTTTTTGGCAAGCAAATCCTGAAGAAAAAGTGATTTTGGATTCGCCCTTAAAAACAATTGTTGAATATTTAATTAAGGTATGGATTGGCCAATTAATTCATTTAATTTTTTGGGAGAGTAGGCTTTCTGAATGGGCAGCGCGGGTAATGCATTTAGAGAGAAGTTCTAATGAAATCAGGGATCAGCAGAAAAAGATGAGATTCCAGTATTTCCGTACGCTTCATGAAAGAAGCGATAAGAGCACCCGGGAAATTTTTGTTAGCCGGATGGCTTTAATAAAAAGCGGTGCAGTATTGTAAACCTATGGATAGGGAGTAATCATGCAGGAAGGTAGGATTGTTTCAGTTCAAGGGCCGATTGTGGATGTCGAGTTTCCTCCGGAAGCGTCTTTTCCGGCAGTATATGATATTATTGAGACGGAGACCTTCGATGGCCAGAGGATAGTGTTGGAGGTCGTTGAGTATTTAAGTAAGGTAGGTACAGATGACTCCAATACGATGCGTTGTATTTCACTGACTCCGAATTTTGGATTGCGTAGGAATGCCAAAGCTTTTGCTACTGGAAAAACTATCAGCGTTCCGGTTGGAGAAACGACTTGTTCCCGGATATTAAATGTTTTGGGTGAGCCGTTGGATAAAAAAGGGCCGGTTAAAGTTACTCCGGAATTTATCAAGCCGACGCATAAAAAATATCAAATCGATACTGTTGATACCGGCGAAGGTAAGGATAAAAAATTTGAGGTGATGCAGACCGGCATTAAAATTTTTGACCTTTTGTTTCCCCTGATTAGGGGCTCAAGAAACGGTATTTTAGGAGGCGCCGCTTGCGGTAAGAGCGTGATTATTCTTGAACTGATGCATAATATTATTAAAATGCAGAAAGGTTATTGCGTATTTACGGGGGCAGGAGAGAGGACCAGGGAAGGAAATGAGCTATATTATGAACTGGAAAAACAAAAAATACTAGATCGATCGGTTTTGGTTTTCGGACAGATGAATGAATCTCCGGGTGCTAGGTTTGAGATCGTGCATACTGGTTTGACTATCGCGGAATCTTTTTTGGATACCGGTGATGATGTTTTATTGTTTGTGGATAATGTTTATCGATTTGCTCAGGCGGGGAGTGAGTTATCCACGCTTTTAGGCAGGATTCCTTCTGAAACGGGATATCAGCCGACTTTGCCGACAGAGATGGCGGAATTTCAGGAGAGGATCCGTTCCAGCGGCCAAGCAGCAATTACGGCGATGGAAGCAGTCTATGTGCCTTCCGATGACTTGACCGATCCGGCAGTAGTATGTATTTTTAGTTATTTAGATTCTATTGTTATCCTCTCCCGTCGGCATGTGCAATTAGGTTTGTATCCAGCGATTGATCCTTTAGCCTCTTCTTGCGCGTTTCTTGATCCGATGATTCTTGGGAAAAGGCATTTTAAGACGGCCCAGGATGTTTTGCGAATCCTTAACCGGTACGAAGAACTTCGGCGTATCGTGGCGATCGTGGGAGTCGAGGAACTTTCTGGAGGTGACCGTATTTTATTTGAGCGGGCGCAAAAATTGCAAAATTTTCTTACGCAGCCATTTTTTACTGCTGAAGCTTATACTGGTAAGAAGGGGGAATACGTTTCATTGGAAGCGACTTTAGAGGGATGTGAGAGAATAGTTTCCGGCCAAGTGGATAAAATAGCGGCGGAAAGATTTTATATGATTGGGGCATTACCGGCTAATTTATAAAAGAAGGTAAATTTTTAGAATTAATTTTTTAAATATAATTTATTCAGCAAGATAAGGAGTTTGGAAAACATGTTAATTAAAATAGGCCAGCTGTTGATTAATAAAAACTTAATTACTCCCGAGCAATTAGAGATGGGGCTTCAAGAACAGAGTAAATCTGGAGGGTTGTTGGGTGTAATTTTAATTAAGAAGGGTTTTTTGAAAGAAGACGATTTCTTAAAGACTCTTTCTGAGCAGTTGAGCCTTCCTTTTGTAAAATTTAAAGAATTAGCAATTGATCCTTTGGCCGTTAAAAAAGTACCGGCTAAGTTTGCTTGGCATTATAAAGTTATGCCGATTAAGTTCGAAAATGATAAATTAATTATTGCTTCTTTTGATCCTTTACGTTCGCTAGATGATTTAAGATTATTTTTGGGTTATGAGCTTAAGCCGGTAGTCGCTTCAGAAAGTGAAATAATGGAGGCGATTAAAGAAAATTATGGAGTAGGTGCTGAGACGGTAGAGGGAATTATGGCTAAAACTCCTAAGGAAGTTAAGAGCCATGATGGAGCAAAAGAGGCAGGTAGAATTGAGGACATTGAGAAATTAGCTGAAGATGCCTCGGTAGTTAAGTTGGTAAATCAGATAATTTTGGAGGCTTATCAAAAAAGAGCTACGGATATTCATATTGAACCTTTTCGAGGCAAAATGAATATAAGGTACCGCATTGACGGCATACTTTATAATGCTAATGTTCCGGATGATATTGAACGTTTCTTTTTGGCAATTATCTCGCGTATAAAAATAATGTCTAGATTAAACATTGTGGAACGCCGGCTTCCTCAGGATGGGCGTTGTGTAATAAAAGTCGGCCAGGAGGAATTAGATTTAAGGATTTCTATCATTCCTACGCGTTATGGAGAGGGGATGGTGATTAGAATCCTCCCGATGAATATGCTTTTTAGTTTAGAGAAATTAGGTTTGGTGCCTGAGGATTTAGAGCTTTTAGAGGGATTAATAAAAAAACCTCATGGTATAATTTTAGTTACGGGTCCGACGGGTAGCGGCAAAAGTACTACTTTGTACGGATGTTTAAATGAGATAAAAAGCAGTAAAAATAAAATAATTACGATTGAAGATCCGATTGAATATGAATTGGAAGGCATAATTCAGATTCAAGTTTTACCAGAGATCGGATTTAGCTTTGCCCAAGGGTTAAGAAGCATGCTTAGGCATGATCCGGATATCATGATGGTGGGAGAGATTCGCGATTTTGAGACCGCGGAATTAGCGATTCGAAGCGCTTTAACTGGGCATTTGGTTTTTTCTACTTTGCACACCAATGATGCCGCCGGGGCGGTAGCCAGATTGTTAAATATCGGTATTGAACCTTATTTGGTCGCTTCTTCAGTTGAAGCATTTATTGCCCAAAGGCTGGTGCGTTTAATTTGCCCGGAATGCAAAAAAATAGATACTACCGTTCCGGAGAAGATTAGGTCAATAATTACGCAGGATATGTCCAAGAGTAAAGCGGGATTATTTCATTCTAAAACAGAGGCGATTAAATTTTATCGGGGCCAAGGTTGCAAAGAATGCAACTTTACCGGTTTTAAAGGAAGAACCGCGATTCATGAAATATTAGTCGTGGATAAATCAATCAGAGAATTAATGTTAAAAAAAGCATCTACGGATGAGATCCGGGATAAAGTGGTTAGTCAAGGCATGAAAACCTTACGCTTATGCGGATGGAGGAAAGTTATTGAAGGATTAACTACGCCGGATGAGATCTTAAGGGTAACTCAAGCCACGGAATCACAAGAAAATGTTTAAACTGTCGATGTTAGATATAAATACCGCGGCGCCTATATTTCAAGAAATGGTTTCGGCGGTGGTTTTGCCCGGGGAAGAAGGGGAACTTTCGATCTTAACTTTTCATCAGCCGATAATTTCTTGTTTAAAGGAGGGTAAAATTAGAATCGATAGTCACGCTCCGATGATGATTAAGGGTGGTATTGCGAAAATGCAAGGCGATGAATTAGTGGTTTTAGTGGAGAAATAATTTATGCCAATCTTTGTTTATCAGGCAAAAAAAGGACCGCAAGAAGTTATTGAAGGAACAGTAGAAGCCGCGACTAAAGAGGCGGCAATTAATAAGATCGAGCAAATGGGGCATGTGCCGATCCGGCTTGCGCTTAAAGAAGATTCCGGAGACGCTAAGGCAGGAAGATCGACCGTAGGTAAAATTTCTCCCACTACCCATTTAAGTTTATTTACTCGAATTAATTCTCGTGATTTAAATATTTTTACCGATCAGTTGGCGACGCTAGTTAAATCCAAAGTACCGCTTTTTGAAGCGATCAATATTCTTTCCACACAGACGGAAAATCTAGCATTCAAAAAGATAATATCGTCTATATCGAGCGATCTAAAAGATGGTAAAACTTTATCTGAAGCGTTAGCTAATTATCCCCAGGTTTTTCCACTATTATATATTAATATGATTCGTTCCGGAGAATCCGGGGGGGTGTTGGATGAAACTTTAAAAAGATTGGCTAAATTCCGCTCGGATCAAGAAGAGGTTAAAGCGAATATAAGTTCCGCTTTAGCTTATCCAATCTTTATAATCATAGTGGGATTAGCCACGATTATTATTCTGCTTACTTTTGGTATTCCGCGTTTAGTTTCTTTATTCTCTGATGCCAATCAAGCTTTACCGTTACCGACAAGAATGTTGATTTCAATCAGTAACTTATTTAGAAATTCATGGTATTGGGTACTGTTAGTTATCGGGGCGGCGATCTTTATTATTAAACGTAGACAAACCAATCAGAAGGAAAAAATTGTTTTTGATCGATTCAAATTAAAACTACCGCTAATCGGTAATTTTATAAAAAAAGCAATGTTAGCAGAATTCACCAGAACTTTTGCTTTACTCCTGGCCAATGGTATTCCGGTCTCGGAAGCTCTCTCGATAACTATACCGACCATAAACAATGAAATATTTAAAATAGAATTGGAAAAGATACACAGTGATATTATTGTCGGTACTCCTTTATCTTCGAGCATGAAAAAGTCTTTTTGGTTTCCGCCTTTTTTAACGAATATGATCGCGGTAGGAGAAAAAGGGGGTAATTTACAAGAGGTATTATTAGAAGTGGCAATTTTTTATGAGCGCGAAGTAAATAAGATCAAGAAGATTATGACGGCCTTGCTTGAACCGATAATAATCTTGGTTATGGGGCTAGTGGTGGGATTTATTGTCATTGCGATGCTTTTACCTATCTTTGAGATAAACATGGGAATCAAATAATATAAGTGGGTAATTTTTTAATTTAAAATTTAGAGGTGAGTTTAATGAAAAAAAAGTCTGGTTTTACGCTTATCGAATTGATGTTGGTGGTCATAATCATTGGCATTTTAGGAGCAATGGTTTTACCGAGATTAGCGGGGCGTTCAGAGCAAGCCAAAATTGCGGTGGCCAAGAGTGACATTAATGCTAATCTCGCGGTAGGCTTAGATCTTTATGAATTAGATAATGGCCGGTATCCTTCGACTGAACAGGGATTAAATGCTTTATTAACAAAGCCAGGAGATGCTACGGAGGGATCGAATTGGAACGGGCCTTATCTTAAAAAGGAACCCAATGATCCTTGGGGTAAACTTTATCAATATAAATGCCCGGCCAGCCACGAAGGTAGTGATTTTGACCTGTACTCCTTTGGGCCGGATGGCATAGAGAGCAAGGATGATATCGGCAACTGGAAAGAATAACGGTTTTACTTTAATTGAGATAATGGTTAGTATCGCTATTCTTTCCATCGGCTTAATTGTTATTTTACAGGGATTTACCAGCTCATTGAATACTCTGGGTGTTTGCCGGAATAATCTTGAGGCGAGTTTATTTGCCGAAGAAAGAATGGCGGATCTAGAAATAGATATTAAACAGAATAAATATGTGTTTACTAGAGAATTAAGCGGCTCAGAGCAAAAGGGTAATTTAGGATTCCAATGGCGCATCGCGATGACTCCCGAGATTCAACAGGAAGAATTAAATAGAGTTTTAACGACTGTCTCTTGGCAAGAAGGAAAAAGAAAAGGCGTTAATTCTTTGGATACCTTTTTGGTAATCCTGCATGCAAAATAGAAATAAAATTAATAGAAGGCCGGGGATTGGTTTTACTTTAGTGGAACTGCTAGTTAGTTCGGCAATTATGACCATGATTGCCATAACCGTGTATGCTGTTTTTTCTAGCGGGGTAAGGGTTTGGAAAAAAGGGAGCCAAACCAGCACGTACGAACGCCATTTAAGGTTGTTTTCAGAAAAATTAAGTAGAGAGCTAAGGAATACCTTCAGATTTTCTAATATTCCATTTGAAGGCACAAAGGATTCGATGGCTTTTGCGGGTTTAGTTGATGGGGGGGTAGGAAGAATTAGTTATTTTCTTAACTCAGAGAATATATTTTGTCGGCGACAACAAAGCTACGCGGAAACTTTTAAAAAAGATGATTTTTCTGGATTTGAGGGGCTAATTCTTGGAGTTTCTGAGTTAAATCTTAGTTATTGTTATTTGGATAATACTACTGGAGAGTATAAATGGAAACCTGAATGGGTAAAAGGCGAACAGGATACTATTCCTCAAGCAGTTAAAATTGAACTAATTTTTAAGGGAAAGCTGGGAAGAGAATCAAAATTTTCTAAAACAATATTTATTCCCATTGGAACAGGAGAACAGAAAATAGATCTTAACCCATAGGGTGTAATTAGGTATTTTTGGATTGATTAATTTTATGTTTAAAAAGATGGGGTTTCAAAGCGGGAGTGTATTGATTATTGTCCTTTGGGTGTTAAGTTTATTGACTATTTTGGTGATTAATCTTGCTTCTCGGACCAGGTCGGAGTTACAATATGCTGGCCATCTGCAGAATAGATTAAAGATGTATTATTTGGCTAAAGCTGGAGTGGAAAGGGTTTCGGCTGAATTAATGGTTAATCTAACTCCCGGTTATGATGCTTTAAATGAATCCTGGTCTAATCAAAGCGAGCTTTTTAAGGAAATGCCTTTGTCAGGTGGGTTCTTGACAGTTAGTTATCAGGCGGAAATTCAGGGTGATCAAAAAGATGTAATTTTATATGGGGCGATGGATGAAAGCAGTAAAATAGATATAAATAGCGCGCCGACAGATATATTAAAAACTTTGTTTGTGCGTATTGGTGGAGTCTCAACTGAGGAAGCGATCGATCTTGCTTCGGCGGTTCTAGACTGGAGAGATAAAGATATTAACCTTACTTTGGGTGGAGCGGAGGATGGATATTATCAGGGATTATCTTTGCCTTATAAATGTAAAAATGGAAATTTCCAAATTCTCGAAGAGTTATTGTTGGTTAAGGGGATGAGCAAGGATATTTTTTCAAAGATTAAGGATGTGATTACTGTCTATCCAACGGGGAGAGTGAATATTAATACCGCCAGTTATAATTGCCTATATGCCTTGGGCTTAGGAGAGAGTCTTTGTGAACGGATAATTGATTTTCGTAAAGGTAGTGATGGAGTTATTGGTACGGAAGATGATGGTATCTTTAAAACTGTTGCCCAAATAGATAAGTTGGGCCATTTATTTACGGAGGAAGCGGCACAGTTAAATAGTTTGATTTCTCGGGATATCTTTACGGAAAAATCAGATATTTTTAGAATTCATTCTAGCGGGCAGCTTAAAGATAAAGAAAGGGTACGCTTTCGGGATATTGTTTGCGTAGTAAAACGTCAAACGGATAAAAAACCACAGATATTATATTGGAATGAGAATTAATTAAATGAGTTTTATAAATAAACAAAAAAATTTGATTACGATCCTTCAGATCGATAATACCTTTTTGAGGTTAATTCAGGTTGACCAATCTCAAGCGGGTAAAAAAATCTCTACGATTAAATTGTTGGAGATCGGCTCTTTAATTGACGATGAAATTGCTAAAGAAATAACTAGTTTGGCTGGAAGGCTGAAAATAAATCCGCATTATTTGATTATCTCGATACCGCGTCATTTGATAACGACTAGAAACCTCGAGCTTCCTTCGGCGAATCCTTTGGAAATAAAAGGTATGATTGAACTGCAGATTGGTAAACAAACGCCTTATGCCAGCGAAGAGATAATTTGGGATTACCAGATTTTAGGCAGCAATGCGGATGGATATAGCCGGGTACAATTGGTTATTGTGCATCGGGATGTTATCGAAAGGTATTCTAAAATATTAGCGACTGCTGGCCTTAAGGGGCCAAAAGTGGGCTTTAGTTCTGAGGGGTTATTAAACTGGAGCCGCCTGATTGAGCAAGGGAAGGCTCCTAGCGGTAAAGCGCAGGTATTGATTGAAGTGGATTATGATACTAGTGATTTTGAAATTATTTTGGATGATAAGTTAGTTTTTGGCCGGAGTCTTTCGGTAGGTTTTTCTCAGTTGCCGGGCCAGTTGGAAGAATGGCAGAAGAAGTTTGTTCAAGAAGTGAATCATTCTATCTATGTTTATCAGACTGAAGTATTGGGATTAGGTAAAGAGATCAGTAAGATTATTATTAGTAAACCGGAAATGGTGGGGGATAGCCTGGAAAAGTCTATTTTGGAAAAAGAATTTGGCCTGCCGGTAGAAGTTGTCGATCAACTTAAGAATATTTCGCTGACCGAGGAAGCCGTGAATGCATACGCTAAAATAGTTAGAACAGATGTGTCGTTTTCTGCTCTGGCTGGTTTGGCGCTTGCCTTTGGCGAACAAAAGATTAACCTTATTCCTCAAGAGCAGCAAATAAGTAAAGTTGTCCAAGAAAAAGGTAAAGACCTGTATCTGATGGGTATATTTTTGGTGTTTATTTTGGTAGCGGTTTCGGGTATCTTTTTAGGCAGAACTTACAATAAAGAACGTTATCTGGGGCAAATAACCAAACGGCTAAGTGAGATTCAAAACAAAACTAAAGAATTGACGGGAATGATCCGGGCCATCGAAACAATTAAAGAACGAGTTTTTACCAGAGGGTTGGCACTTAATCTTATTTATGAGGTACATCAGGTTATCTCGCCGGAAATTCATTTGGTTTCAATGAGTTTTGACGGAAAAGAATTTCTGATTTTGCGGGGAGAATCCAATATGATGTCGGAAGTGTTTATTTTTATTACTAAGTTGGAAGAATCAGGATATTTCCGGGACGTTAAGTCAAAATACGCCACTAAGCGCATGGTGGAGGGTAAAGAAATAACCGAGTTTGAGATTTCTTGTTCCTTGGAAAATAAATATAAAATTACGGATAAATACAAACTATAATTAATTATGGAACTTTTTAACAGATTATCAAAAAGAGAAAGACAAATCGCTTACGTTTCGATTGTATTAATTGCCTGTGTTTTCTTTGATAAAGTTGCTTTTAGTCCGGTGATGCGTAAGTTAGAAAGCTTAAACGGAGAAATTAAAGTTCAGGTAATGAAGCTGGAAAAATCAATGTATATCGTTTTGCAGGAAAGCCTGATCAGTAGTGAATATAAAAAATTTGTCCAAGACATAAAACAGGCCCAGTCTGACGAAGAAACGGTAGCCGGCTTACTTAGTAGTATCGAAAAAATGGCCAATAGTGTTTCGGTAACCATTCAAGATATGAAGCCGGCCCCGGTAGAAAAGTTTGAGTTTTATAAAAGGTATGTAATTAAGATCGGAGCCGAGGCGAAAATTAGTAATCTTGTGGATTTTATTTATCAATTGGAGAATTCTCCACAGTTATTGCGCGTGGCGGATTTTCGTTTAACTCCTCAAAAAAAGGAATCTTTTTTGAAGATCGAAATGACGGTTACCGAAGTTTTAATTATTTAATTTTAATATTTTAATTTTTACGGATAAAAAGTAAGGAAAGGAAACATAAAAAGCAATGTCTTTAAAGATGGTCGAAGATGCTCGTTTTCGCACTTTTATTGAAAAGAATCTTGATGGCATTGTCGTGGTGAATAAGTCTGGAATTGTCCTCTTAGCTAATCTTGCCGCTTTAAAACTTTTTAATGTTAAAAGAAACCAATTATGCGGTAGGAAGTTTGGATTCCCCTTGCCGGGAAATAAACGGGTGGAAATTAATATTCCTGGAAAGACCAAAGAAGTGGGTATCGCGCAAATGCAACAAATACCGATTCAGTGGCAAGGTAACCGGGCGTATGTGTTGTTAATTCATGATATTTCGAATCTTAAGAAAACAGAAATGCTTAAAGCTACGATTGATGAGCGCAAGCGCATTGATCGAATAAAAAATGAATTTATTTCCAATGTCTCTCATGAATTGCGCACTCCTTTAACTTCTGTAAGAGAAGGAATTAGCCAGATTTTGGAGGGCCTCTTGGGTAAGACTACCGTAGAGCAAAAAGAATTTTTGTCGATGTGCCTTAATGATGTCGATCGACTATCTAGAATTGTGGACGGGCTTTTGGATATTTCGAGAATTGAAGCGGGAAAAATCACGCTGAAAAAAGAAAACTTGGATGTTGTGGATTTAGTTAAAAATGTAATTGCTATCTTTTCTTCTAAAATAAAGGCTAAAGGCCTAGAATTAATTGAAGATTTTCCTAATGAAAAAGCCGTCGTTTATGCGGATAAAGATAGAATTATTGAAGTCTTTACTAATTTGTTGGGGAATGCCATTAAGTTTACGGATCGAGGCAAGATTAGCATTACGGTTAAAAATAAAGCTAAATCGGTGGAGTGTTGTATTGCCGATACCGGCCGGGGGATAGCGACGAAGGATCTTCCTAAAGTTTTTAGCAGGTTTCAACAGTTTGGCCGGGTATATGGCCCGGGGGAGAAAGGCACAGGATTGGGCCTTTCCATTGTAAAAAGTATTATTGAATTGCATAAAGGCCAGATCCACGTCGAGAGTAAATTAAATAAGGGAACTAAATTTATATTTACGTTGTTTAAATATACTTCTGAAGAATTATTTAGACAGTATATTGTTGATAGTTTAAAAGATGCCGTGCATAATGATGAGCCGCTTTCGATCTTTGTTTTTTATATAGAAAATTTTACCGAACTTAAAAAAGAATTAGATGATAAAATTATTCATACGGCAATGGAGACCATGTATGGAATAGTAGGAAACCATCTTCGCCGTCAGGCAGATATGGCGGTTAAAGATGATCACGTGATTTTGGTGGTGCTTCCGGCTACGGGAAATGAATGTATTGAAAGTATAAAAACTAGGCTTAACCAGGCAATGGTGGATTATTTAACCAAGGCGGGATTGGATCAGAAAATAAAAATGGGTGCGCAAACTACGGGTTTTCCTATGGATGGCTCTAGCGCAGAGGTGTTATTTGATAAGATTAAGGCAGCGATAAATAAATAGAGGAGATAAATTGCATGTTAAAAAAAATATTATTAGTTGATGACGAACCGCATATAGTGATGATGTTAAAAAATAGGATTAAGCAAGCCGGATATGACATTATTACCGCTGGCGATGGTCAGGAAGGTTTGGAAAAAGCAAGAAAAGAAAAGCCGGATTTAATTATACTGGATGTGATGCTTCCTAAGTTAGATGGTTATAAAGTCTGTCGCATGCTTAAATTTGATGATAAATATAAACATATACCAATAATTATGTTTACTGCCCGAGCGCAAGAGATAGATAAAAAAACTTCTGAAGAAGTCGGCGCAAATGGTTATATTACTAAGCCTTTTGTGGCTCAGATATTATTAGATAAGATTAAAGAATTGTTGCCAGAGAAGTAAAAGAGTTAATTAAGTTTGATCTTAAGTGGTAAATTTACTATTTTTAATTTGGTAAGCAAATAGAGGTGTTAAAATGGAAAAACTAAATAAGATTTTATGGTTATCCTTGTTGATTTTGCCGGTGTGTACTTTGGGTTGGTGCGCCCAATTGGAGGGTAATAAGCCGGCAGTTATTGCCAATGGTGCTTGGAATAATGGCCCGATTGTTGATGAAAAATATTTAAATAAGGTTGTTTTTAATAAAGTAATTAATGTTAATTTTGCTGCCGGATTAAGTAACGCGGTTAACCAAGCAATAGATGAATTTAGGAAAATACATCCCCAGGCTAAATTTGTTCGGCAATCAGGTGGAACATTGTTTTTAGTAAATAAAATTATTGAATCTAATCAAAAAACGGACTTGATTTTAGTAACGGATACTCAGGCACTGAAGAGATTGGTACCTAAATATGCAAATTGGTATATTCAGTTTGGCCAAGATCGCATTGTGCTTGCTTATTCTAATAAAAGTAAATACAGCAAAGAAATAAATAGCAAAAATTGGTATCGGATCCTGGCGCGTAAAGATGTCCGTTATGGATACGCAGATCCTAATCTTTCGGCGGTGGGTTATCATACTTTTTTAACTTGGCAGTTGGCAGATCTGTACTATAAAACTAAAATTAATAAACAAAGCATTTATGATTTTTTAAAAGGGTCATCTTCTTTGGAGAATATTCTGCCTGATGCCCAAGAAGTTTTAAAACAATTGGAGTCTTTTTCTTTGGACTATGTTTTTGTTTATGAATCCGGTGCTAAGGGGCATAATTTAAAATATGTTCAATTGCCCAAAGAGATTGATTTAGGCAGTTTGGAGTTTGCGGAATTTTATAAAAAGGCTAAAGTTGATGTGTTTTTTAAAAATCAAGATGAAAAAGAGGCGATCTCTGGTTCTTTGATAACTTTTGGATTAACTATTCCTCAAAATGCCGCCAATCCTAAAGGAGCGATAGAATTTGTAAAATTTTTTCTTGGGTCTAGCGGTCAAGAAATTTTGCGTTCTAATTATCAGGCAATTGCGGATCTTCCCGTTACTGATAATTTTAATAATCTTCCGGTTGAGTTGTCAGCATCCGTAACTTCAAAGGCCATTAGTAGTAAGTGATATGTTGAATTCATCTAATTCGAAAAATAAAATAAAAACAATTATATTGGCAGTAGTGATTAGTTTAGTAAGCGTATTTTTTTGTATTTTAATATTTATTTTTCAAGTAAAAAAATCAATTTTAAATTCTGAAAGCATGGCGATTGACCTGTATAAAGTTAAATTAAGCCAAGAGCGCCAGGAAGAGATTCGCCGTGACTTTGACCAGAAATATCCACTGGATACTTCTTCTTTTCAGGCCTTAGCCAAAAGAATCCAAATAGAGAAGAAGCTTACTTTAGAAATTGAAACAAAGCTTAAACAAGCCAGGGAAGGTGTAGAGAACAAAAAATAATCGAGCCAGAATTAGGTCTGGCTCGATTGAATTATGCCGAAAAAGGGAGTTGAACCCTTATGAGGTTGCCCTCAACGGTTTTTGAGACCGCCGCGTATGCCATTCCGCCACTTCGGCAATATTTACTTAAATTATTTTAGTCTAGGATATTGTTTTTAAGCATTGCGTTATCTACGGTGCAAGTCGCCGGAGTTTAACGCTAATTAAGTGGAGCTGAGGAGGATCGAACTCCTGACCCCTTGCATGCCATGCAAGTGCTCTCCCAGCTGAGCTACAGCCCCCTAGATTGATGTAAATTGGTGCATTAAATATAACATTCCTAAAAACTATTGTCAACTATAACCTTGACCCGATTACGAATCATGATAATATAAAAAGGTGAATATTTGTAGGAAAATTGATGTGGTTATGCGTGGGGAGATAATTTAAAGACGATGATTTTAGGGGTGCATGTTTCCGGAGCGGGAAAGATTTATCAAACATTGGATATTGCTCATGATTTAGGGTGCGCGACGATGCAAATATTCAGTCGTTCGCCGCAGTCCTGGCGCAAGGGCAGTCAAATTGCGCCTGAGGATATTAAAGAATTTGTCACTCGGCGTAAGAAATATAAAATTAATCCGGTTTTTATTCATATATCTTATTTGATTAATTTGGCTTCTCCGGACACAAGCCTGTATCATGGCTCTATTCAGGCTTATATCGAAGATATCCAAGAAGCAGAAAAATTAGGCGCAAATTATATTGTTACGCATATGGGCAGTCATAAAGATACTTCTGAAGCTGCCGGGATTAAAAGACTGATTGAGGCTTTAAATAAAATATTAGAGCAAACTAAAGGTTCTCGAGTGGGGATATTATTAGAAAACACTTCCGGAAGCGGCTCTTGGTTGGGTTATAGATTTTATCATCAACATAAGATTTTAAAAGGTTTAAAAGAAAAATCCCGAGTAGGCTTATGTTTGGACACGGCACATGCTTACTTAGCAGGATATGACTTGGCGACCAAGGTTGGTTTAGATAAAATGATTGAGGAAATTGATGAAATGGTGGGGATAAAATTAATTAAACTAATTCACCTTAATGATGCCGCTGGGGAATTGGGTTCTCATCATGACCGGCATGATCATATTGGTCTTGGCCATATTGGCATGGCCGGTATGAAAAGAATTATTAATCATCCGAAGCTTAAGAATATTCCAATGATTTTAGAAACACCCAAAACTAATGAATTTAGTGATAAGGATAATTTAGCTTTAGTAAGAAAGCTCAAACGGTAAATAAGATGCTTTATGATTTTAAAAAAATAGAAGAAAAATGGCAAAAGATTTGGCAGCAGAGCCAGGCTTTTCGCGCGCAAGCTGACGCTAAGGGAAAAAAATATTATCTGTTGGAAATGTTTCCCTATCCGAGCGGAAAAATTCACATGGGCCATGTGCGTAATTATACTATTGGTGATGTCGCTAGCCGGTTTAAAACTTTAGAGGGATATAATGTTATGCATCCCATGGGTTTTGATGCTTTTGGCCAGCCAGCAGAAAATGCGGCGATAAAAAATAAAATTAAGCCAGCGGAATGGACGCATAAATGTATCCAAGAGATGGAAACAGAATTAAAAAAAATGGGTTTTTCATATGACTGGGAGAGGGAGGTGGCGACCTGTCAGCGCGATTATTATAAATGGAATCAATGGATCTTTTTAAAAATGTTTGAGCGTGGCTTGGCCTATCGCAAGGCTTCAAAAGTTAATTGGTGTCCGAGTTGCCAAACCACTTTAGCTAATGAAGAAGTAATTGAAGGTGGATGTTGGCGCTGTCAGACAAAAGTAGAACAAAAAGATTTGGAGCAGTGGTATTTAAAGATTACTGAATATAAAGAAAGATTATTAGAAGATTTAGGCCAGCTTAAAAATTGGCCGGGGCGTGTTTTAGCGATGCAGAATAACTGGATCGGTAAGAGCAGCGGCGTGGATATTTATTTTCCCTTGGAAAATAGCGATAAATCGGTTTGTGTGTTCACTACCCGAGTAGATACAATTTTTGGTGCAACTTATATTGTTTTAGCTTGCGAGCATCCGTTAGTCAATGCGTTGATTAAAGACAAGCCTCAGGAAAAAGAGGCTTTAGGATTTATTAAAAAGGTGGCCAGCCAAAGTAAGGTAGTGCGTGCTGCCTCGGATGTAAAGAAAGAAGGAGTTTTTACGGGAAGTTTCGCAAAAAATCCGGTAAACAATGAATTAGTGCCGATTTGGATCGCGGATTATGTTTTGATGGAGTATGGCACTGGCGCAATTATGGCTGTGCCGGCGCATGACCAACGGGATTTTCTTTTTGCTAAAGAACATAAATTACCAATGCGTATGGTTATTTTATCTAAGGATAATACTTTAAAATCTGCACAAGAATTAACGCAAGCATATGAAGGCGATGGCACACAAATTAATTCGGAAGAGTTCAATGGGCTAAGCAATCAGGAAGCAAAAATAAAGATTGCTCAATGGATGGAGTCTAAAGGTATTGGTAAAATTCAGACGCATTGGCGTTTACGTGATTGGCTAATTTCTCGACAGCGATATTGGGGCACGCCGATTCCGATGATTTATTGCCCGGTTTGCGGAATTGTTCCGGTTCCGGAGCAAGATCTGCCTGTAGAATTACCTCCCGATGTTCCTTTTACGGGAGAAGGTGGGAGTCCTCTAGGTAAGGTTAAGGAATTTGTAGAAACTAATTGTCCGAAATGTAAAGGAAAAGCTAGGCGGGAAACCGATACCATGGCCACTTTTTTTGATTCTTCATGGTATTTTTTAAGGTTCTGTTCGCCTAAATTTAACAGCGCGCCGTTTGATAAGCAGGAAGTTAAATATTGGATGGCGGTTGATCAATATATTGGTGGGATTGAACACGCTATCTTGCACTTATTATATTCGCGGTTTTTTACTAAATTTTTTCAGGATTTAGGAATGATAGATTTTTCTGAACCATTTGATAGACTGCTTACTCAGGGTATGGTTTTAAAAGATGGTGAAGTAATGTCAAAATCTCGGGGAAATATTGTTGACCCGGATTCAATGATTAAGCATTATGGCGCGGATGCTTTGCGTTTGTTTATATTATTTGCCGCTCCTCCGGAAACAGAACTGGAGTGGGATCAGCGAGGATTAGAAGGCGCTTTTAAATTTCTAAACCGGGTTTGGCGGATTCAGGAGAATTTGATCGATAAGGCGGATGGCCAGGTTTTAAAGAGTTTACATAAAACAATTCAAAAAGTAAGCATTGATTTTAATGAGTTTAAATTTAATACGGCAATTGCCAGTTTTATGGAATTGACGAATGTAATTTATCAACAGGGGGCGGATAAAGATGTTTTTTCTAAGCTGGTTATAATGCTTAGCCCGATCGTTCCGCATTTTGCTGAAGAAATATGGCAGAATTTAGGTAATAAAGAGAGTATTCTTAAGGCGAGTTGGCCAATATATGATGCGAAGCTTTTAGTAGAAGAAAATGTTGAGCTGGTGATTCAGATTAACGGTAAAGTGCGTAGTAAAATCGAAGTTCCCCGCGATATATCAGAAGATAGGC
>Ga0247841_10003337_pt1 | contig 30036 bp, 61 predicted proteins | sample LaCruzMarch2015__2_FD_192410 | JGI IMG/M metagenome (GOLD analysis project Ga0247841, IMG submission 192410) | Freshwater microbial communities from meromictic Lake La Cruz, Castile-La Mancha, Spain - LaCruzMarch2015_18m | ecosystem: Environmental > Aquatic > Freshwater > Lake | place: Spain... | reverse complement strand
AAAAATAGCACCTTACTTAGTTGTCCTAATAATAGCAGGTGTTGTAATTAAATTATATAATAATCATAAGAAAAAAAAAGAATCCAATGATGGATGGGATAATAATAATTACTAATTCTTAGAAAAAGAAAAAAAGGTAGGGGTAGCAAGAAATAACCCCTACCTACTTTTAAAATAAAAAATAAACAAAATTGAGTTTACTTATTGGAATGTTTGACCAGTTCCTCTCATAGGAATAACTCTCAAAATTACCCATAAGACAGCTCCGAATATAACTGCTGTTGCTAATAGCTTAAGACTTTTTGGAATTTTAGCTACTGCTTCATCACTATAAACTGTAGAATTATATGCAGTTCCACATCCAGTATAAATACCAGAAGTAGTATTACAAGTAGCAGTAGTAGCTTGTCCACTTATTAAATCATCTCTAGCATCTTCATTGATACTAAAAACCATAATAGCAACTATAATTACTACAGCAACCAATAGAATAAACTCATACAACATTGTCATATCGTGCTTTTTAGATTTTTTCATCTTATTGGAATGTTTGACCAGTTCCTCTCATAGGAATAACTCTCAAAATTACCCATAAGACAGCTCCGAATATAACTGCTGTTGCTAATAGCTTAAGACTTTTTGGAATTTTAGCTACTGCATCATCTGCTGATATAGTTGCATTATATGCAACTGAATTTGCAGTTAAATCATCTCTAGCATCATCATTTACTTGAAAAACCAATAAAGAAACAATAGAGATAACTGCAACTAGCATAATAAACTCATACAACATTGTCATATCGTGCTTTTGTTTAACACTTAGTGCTTTCATTTTTAACCTCCATATAAATTTAGTTAAACTATTAAGAAATTATAGATATATAACATTTATTTAATCAGTAGTTAACTTTAGATTAATTTTATATAAGTTTTAAATACTTATTAATATAATAATCTATATGGTTAATGTAACTCATGGAGCATATCATTCTGAATTAGCAAATGAAATATCAAGAATGCTAAAAATGTTAGATGAAATAGGAATTAAAGATGCAACAAAAATAGAAGCTACAGCTTTAATTGCAGAAAAAAATAAAAGGGCAAAAATGTCTAAATTAGAAGTATTTAAGTTTTTTGAAGAATTAAGAGGGCTAAGATGATGAAAAAAAAAAGAAAATATGATCTAATTAGCTTAATAATGGTAGTAATTACCTTAACGATGCTTTCTATAGGGGCATTAATATTAGCACATTTTAGTTCAGATTTTGGAAGTGATTTACAAGATCAGGCAAATGATATTTTAACAAATAAAACTAATGCAAATGTATCTACTGATTTTATTAAAAATGATTCAGCACCATTTGCAGATCAATATACTTTCTGGTTCTTTATAGCAACATTTATAGGAATTATATTATTAGGTTTATATTTAGAATTTGAACCATCAGTCATGATCATAATTTTTATAGTTGGTGCAATAGTTATATTATTAGCATGGATAGGTTCAAGTGTTCATAATGATTTTGCAACAGACATAGATTTAGCAACGACAAGCCAACCATTTACAAATGTATTAATGGGAACTCCTTATTTTTCAATATTTATATTAGTATGTTTAATTTTATTAATAGTTATAATGTATAATCGTAAAAGGAGTGAATCCCAATGAAAACTAAAGATAAAATAGGATTATTATTATCATCTCATAATGGATGTTTATGGATGACAAACTTAATAATAGGATCATATAATTTATATGTTTACTGGGGGATTGGATTAGATAGATACTTAACAAGTTTGGGGGGATTAATATGAAACAAATTAAATTAACCATACCAAAGTGTTTAGAAGATAATAAAGAAGTAATTAAATTAACAAATAAATTTAATAAAATTCAGGATAAAAAAATTGAATTAAATAATAAATATAAATTAATATATGAAGAAGATTTATGAAATATAAATATTTAATAACAGTAATAATGATTTTAATTAGTTTAAACTTTATAAGTGCTTGGAGTTCAAATACATTACAAAAATCCAATTTTACGGGTATTTGTTATCAAGAAACCGCAAATGCTTCAAATATTGCAGATGGAAGTTGTGGATTAAATTATAGTGGTAGTTATGGCGGAAGATTTTCAGAAGCAGAAGCACTTATAGATGGTGATTGGATTGTTAATGCTCCAACAGTAGCACCAGAGGGATATATAAACTATTCTATTCCTTGGGGAGTTAGTAATATTTTGTGGAGAATTAGAGATGTAACAAGTGAAAATAATTTAACAGTTACAAGTTCTTGCTTTTTAGAAAAATCTATAATAGAATTAAAAATAGTTTCTGACGCAGTTACTTCTTCTTATTATTGTAAAAATAGTTCTGACTGGCAACTTCTTCTAAGCAGAGCAGTTTTTCACGGTTATACTTACGAAGAAGCAGTTATTTGGAATATAACTTCAATAACATCTGAAAATTTAACATTTTTTAAATCAGATAATATTAATTTAAGTGGAACATCTACATCAGGATTTTATTCTGGAGGAATGTGTCAATCATTTCAAACAGGTTATAATCATATAAATAGTATAGGATTTAAAGTATCAGATTTATTTGGTCCATCTAATTGGAACTTTACATTATATGAAACAACTAGTAATCAAGAATATGCTAATTTTTCAGCACCAATAGGAAGTGGATTAGTTAGTGTTTCAACAGCAAATACCTATTTAGTAAATATAAATAGAGATATAGATGTTAATAAAAAATATGCACTTTGTATCATGGATGCAAATAATCCAGTAATTTATTATAGTAATTCAAATAACTATAATTATGGTAATTTCTCATATTATGATGGAGGATGGACAACAACAAATGGTGATCTAAGTTTTTATATTTCTGGAACAAATACAAATACAATTAGATATTTAACTATTCCAAGTAATACAATTTTAACAAACGCCTATTTAAATTTAAGTGGATTTGATAATTTAAATAATATAGTAGCAAAAGACAGATTTGATGATAGTAGTTTAAATGTTACTCAATGGACAAATCATACTTACGTTGGAGAATTATTATTAACTAATTCATTTACAGAAACTACATTTTTTAATATGACTATTTCAACTGGATTTACAGGTTCAGGAGCTCAAATATCATCAAGGTCTTACTTAATGAATAACAGAGATTTAAGTGATGTATCTATTAGTAAACAATATAGAATTAACTTTAATTGGACAGATTATGCAAGTGTTGGAGGTACTAGAGAAGATACTTTAATAGTTATTACTAACTCTACTACTGATGCAATAGTTAATACAGATTGTTATATAAATAATAATGCTATATCTTTATATCATAGTATAGGTCAATCAGTAGATAGAATAATAATAAGAGGTAATTGGAGTATTTACATTAATTCAAGTAACTGGGCAGAAGTTTATAATTATACAGGTCAGTTATTAAATTCTGTTGACTTAAGTTCTTTAAACGGAAGTCATTACATTAATTTTGTAACTTGTTCAAGGGCAGGAACTGGAGCAATATATTTATATAATTTTTCAATAACAGAATTAAATAATTTTACAGGAACAAATAAATCATTATCAATAGGAAATAATCAAGTATGGAATTACTCAAGACAATTTAACCAAAGTAATAATAAAACAAATAATTTAGCAAGTTATATAAATAGTTATTTATCTAGTTGTTCATATATAGCTGGATTTTGTTATGTTCCTTTTAATTTTCATTCAGATAGTCCAGGGATTTTAAATTATAATGATCTAATTTTTAATAATATAGGTTTTATAGAAAATAGTCAAACATATAATACTATCAGTTATGAATCAGCAAATGAACAATTTAAAATAAATTTAACTTATGATTATAATAATTATGGATTATCTGGAAATATTATTTATAATAATGTAAGTTATACAGGTTTAATAAGTGGTTCTAATGAAAACAAAATAATTACTTCAAATTTAACAATCCCAAATATAAATGGAAGTATTCCTTTTTATTGGAATATAACTTTAACTAATTTAAGTGGATATAATTTTTATTATTCATCAAATAATTATACTCAAACCGTAAATAAGATATATTTTGAAATATGTAATTATACATCTCCAATTAATGTAACTATTTTAAATTTTACAACAATAGATGAATCAAATAGTAATTTAGTTAATTCATGGTTTAAAGGAACTTTTTATTATGCAAATAAAAATTATTCTTATCAAGATTTAACTCAAACTTCAAATAATTATTCATTTTGTTCTAATTTAAATGTAAATTTATCAGTAAGTGCAGATATTCAATATGGTGCATCTGGATTCTTAGATAGAACTTATTATTTATACAATGAAAATTTAAATAACTTAACAACCTTAATAAATTTACCACTTTTAAATTCAAGTTTAGGTACTCCATTTTATTTTAATGTAAGACAAGGAACAAATATAGTTAGTGAAGCTTTAGTTTATATAGAAAAATATTATACAGGATTAGGAAATTATACAACAATAAGTATAAGAAAAACAGATTCAGATGGTAAATTTCAAGAATATTTAGAATTAAACCAAAAATATAGATTTACAATAAAAAAAGATGGAATAACTTTAGGAACAATAGAAAAACAATCAATATGTTCAGCAAGTCCATGTACAATAGATTTAAATGTAGAAGAAAATATACTTAATCCATTTGATCCTTTTTATAATTACTTTGCTCAAAATATAGTTTATACTTTAGATTATGATTTAAATCAATCAAAGATTTATCTAAATTTTACAGATAATACTGGAACAGCACAATATTGGAGATTATATGTTTATCAAGGTAATTCAAGTTCAGATAATTTAATTACTATTTGTGATCTAAAATATTATTCTGCAACAGGAAGTTTAACTTGTGACTTTACAGGATATTATGGAGATATTGGAGCTAAAGTATATATTTCAAGAAGTCCAGAAAAATTAGTTGATTTCTTAAATTTTGTTAATTCTAATGCTTCAACAATATTAGGAGAATCAGGAATACTTGCTAGTATAATTATTTTATTAGTAATAATATTTACTGGAACTAGAAATCCAGCAATAGCAATTATGATGATTCCATTTGGATTTTTAATACTTAAATTTATAGGTTTCTTACCTTTAGGATGGACTTGGATAGTAGCAATATTTATATTCTGCCTTTGGATAAGTGCTAAATTAAAAACATGAGAGCTACAGAATATTTATTTTTAGTTGTAATTATTGGAGCATTTATGGGTTTAGTTGTGCTTGGAACTAATGAATTAAATAATGCATTTCCACAGAATCAAATTAATAATAGTTATTTTGCAGGTTATGATTATTCATCTACAATAACAAATCAAGCAAATAAAACTTTTAGTAATTTTCAAAAATTAGGTGATACTGAAACAAGTTGGTTTTCTCGTATAGGTGCAGGAATTGTTGCAATTCCTTATGCTGTAATTTCATTTCCCGTTATGTTAGCAGAAGCATTTTGGGCATTATCTACCATGATTAGTAAAGCATTAGGAAATTTTGTACCAAGTTTTATAATCTTAGCTATAATCGGATTTATGACAATAGAGGGGGTGCGTCGCCTAATGGAATTTTTCCAGCGTTCTAGAGCTTAGGATAAATAAAAATGAAACAAATAATAAATAAATTTAAGGAAGAAATAAAATGTTAGACCCCATAGAATCGATGGATCAAATTGATAGTTCAAACTGGCTTCCAAGCTTTTTTAAATTATTATTTGATGGAATAACAAATACTAATGGATTAACATTTGGAATTGGATTAATATTAATAGTTGGAGCAGTAAGTTTCTTAGTATTTAAATCATGGTCATTTGATAGAGCATTAATCACATCAAGCATGATAACATGGGTGACTGCATTATTATGTTTAAAAGCAGGATGGATAAATGGATGGATATTTACATTAACTTGTATTTATGTAGTAGTTGGACTTTATTATTTATTTAATGCTAGAAGTCAGGAAGAAGCTTAAATTAATTAAAGTTTAAATAGTAATTAAGTTTAAATAAAACAATGAAACAAATACAAACAATAGAATTTGAAAAGAAGTTTGATAATAATGGATATATTTCTATATTTACTGATGAAGGGTGGATAAAAGAGCATGTATATTTGGTTAAAAGATTTTTAAATAGAAATCTTACTAAAGACGAAGTGATACATCATATAAATTCTTGTCGTGGTGACAACAGATTATCAAATCTTATGCTTTTTTCAAATCAAAAAGAACATCAAAAATTTCATTTGAAATTAAATCAATTTAAGTTAACTAATCCAATTAAACGACAAATAGAAAATAACATCATTCAAGTTAAACTAAGAGAATTAAACAATGAAACAAATTAAAAACTACATCATCCCAGTAATTATTTCAATATTATTCTTAGTTATTTCTGTATTTGCTACTAATTATATAAATTTAGGAGTTTAACTAATGGTTAATTCTAATTCATTGTCTAATTTTTCACAAAAAGTATCAAAAACATCTTTAATTTTTATATTTTTATTTATTTTAGTATTTTTATCATTAGGAAGTTTGGATGCTGTTGGAACTTATCCTGATGTAGATACAGAATCAATGGTACTTTATTATCATTTTAATAATGATTCAAGTGTAGGAGAAAGTTATACAAATGTAGATGATAATATATTTGATTATTCAAGTGGATTAAATAATGGGACTACAATAAATACTACTTGGAATTTAACAGGAGGTTATTTAAATGATGGAGCTTTTATGTTTGATGGGTTTCAATCAAATTATTCTAGAATCAATGTTACTCATTCTTTTAATTTAACTTCTATATATTCTCCATTTACAGTAGGAATGTGGTTTTATTCAATTGATAATAAAGAACAACAATTATTAGATTTTGCAAATGCAAATAGTGATACTTATGCAGTTAATTATATTGGTAGTGAATTAACAATGGGAATTTATAATGGTACTAATTATTTGTTTAAAAAATCAAAATCATCAGTTACAAAGAATAATTGGCATTATTTTATTTATAGTTATAATTTAACAGATACTTACCTTTATGTTGATAATATTTTAGCAACAACTACTACATCAGGAGTTTCTTCAAATCTTGGGGTAAATAAGTACATTATTGGGGCAAGGACTGCATCAACAAATAATGTTTTAAATGGTTCTGTTGATGATCTGATTGTTTGGAATAGGAGTTTAAACTCAATAGAAATGCAAGTAATCTATAATAAGTATATTAATAAAGATATTTATGATGGAATTACAATAGATAATTCATTTGTTTTAGATGGAAAAATTCATAATTTGACTTCACCTATAATTATGGGGGCAAATAATATGGTGTTAGATGGAAATGGAAGCGTTATTTATTTTAATACATCTGCAATCTATAATGCATATAATGATACTACAATAAAAAATATTACTTTAATACAAACAGGTTGTTCAGGTATTAATGGATATTATGGAATAAGATTAAATACTGGATATAATAATATTATAGACAATAATAATATATCAATTTGTAGTAATCAAACATCAGCAATTTATGCTAAATTGTCACATTATAATAATATTACATCAAATTATATTTTTATGAATACAACAACTAACTATCAGATTTTAGCAACTTATTTAGATGCTAATTCAAGTGGAAATTCAATAAGATTTAATACAATGTATTCTCCAAATTCTCCAACGGTAGAAACTGATACTTACACAGAAACAAGGGGGATGCATGGAGATAATGGAGCATTTAATAATACGATTTCAGATAATAATATAACAGCTTTCTGTGAGGGTATTTATGCTTCTGAAAGTTCAACTAGAACAGAATCAGGGTATAATTTTATAGAAAGAAATAATATTTTTTTATACTCTTCTACTCATATGGGATGTTTTGGTATTCAAATTGAATGTGATTCTAATTATAATTTTATCAGAAATAATACAATAACTGCTTTAAATAATGGTGGTTCAGGAATATTCCTTTTTGGATTAATAGAACCATTTGATTTACCAAATAGAGTAAATTGGACTTTAAATAATAATATTATAACTGGGAATAATATCAATATGTTAAATGATTCTTATGGTATTTTTAGTTATCTCGCAGACACAGCATATGATAATAGTCCAAATGTCAAAATATCAAATAATTTGATAGATAGTAACATTATTTTAGTCAATGGTTCTTTATCTCAAGGTATAAGATTTGCAAATTATGGAAATAATGTAAGTGGAAATATTAATAATACAGTTTCAAATAACAATATCACAGTTATTAATGGATTTTCAGGTGTAATATTAGATAATTCATTCTCAAATCAGTTTTCAAATAACAATATCTATACAACCTCTTCATCATATGGAGTATATTTATCATCTAATACAACTGATAACTACTTTTCAAATAACAATATCACTGTAAATTCTACTGCAACAAGAGTTGTATATTTTTATGGAGATAACATTAAGAACAATACTTTCAATGGAGGTTCAATTAATAGTTTAATGTCAACGGCAATAGGTTTTGCATATAGTTCTAATTTGTTAAGTAATCTATTTAATAATTTAAATATCTATACTACATCAAATGCAGTTTACAGTAGTGTTGGAGATGTGGATTTTACTTTTAATAATGTTAGCTTTTTAAATGCTTCAGCAATAACTTTGGATAATTCTGCTGGGGAAGCAATTGGAAAGAATATTAATATTTTAAATTCCAGTATAAGCTTAATTCAAATGGGTTCTAATACATCAATTCAAAATTTGTTTTTTTATAATTATCCAACTGGAATAAGAGTGAATATGTCAAGTATTAATCGTGCAAATATTTACTTTTATAATTCTTATTTTAAAGTATCTAATCCAAATACAACATCATCAATTAACTATTCAATAAATGAACTATCATCTTCTTTGATTTTTAATTTAACTTCAGGTAGAATTTGCTCTGGAAATTGTATAGAAACGATAAATCCATCAAATTATAGAAACTTTCTCGATAACTTCAATCTAACCGAAGGAATATCTCGCCAATATTCACCAATATACTTCACTTCAACATCAAGCACAAGTAAAACAATAAATAGTAGTTTAATTAATAGTGTTAATACTGATGCTTATATAAATACAAGATGTGATATTTTAGGAACTATAACCTCAGGAACTCAAACATACAATAGACCATCATGCACAAATAACATAGCATACTTACCAGCATTATTAATAACTCCTGGATTAAATCAATTAACAATAAATTTAAACAAAGCTTCTTTAGACACTCAAGATGATTCAATAAGTTCTCTAGCCAAATTAATATCAGGTTTTGGTATGTTAGGAGCAATTGTTATCTTTATTTTAATAATAGTAATAATAAAATTCTCAATAGGAGAGGGAGAAGGGTTTAACTTTAATGAAACAACAGATTTACTTCTTAAAATAATAGTAGGAATATTAATCTGTATTTTAGTAGTATCTACACTAGTAGGTATTTTTGCTTAGATATAAAGTATAAATAGTAATTAATATTAAAAATAATATGCCAACAATAGATGACCTAAGAAAAGAATTAAGAAATGAACAAAATAAAACTAAATCTCATTTTGAAATACAAGGTATACAAAAAGAAAGAGAAAATTTAGAAAAGCAAATTAAAGAAGAAAGAAACAAAAGAAAAGGAGTAAATGCTCTAAGTGTTGCTAAACATGACTTTAAAAGAGTTGTAGAGGTTTCTAAGCCAATATTTAATAAATTAGGTGCTATGGCACATGAAGCAAGAAATGAACTGGAAAAAAGAGATAAAGAAGATACTGAAAGAATTAGAAGAAATAAATCAATTAAAAATAAAGGATATTCTAATGATTCATTTATATTTGGAGGTAGGTAATGGGATTATTTGATGTTTTAACAGATGTATTAGTTTTAGGTGCAACTATTAAAATAATAGATAAATCAAGTGAACCATTATTTGATAATAAAGAAAATAAATTAATAAATAAAGATAGAGAGAGTTTGTTTAAATGGTAAAATGTGATAAATGTAAAGGATTAATTAAAGATATAGAACCATGTGTTAATTATAGTGAAACAATAAATAAACCAAAGAAAACTTTAATAGAAAAGCATTGGCATCAAAAATGCTGGATTAAATCTTATAATGATTCAATGGATATTAAAATAAAAGCTTATACTAAACAGATTATGGAAAATGCTAAACCAATGTTACAAGAATTACAAAATAGAAGGGGTATGTTAGCATAATGGTTATAACAAGAAAAGCATTAAAAGAAGGAATTAAAGTAGAATCTGAACATGCTCATTTATTTCCTAAGAATCTACAAAAAATTATGGCTAAAAGAATTGCTCAAGATCATTTAAAGGAAGATAGTAATTATTATGATAAATTAAAAAAAGCAAAATTATGATAAAGAAATTAGCAAGACAAAAAGGGGGTAAATAAAAATGGAAGCTTGGTGCTGTAAATGCAAGTCTAAAAGAAATTTAATAAATTCTATTGAAACTAGAACAAGTAGAGGAGTTAAAATGATTAAAGGAAATTGTGAAGTTTGTAATACTAAAATGTGTAGAATGTTAGGAAAATAAAATAAGTATTTTCATCTATTGTTTCTGGATTTCCTTTTTCTAAAACTGCCTTTGCTCTTTCTTTTCTTGTTTCAGAAAAGTATTTAAGTTCATTTATGTTTGTCATTTTGGTTAAATTGTGGTTGGGATTTATCCCAACTGCATTTTATTTATTTTTTGATTATTACTATTGCTTTCTTGTTTGCATATTCTTTTGGCAATATTATATGACTTGCATTTCCAAAGGGTTTTATTTCTTTTTCAGTTACCTCTTCTGGAATTTCAAGTTTTTTCATCACCTCTTGAATATTTTTAATGCCTTCATTGAGATTCTTAGCCAATTTTTCAGTATCAATTTCAGCATTAAAATTTATTTTTGTTTTTATCATATATACAATAGTATATACAGGTATTTAAACATTATGGTAATAAAGTATATACATTTGTATATTAAAAAAATAGAAAAATAGTTAAATAACAAACACTTAGAGTTTTTATGAAAACTCTATTTCTATACAACAACAGGAAAATATTTAAAGTAATATTCATAAATGATAGTATGAAAAAAAGTTTGAAAGGGGGTATGTTCTAATTGTTTTTATAATTTTCAAAAACAATAATATTTATAAAATGAATAATGATTGTGTTTGTATGACTGATAATAGCAACTTAAATACATGGGTTGAAGTAATTGATGTTAAATCATTAAAAGAAGAAATTATTAATGATAATCCTCAATTAAAAAATTTTGATGGACTTGTTTTAAAAAGAATACATAAATCAAATATTGCTATTACATACGAAAAAATGGAGGGAGGATTAGCAGGTTATTTAGAAAAAAATCTTAGTAAAAGTAGTAATTTACCTAATTTTATTAAAGAGGCTAGATTAAAATTCTGTTAAAATTTTTATGTCTTTTGCTTATATAATATTTCCAGATGTTCTTTTAGATGCATTATCTCTTGATGAAGATAATAATTGTAAAAACTCAAAGTTATTTTTAGGATTATTATTAAAAGAAAAAATAAGACCTTCTAGTTTAATTTCAAAAAGATTTAGAGGTTTTGTTGCATCATACCATCATCAATGTTTAACATATATGATTGTTGAATGGATTAATAAGGGAATAACTGACGAAGAAATAAATTTGGTTCAGTTAGTATTGGAGTCTATTGATAGAGATGGAATAGAAAATTATCATTATGTTGAAAACTATACTCCATTACTAGATTTAGCAAAAGAAAAATCTGATAGTTTTGATGTTATTATAGTTTGTAATAACGAAGAAGTTAGACAAAAATTAAAAGAATCTATGGGAACTTATTCTCATTTTGGTAAATATCCAATATTTAATTCTGAAGAAGCTTTTTCACATGCTTTAAATAATTAATATTTAAGATAGCTATTTCTTATAAGATTAAATTAAAGGAATTCCTAAAGCATTAAAAATTAAAACAAAAATCCAAAAGACGATTGTTATAATTATGCAAACCATTCCAAAATAATAAACAACCTTAGCAGAATGATAATTAAAAAATTTATCCTCTTGTTTAGATTCGTTATAAATTAACATAATTATCCATAAAATCAGAGTAACAAAATAAATATGAGAAATTATAAAAATTATTTTTTTATAAGAAGGTAGGGGTTTATAAAAATCTGAATAAGTTTTTTTATCCTTTTTTTCCATAAAGGTAAATAATATGTAAATATATAAACTTTTCTTTGAAACTTTATATAAAGAAAATAAGATAGAAAGATTTAAAATAAATAAACTCCAATAAAATACATGCCAAAAATAAAAATTAGATACATATTATTATGGTCTTTTTTAATTAGTTTTATAGTTTCAGTTATCATATCTTTTTCTAACGCATTATTAGGAGCTCTTTCTTTTTTTGTATCTTTTCTAATTGTTTTCTTTGCTTTATGGAATTATGGAGAGCCAATGAAAAGGCATAGACACTATGAAGATTATGGAGATAGAGAAAATATAAACATACATATACATAATCATTCAGAAGAGAGAGAAAGGTCAATCCCCTCAGATGCAGGTTTAAGAACTAGTATTTTTGGTAGGAATAGTAAAAGGGATAAAAAACTATATTCTAATCCTTGGAAGAAAAATATCTAACTCTCTTCACTTGACTGCAAATTTATCTCCCTCAAAATTGACAATCCCTTGTAACATTATGTAGAAAAAGGGATATATTAGGTTTTTGTAAGTTTTCAGTTAAAACAGAAAGAACCTCTAATTCATGTTTGATAATAATATTCATATTGATTTTAAATCAGCTTCTGAGAAATATGTTGAAACAAAGAGAAAATATGATAATCATGGGCTAAGAATTGACAGAGAAGATTCATATAGTTTTTAAAGTACTTCTCGTTCAACTATTCGTTCAGCGTATACCTTTAGTGCAACGCCTAAACATTTAAGAGAAACTTACCTTCATAATCACGAAATTAAAATATTAAATAAAATTAAAAAGTAATATACACAACAAGTATATACAATAGATAGATATTTAAATAACTATTACTTAGTTAATACAAGAACTAAAGTAATCGGATAAGGCAAATTTGCCCCAAAGGGTTATGTAGGCATCTGTTAAGGTAAGGGTTAAATTATTGACCCATTACCTTTTTCTAAATTGTTTAAATTTTAAAATTTTACTTATTTTTCTTCTCGTCGGTAATTTTATTAAAAACAAAACATTTAAATAGTATTAAATACTACTAAATCTATGAAAACACAAATTAAACAATGGGGAGATAGCTTAATAATTGTTTTAAATAGAGATTTTATTAAATTAAAAAATTTAAAATTAGGAGATTGGGTTGATCTAGAAGATATAGTTAAAATACTTCCATTTGAAGAATCAAATAAAGAAATGTTAAATAAAATAAAGAAAGAGGTTAAAAAATGAACACATTTGAAGCATACAACAATGAAAATGAAATTAAAGATTATTTACTTAATTTTAATGGTAAAATAACTTTAGATCAATGTAGTTTAAGTGCAGATGATTTAATTAAAGATTGTGAGGTTTATAACTAATGGCAGAAATAATCAACTTAAATTCAAATGAAATATGGGGCTTTGACTCGTACAATATTGAGATTAAAATAAATAATCCTAAATTTTAAACAATGGAAACTAAACTATACCAAAAAGATTCAGAACCAATTAAGAAGAAACGAAGACCTAAGAAACTACCAGTATTTGTTTCAGAAGAAGATTTAGTAAAAATACAAAACGAACAGGAGAAATAATGGTAGAAATATTAATAACTCAAAATACTAAGAATGGAAAAGAAGAACTAATTTTAATTAAAGATAAGAACTTTATTCATTTACAAAAAGAAGAAGTTGAAAAGTTAGCTAAATTCTTTTTTGCTAGATTAAATCCTAGTCAGGAAACTAAATCAGTTATTCCGCACGGGTTGTCTGATTCAAGCCCTGACACCCATGCTTCTAAAATAAATGATTTAATGGATAAAGATTATTGTGATTGTGGTGGATTATCTGATAAGGATTGGTCACATGAATCTTGGTGTAATGCGAACAAGAAAAGTGCTGATTGTGGAGGAGACAAGCCATGAAAAAGAAAATAGACTATAATAAATTAATATTAGAATTAATAAAAGATTCAGATAATTTCAGAAAGAGATGGGGTAATGGATATAGTGGTTCTGCTTATGGAATAGAAACTTTTAAAATAAATGAAAAGGTTGGACAAATTCAAATAAGAATAGAAATGGATCAAGATGAGTTTTTACCTTTTTTCAAATCTTCCAAGAAGAGAGGTAAGTGAAATGACAATAGCTAAATGTAAATTATGCAAAGAAATGATAATAACTTCACAACATATTGAAGATAAGCAAAATATGATTTGTGTAGGTTGTCTATTCAAGAATTTTAAAGAAAGTAAATTAGATGGTTATTGGATTTGTTTAAATTGTGGAGTTGCAGTTAATTCTGAATATAAAAGTGCTAATGAACATTTAATTAAATGTGGTGCAGAATTGGATTCTTCTAAGTCACAGGAGATAAAATGAATAGGTTACAAATTTCAATAATAAGTTTTATTATAGCAATAATTTTAATTATAAGTTCTAGTTTTTATTTGTATATTGCAGAGAATGATTATATTATATTAATAGTTTTTATAATATTATTAACTGGATGTTACATGTTAGGTTTTAGTATGTACAATTTGTCTCTTTTAAAAAAAGATGATTTAGACAAAAAGGAGAAAAAGAAGAATGAATATAAATAATTTAAACAATGCTCTTGAAATAATAAAACTAGAATTAAATAAAAATATAAATAGTAAAGATGAATTAAGAAGTGTTTATCAAACTAGATTAAGTTTTATTCAAGGAGATTTAGAAAGTTTGATTAAGATTGTTAGTGATCCTGAAAAGTGGAAATTAAATAGAAAAAGGTGTAATCCAGAAAAATGAGTTCAACAGTTTTAATAGACTTTATGAATCAACATCCTATTATATTTTTAGGAATAGGTATAGCTTGTATTATAGGTTTATCTTTAATTATGGTTGGATTAATACCTTACATTAAACATAAAATTTAACCAATGAAAACCGAAATAAAAGAACAAAAAGTAATCAAACAAATTGAAATAAATCAACTTTCAAAAGAGGAATTAAGTAAATGTATCCATCCTAAAAATACAGGTGATAAAGATGATGAATAGAAAGATTTAAATAGTTACTATATGTTACTAAACTATGAAATGCAAACACTTAAAATTAAAGTCATTATATTATAGAAAATTAACTGATTCTAAGAAGTCACAAGTATGGATGAAAATATTAAATTTTATGGTTTGTGAAGATTGTGGAGAAATTTTAAAATTAACTTATGAAAGAAATAAAACAAAGGAGAAGAAAGAATGAAAAAGAAATATAAAACAAAAGTTAAACCTACTTCCATAGAAGCCTACTTTTTAATTTTAAAAGACATAGGATTTAAACAAAATGAAGTTTATAATTGTATAAGAAAATTAGGAAAAGTGTCTGATAAGATGATCGCAAAGGAACTAAACAGAAAAATTAATACAATAGTTCCTAGGCGAAATGAATTAACTGAAATGGGATTAATAAATTGTATAGGCAGAGATTTAGATAAAGTTGAACCATTCTTAAAAGTAAGATTTTATTCAATTCCTGAAAGTTATAAATCTATATTAAATCCAATGGTGATTAAATGAAAATAAATGAAAAAGTAATTAGCATAGCTATATTTATAATAGTATCATTAGTAATATTTTCAATAGCATTTAGTATTATTCATCAATTTAATGAACCTGCAAGATTATGTTTAAATAAAGATTGGAAAGGGAATGTTACTGTTGATTATTTATTTTCTAAACCATCTACATTTATCTGTGAATCATTATTTGATAATGGTGGTAAACAAGGATTATTATTAGAAGATTATATTAAATTTGGAAGTTGTTATAGAGATAATAAATGTTTCTATAAAACTAAAATTAACCAATGATTAAAAAATGTCCAGTTTGTAATTCAACTAGATTTGAAGTATATATGGGAAATGCAATTTGTAGAAAATGTGGTTATAAAATAAAATTGTTTGATTGTAAGGAAATAAAGAAATAATTATTTAAATAGATAAATTTTAATATTCAAATAGCCCTGTGGTGTAAGGGTAGCATCAAGCCCTCATGAGGCTTAGGTTCTGTTCAAATCAGACATGGGCTACTTAAAAATAAAGGTGAAACTATGAAAAATAAGGAATTTATAGTAGCAGGTATTAAAAACTTACTTAAAAGGAATTATAGAATTGATCCTAATACTATAGATATTGAATCCTATGTTGATACTACTTTAACTTTCTATGAAAATTGGAATGAAATTAAAGGCATGATTAATTTAAATGAACTTTCTTATGACTTTTTGAGATGTAATAATTGTGAAAAAAAGATTTCTGGAGATTGGAATTATTGCTGCGATTGTGGAGGAAAGTTAAAGTGATGTGTAAGTTTAAAGATAGAGAGTGCAAATTTAAACAATTTGATTTAGATAATGTAATGTTTAATTGTACTTTATGCCATCCATTTAATAAAATAGGTAAGTGTCCATATTGTGAAGAAATAGAAACATTATCTAGTTATAGTGAACCTAAAATTAAATCAAAGAATAGGACATTAATATAATGGTTAAAAAGAAGGACTTGACAATTAAGCTTGAATTACCATATTTTGAACTTCTAAAAGGACTATCTGATGGGCTTAATATTACAGATATAGCAAAATATCGTAGGGTTTCAAGACAAGCAATTTATGAGGTTTTATTGAGGGCAATTGATAAAGGTTTAGTAGAAAAATTAAAAAGAGGAGCTTATAGCATAACAAATAAAGGAATACAGACTTTACATTCTTTCGTGGCGTTACGTTATAAGCTTAGACAACATAATTTACATATTAAAATTGAAGTTCTAGAATCACCTAAAAATTGGAATTTAAGAAGAAATGAAATAAGACAAATGCCTTATTTCAATAAAAAGATAAAATTAAAGAATAATGAACAAGATTTATTAAATTTTGGAAAATTACAAATTAAAACAACAAGTAAGTCATTAATAATTAAAATGCCTACAATTTACTCAACTGACTGGGAAGATGCAATAATTCAAGCTATGGGAATATTGGAAGAATCAATACCTAAAATAGAGAATCAATTTAAAATACGTCTAATTAAGGATTACAAGGCTAACATAAAGATAATTAGTCAAGAGTATGCAAGAATACAGGATGCATTAGCAAAGTTATATAGAAGTGAGGGAAATAGAATTTATTTAACTGGTGATGATGGTAAAATTTGGTTAATTACGGATTTAAGTTTTTCAACTGATGAAACTGAATTTATACATCCAAATAATGCAACAGATGATTTAGATGCAATAGCTCCATTTATGAATGATTTAAGAAAAAATCCAACAACATTAAGTAATATACGTGAAGAAACAATGCAAGTATTAGAAGTAGCAAAGGCAAGTATGCAAAATGAAATTAAGCATCAAAAAGTTTTAGATGAAATATTAATAGCTTTTAAAAAAATTAATGAAAGATTAGATAAAGCAGGATTATAATTTAAATCAAATTTAACCAATGGAACTCAATTAAATTTAAATAAATACTTATGAAATCAGATATAAAAAAAATACTTTGGGCAGAATTTGGAGTAATAATATTAACATTAGGTGTAATTTATAATAATTTAATAAATAATACATTTGATTCAATAAGTTTTCCTTTTGTAAAATTAAGTGCTACACTTTTTATGACTAAATATTTATACAATATTGATGGTGGATGGAAATATTAGTTTAATTTGTAACTACTTAATTAATACACATATTTAAATATTAAAATAATTTAAAAATAATCATGGTTAACAAAACAGAGACTACGTTCTTACTAAATAAAAAAGTTAATCATGAAGGTAAAAGCTATAATACAGCTTATTCTGAAATTAATAAATTAAATGGTTTTGAATATGATCTTAAAAGAAAGAATAATGAAATAAAAATATTAAAATCAAGACTAGAAAAGGCAAATATAATAATTATTGACTTAAAAGAAAAAAATAAATTAGAAAAACAAAAATATTTATTAAAAAAGTTAGATCAACCAGAAAAACAAGGAGATAATGGAAATTTAAATTATTTAAGAAGAATAATAAGAAATATAATTCCTGGAATAGAATACACTCAAACAGATATATCTACAGAATTTTGTATTGATAATAAAAAAACTAAAGATTATTTAAGTTTTCTAAAGGAAATTAACTTTATTGATTTAAAAAAAGATGAAAAGGAAGTAATTAAATATTTTAAAAAATGATTAATCCAGATTATTCAAACTTAAATAAAGTAAGAATTGGAAATCCATGTAAATCTTTTTTAAAACATGAGATAATTAAATTAATATTGACTTGTTTAATTTTAGAAAAGCATAAGAAAGAAAAATTATATTGTCATGTTTATACAGAACTTCCAATAGTTAATGGAGAAAGAACAAAAAAGACAGACTTATTATTTTTAGATATAAGAAAGAAATCTGCCTATTCGTTTGAAATACAGAAAAAAATAGATGATAGTTGGAATAAAGAAATAAATGAATTTTATAAAGATTGGGATTATCCTATGATGAATAATTCTGATTTAATAATAATAAAGTTAAAAGATTTAAGTGATGATATTCCTACTTTAATTAAACAACTTGAAGAATTTATAATTTAATATGAAAGTTTTAATATATGAAAGAACAAGTACAAAAGAGCAACATCCAGAACTTCAAAATAAAGATAATATAAATTTTTGTAGTTTAAACAATTTAGAAATAGTAGATATAATAGAAGAACAAGGAAGTGCATGGAAAAAATCAAGTAAAAGATTAGAATGGGAAAAATGTATAGAACTAGCTAAAAAAAATAAATATTCAATAGTTCTTTGGAGATATGATAGAGCTTTTAGAAATAGAGAAGAATTTTATAAATTTATGAAGATAATGTTTGAAGTATATAATGTTAAGATTTATTCTGTTAAAGAACCAAGTATAATGGCATTATGGGAAATGATAGATAAACAAAATATTTCTGATCCAATACAGTCTGAACTAATAAAAGGTATAATGAAAGTATTATGGAATTTCTTAATACAATCAGCAGGAGAGCAGGCAGAGGAAGAATCAAAGAAAAAATCTGAAAGAGTTAAATTAGCTGTTGTAAGAGAAGAAGGTAAAAAGGCTAAATCATATAGAGGTAAAAAATGGGGAAGAAAATCTATACCTAAGAGTGCTATAGAATTGGTGTTAGAACTTAATAAGAAGGGCTACAACATAAGAAAAATAGCAAGTGAGGTAAAATATAATGATAGTTCAAATAATCAAAAGAATATAAGTAAGTCTGTTGTCCATAAAATATTAAATGAAAATAAAGGGATAAAAGTTTAGTAAATGGCTTGTCCTTTATTTAACCAATTAAAAAACAATGACTGAAAAAAAACATTTAACTAAAGAAGAATTATTAAATCTAATGAAAGAAGGGCATGAAGGGTTATTAAAAGCAAATAAAGTATTTATAGAAATTTATCAATTATTAGTAAACTTCAAAGAATGAAAGATAAAATTATAAAAAATAGAATATGGTTGAATAACAAATTTGATAAACCAAGAAGTTCAATTAGAGATAAGCTAGGAAGAATAATTCCTAAAGTACAAAGATGTAAGAGATGTGGAAGAAAGTTAAAGTTTCATCACTTTTTATGTAATAAATGTAAGAATGAAAAATAATATGGCAAATGTCAATTTAGAAAATGGATTAATAACAGGAGCAATAGAAGGAACTAAAAGGTATTACCATGAAGAAGGTCATTTAAAGTTTGAAGAATATTCTGATCATGGAAATAGGATAAGGGTAATTCAGGACCTAAGTTTAAGATTCTTAATTTTCACTTTAGCATTTGAATTAATTTTTTCATGGATTTATTTTAAATGGATGATCATAATTTTTATCTTATTAAATATTTTTTCTGAAATGTATGAAGAAATTTGGTGTTGGAAGTTTTCATTTAATAAAAGTAAATTAAACCAGGAGAAAGAAGATGATAGGGAAAGAATACAAAATTAAGAAATATACCAAATTCCAATATTATTTAAGACAGTGTAATGAATGTGGAGATATATTTCAAACAACTAAAAAGAGAAGTAAGTATTGTAAAGGATGTAATAAAGAAAAGAACAAAAAAAGGATATGCAATATATTAATTTCAAAAGGGATAATAAAGACATTTGAAGAAGGTATTAAAAAATATGATCTAAATAATTTAAATGAGGTTAAAAAAATAATATGACATTTCAAACATGGATAATAAGTCAACCATTTCAGATTAAGTTATTAATTGGAATTAGTGCAGGAATTTTTATATATGGAATACTTAGATACATTGTACATCTAGCTAATAAAGATTATAAAAATCATTGTAGTAAAAATGGAAATCCTTTAAGTGAAAAGAATATAAGAAAAAGACAAGAAATGCAATTAAGAGATTCTGGTTATTAACTAGTTAAATTAAATAAGGGCATATCTTTAAAATCACTATAACAAATACAATGTTCACCAGTTGACTTAGTATATAATTCTAAAAGTCTAACTGGCTTCTCAAATCCAAGAGCTTCATTAACTTCTTTAGTATGGGCTATATAATAATAAGCACCAATCAAAAAACAAACTATTAAAAATATGTCTGCTATTATCTTTAAGTAATCTATAATCTTTTGTTTATCCATTTTAATAGATGATGTTATTATATTTTTTACGATTACAATTTATACATGATGCTTGAAGATTTTCATAAGTAGATAATCCTCAACAAGAAACAGGAATTATGTGATCCAATTCTTCTGCTATTTTAGTACAACCATCTAAATTTAATTTACATAAAAAATTATCTCTATTAAAAATCTTATTTCTTAATTCATCGCTTATTTGTTCTCTTACAAAATATCTAATAGGATTATAACTAGTAGGAATTATAGTTTCCATATCTATTTCTGAACTTAGGAAGTAAGAAAAAGATTCATTAGATAACTGGATTATAATACCATATATACTAGGAGAAAAATTATTATTAATATTTTTATTTAGAAAGCTATGACGCCTAAAAGAATTACAATCTTTTATATCAGTTACAATTTCTTTAACTATTCCAGTTATGAAATAATTTTGATGATAAGCTAATCTAAAAGTTATAGTTATCTTATTAGTAAGATAAAAATTTAATTTAGAATATATGCCATCATGATTATTTGGAACTATACTTCTATCATTTGGAACTATATCATCATTCATTTTTATTATTAGTTAATTCAGATTTTAATAACTCTCTAAGAATCCAACTCATACTCCTATTATATTTAGTAGACAACTTTTGTAATCCTTCAACTAGATCATTAGATAGCCATACAGGTATTTGTTTACTTTTATTATTATCCATTATTATATTACCATACCTTACCTTATAAATCTTTGTATTGATGGAATACCAATTTAACTCTTTTGGGCGTGCTACTACTAAGGTAATGAGAAAAAGATAATGATTTTTGTAAGTTTTTTAGAACTTTAAATATTTTTTAGTAAATAATATAACCCTTAACCTTGATGGCTTCTAAAGTATTCCTTATTGTATGAACACTTAATCTAAGTTGTTCTGCTATTTGTTCATTAGTTTGTTCATCTATATTTAAATCATATATTTGTTGTTGTCTAAATGTTAGTTTAGGTTTACCTTTATCTTCATCTTTCTTTTTATTAAAGGCATCTATCTTAGCTAATATTTCTTTATTCAACTTTCTAGTAAATTCATTCCTTCTAGATTCATAAATAGTACATAATTCATCAGAGGGTTTATTTAGGGTAAATCTTTTAATTTTTCTTATTCTTTTATCTTTAACAATTTTAACTCTTAAATATTTCCAATAGTCCTTATGATTCTGAAAGTTATGTTGTCTAATCTTTAAAGAAATTTGTGTTATTTTATTATCTAAATCTACTCCTTTAGTAGATATTACCCCATGAAGCAGTCTTTGAGCATTTATATCTAACATTCTTATATCAGGAAGATTAAGTAAAACAATTAAATTTAAATTTCTAAAAGTTTGAAGCAAATAATTAAATAAATTATTCATAAGACTCTGCCATTGTCTTGCAGAAGCATTAACACCTACCTCTTCAAGTACTAATACATCTCCAGCTTTAAGTTCACCAGAATTGATACGATTTATAAATTCTTTTAAATCTCTACAACAATTATTTATATTAACTGGGCGATTAAGTAATTGTGATTGTTTTTCTAGTATTCTAAGGCACGAATATGATTTTCCTGAACCTGGATTACCTACAACAGCAAGTATAACATTTTTATTAGCATTCATAGTTCTATTTTGAAACCATTTAAATAAAGATTCAGATTCATTTCTTTCTTGTTTAACTTGTAATACTGCCATTATTCAGAATATTCTTCATCTTGAAGATAATTTTTTCTATGTAATAAAAAATTCATATCTTGAAATAATTTCATAGATAATTCAAATTTTTCTATAATAAACTCTTCATAGTAAGATTCTTCTTTATCAATCATAATCAAATTTTGACATTCAAAAAAGTTAATCCATTCGACTAATTTTTTGTTATCAAAATTAGAATCTTCGCTACACTTATTATATGCAGAAAATATTATTGAATCTTCTCTTAATTTATCTTTTAATTTATTTAATTTATTATTATAATCTTCTTGTTTATTAACCATATCTTCATCATAAAAAGGTTGAAGTATAGCTATTGTAAAGTCTATAGCTTGAATTATAATTTCTCTTTTATCTACTTTTTGTATTGATAGTCCTTTATCTCCATCTTTCTTAGTATCAATAGAACCAGAAAAGATAAAACTAGATAATTTTTTTATATGTGATAGAATAATATCTCTTGGAGTTAATCCAGATGAACTATTGGAATAATTCAAACTTTCTTCATCTATTATCTCGTCAACTTGCTCTTCTTGTTTTTTAGTATAACTAACCATATTGTCTTGCAGTAATTTAACTTTATATAACTATTTAAAACTTATATAAAATTAATTAAAATTTAAATACTTATCAGTTTAATAATCATAATGGGAATTTACTCAGATATTGATAAGGGAATCTTTAAAGGTTGGCTCCCAGGAGGATCAACACCACAAACTTCCAAACCAAGTACTCCAACTGATGTACCTCCAACAAAATCAACAACTCCAAACATTCAACCAACTCCCCCTTCTATGACTATTACTTTACCTAGTGGTAGTAAGGTTACAACCACTCCAGTTCAAACAAGTCCATCTACTGGTGGTGGAGGATATGTAGCACCGAATCCAAGTGGAGGAAGTCAAGGTGGTGGAGGTGTATCAGTAAGTTATCCACAATCAGTATCAAATCAAACACCAAGTAATATATCTAATAATCAAATAAATCAAATAGTAAGTTCAGCAAAGCAAGAGCAAATAACTCAACAAGTAAGTCAATTAAATCAAGCCCAATCAAATATTAAAAATATAAATACTATGTTGGGAATACAAAGCCAATCAAAATATTCAGATGTTTTTAATCCAGTTAATCAAATTAAAAGTTTAGAAAATAAAAGACAAAGTGTAATAACTCCATCTAGTGGATCAATAGATATAGCAGTAAATAAAGGTAGAGTATCACCAAATACAGGAGTCTTAGCTCAATCAGCAGTTAGTAGGGATATATTATCAAGAGATTATCAATATAATGCAAACTTAGAATCAGAAAAAATTAAAAATGAAATAAATCAAAATTTAAATTTAAATAATCAAGTATTACAAAATAAAGCACAAGATAAACTTAATTACTGGCAAGATCAAGTTAATAATGGATTAGATATTGAAAAAGCAAAATCAGGTTATGAAAATGATATTAAAGAATTAAATAAGGAGAATGATAAATATGTATGTGGATTAAATGAATTAGCTAAAGAAAAATTAGATAAATTTAATAAAGATTATTTTGCAGGAAAAGGAAAAGATTTAAGCAGTTCAGAAGTAAGAAGAGTTACAGAAAAAAGTATACAATACAATAATCAACTTAAAGACATATATAAAAAAGCAGGAAAGGAAGCATTAACAAGTTTTGGAATATCAGCAGGAACTATGGGAATATTTAGTGCAATAGGAAAAGTTGGAGGTGAATTTGCAGTTCCAGCAACATTAGGAGTTTTAGGAACAAGAGAAATAGCAAAAGGAAATTATCTAGCAGGAGCATCAGATATTGGAATGGGTGCGTTTTCATTGGCCTCTAAGAGTGTACAAGCCTATGCTACACCCTTAATTGCAATAACAGGATTAACTTTAGCAGAGGGTGAATTTGCTTATAATAGTATTAAAGAATATAATCGTCTTAGAGATTTAGGATTTGATAAAGGAAAAGCAAAAAACTTAGCATTACAACAATCAGCAGGACAATTTACACCAGAAGTTGCAGGATTAGGTGGAGCAGTATTATGTATGGTAGGAGTTCAAAAAATATTTAATTCATATGCTAAAAGTAATATAAACCAACAAAAGTTAATTGAAGAAGGATTTACAAAGAATCCCGATATATTAAAAGTATATCCCAAAAAAGGAATAGTAATTGAAAAAGAATTAATAATAAAAGACCCATCAACAGGAGAAAGATTAAAAGTAAATGCTGGAACAATAGCAAGAGTTTCAGAAATAAAAGTTGATCCAACAGGACAAAGACCAGAAGTTGAAAGAGCATTTAATAAGATTAGTCCAAAGGGGGAAATAATGACTTTATCAGTTATTAATTCAAAAGGAGACATTGTTCAAACAAGTTTAGCAAAGACTTCAATTAAACAAGGATATTTAAAACCACTTAAAGAAACACAAATAGAAAATATGCTAATTGGTAAATCATCAGAAAGTCAAGAATCAATAAGAGGAGTAAGATTTACTAAATATACTGACATATCAAAAGGTCAATTAGAAAGATTAAGTCCAGTTAAATTTAAAGGAAGTCCATTAGAAAGACAACCAGTTAAGTTAAAAGAAGAATTAGCATTATTTGAATCAAGAGGAAAGGTAGCTTATGGCAAACAAGAAAATAGTTTATTTCGTGGAGAAGTTTCAAAGACAAAAGATATTTCAATATTTAGAAGGTCATTTAATAAAGAAGGAAGTATAATAGAAAAAGAACCTAAGTTAACAGAATCAAAAAGTAAATACATTTCTGAATTAAGAAGAGTTAATGTTAGAGTGCCAGAAATTAAAGAAGAAGGATTAAGATTATTTGATACAAATAAAATATATAGATCAAAAGTTTATGAAGATATTGCAGGAAAAGTAAATTCAAATAGATTTAGAAGTTTATTTAATTTTAATAAAGTACCTAATAAAATGAAAACATTTAAAGAAGAAAAGTTAATAGAAAATAAACCAACTGAAAGCATATTTGAAAATAAAGTAATTAAACCAAGTGATATAGCTAAATCGAGGGAAGATATTTTATTCTTAGAAAAATCACCAAAAGAATTTAATGAATTAAATATACCATCAGATACTTTAGGAGTATTTAAAGAAATTAAGTTTTCTAATTTACCTGAAAAGAAAAACTTAATAGCAGTTAAAAAAGGAGAAGGAATAAGTGAACAAGCGACAGAAAGAAAAGTATTACACGAATTAACTCATGTAGAAACTAAAAGTTTATTTAATGAAGGTATAGAAAGACAGATGCCTTATTCACAAAGACCAAGTGAGTTAGTAGCACAAGAAATGGAAAAATTAGTTGGAATGAAAGGAGAAATTATATTACCTAATATGAAACAAGAACCAATTGAAGTATTAAATACAAATAAACAAGAAAGTTCTTTGACAAGTGGAGAAAGTTTATTATTAGAAAAAAGACAAGAATTAAAATTAGACAAAGATAATAGATTTTTAATATCAGATAAAGCACCTCAAAATTTATTAAAAGAACAAGCTAGTTCATTGTTTGATGCAAAGATTAAATTAAATACAGTAACAAGATTACCCAAATCAAAAGTGCAAATAGTTAAACCGATAGAAAGAGAAAATATTAAATCTAGGACTTCACAAAATTTATTTGAATTAGAATCTGAAAAAGAAAAAGTTAAAACAAAAAGATTATATTCACCAACAAATACTTCACCATCAATAAAATCAAGTTCAGGTTTAATGAGTTCACAATCTCAAGTATCTATATTAGAATCTCCACAAGTACAAAAGCAAGATTTAGGTTTAATGAATGTACAAATTCAACCATTAATTAATCCAAATGTTAATTTAAATCAACCAAATATTAAACCTAACTTTGGATCACCTTTTATGGGTTCACTTGAAATAGGTGGAGGACAAAAAGGAAAAGGAAGTAAAGGAAGCATATTAGGTAAAAGTCAATATAATCCAAGTCTAGGAAGTGTATTATTAAAATTACCAAAACAAAAAGTTACTAAAAAACAAGCCAAAGAATTAAGTAAAAAAACATATTCAGGATTAGAATTAAGAAGAGAATTAGAAATAGTAGAACCAAAGGGAGAAGGATTATTTACTAAAAAGATGAAAAAGAGTAAAAGTAAATAGGTATAAAGTGAGCTGTCAAATTAACGTCAGTTATGAAAGGAGGATTTTAACAATTTTATGAAACAAAAAGAATTTAAAGAAGAAAACATTAATAAAAACAATAAAGAGGATAAAATGTCAAATTATATAAAACATGGGAGAAAATATTATACCACTCGTTTAGAAGCAATTAAAGCTAGGAGAAGAGGTGAACGTATATATTATGATGAATATGAGGGAGCTTATTATATTGCTAGACCCCAAAAGGATTCTTTTTGGGGGTTGTAATGGAAGACATTCAAGTTTCTTCTGATACTACTCCTAGTGTCTGGGAATATGTAAGTAGTCTGCAAAAACTAATAGAATCTACAAAAGGTGTAGGATTAAAAACCAATGAATTAGAAGATAAATTAAAATTTTTGAAATTGTCTATTCAAAAGAAAAAAGAATCTGAAATTAATCTAAAAGACTTACGCAAAATTTGTGTTGACCAATGGAAAAAGGTTATTAAAGAATCCATAACAATATTAATTTCTAGAATTGACAATAGGGTTACAAAGGGTTCTGAGTTTTCTGAAATTAAGAAACAATTAAGAAAACTAAGTGATGATATTGATTTTCAAGAATTCAACTTAATGCAGTATCAAGATATGTATGAAGATGATATAATTGGTTTCAGAGACCAAATTAAAGAAAAAATAGAAATTGAACAGCATAATAATGAAATGTTTTGGAAAGGAATAATTATTGGTTTTATTTTAGGGATTATTGGAAGCATAGTTTTTAATTATTTAGGATTTATATAGAACTTAATTTAATTAATCCTAACCATCTATTCTCCCCTAAATCTAAATCTTGACCTGCAAGAGAACAAGGAACTTTTTTAGTTGTTGTGTGTTCTTCAATAAAATTATGTTGGATTGTTAAACCTGCCATTATTATTGGAGCAGACCATAAAGCTTTCAATCCCCTAAAATCATCAACTCTGTCTTTAATTTTCATAAAAACAGTTTCAATTTTATAATTATGTATTCTTGTCCTTTGATAATTTTGTATTTTATGTTCAACTTCAAGTCCACCACCAAAACCTAGTTTATTATTGTAAAACATTTTTTTAAATGCCTTTGGATAGAAAACTCCTGCGTCAGTTTGAATAAACTTAGGCTTTCCTTTGCTTATTGCTTTCTCTAAGAATATCTTTGCTTGATTGGGGTTTGTAGCTGTGCTATAATGTATTCCTGTAATCAATCTAGTATTCCAATCAACACAACACCAATATTTATCTAAATGCCCACTTCTATTGATTACTGTTTCATCTGCATAAAAACTATTTCCTAAATTATAGCCCAATTTTTCTACAAAGTTATGAACTTTTAAAGCATATTTGTAAACCCAGTTTAAGATGGTCTGATGACTTCTTTTAACTCCAAAATGTCTACTTAATTGATTTCTCATTTTTCTACTGCTTAAATTAGACAGATACATATCAATACTTAGTGTTATAGTGGTTTCTGCTGTTCTCATTCTGTAAAAACCATTATCAGAAGTAAAATACTTTTTACAGTCAGAGCAATAGTATTTTTGGATTTTACCTCTATTGTCAGTTTTTCTGTATCCTTGTTTTGAAAAGTTGATACTTCCACAATGCTTACATTTTATTTCTTGTTTCATAATATTATTCGGTAACCGAAGTATATAAGCATTTCGGTATCCGAATATATACTTTTAAAAAACAAAAGGCTTAAATATTGTCAATTCATATAGATTCTATGAATAAAGATAACAAAAATACTATTATAATATTAAGTGTTATAATTATTATTTTGCTCTTAATTATTGTTTATTTTATCATGAGTAATGCTCCACCAAAAAAAGTTTACTTTGATGAAAGTTCAAATGCAGTATTAATGGGTTATCAAGGGTGTTTAGATTCTTGCCCAGGGATTTGTAGCCAAAAAGGATATGATGGTTTCAGTGGAGGAGTTTTTTCCACAGTTTCTGTATGCAATTGCACATGTTATAGATTAGTTAAATAATTCTTTCAGATACCTAAAAGCTTAAATAGTTCGGTAACCTAATTATTTTATGAAAATAATGAAATCAGTTGATAAAAAAGTTGGTGAAACTATTTATTATAAATATAAAATAAATCTTCCAAAAAAAGTAGTTGAAGATTCAAAGTTCTTAGGGAAAGATTTAAAAGTTGTCTTTGATAAAGATAAAATAATTATTAAACAATAATATTTAAGTAAGACATCGGGGTAATAACATACTTGGAAGGTATGACTTTCCCCCGATGTTGCGCCTTACCACCTTAGCATTGGTGAACATTATAATTAATTTTTATCTAATTCTTTTTGGGTTAATCTCAATCCTCTAATTATTAATTCATCATAAACTAAATTTTCATCTATATTACAAATTATTTTAGTATTTCTTCTTGGTATATTATTATCCATAACTACAGCTATATTTTTTGTAACTAGACATAAATCTTCTAAATAATTAATAATATGAAAAATCATCTCCTTAGTTATTTTATCAACATTTATCTTTTCATTTTTTATTGTATCTGTATAATTTTTATGTATGTCTTCCAATGTATTGAATTTTGTTGAACATATTACATAAAGCGTTAATAATTGATTATCCTTTAACTTTTGGACTAAGGATTTATCAGATTTATTTATTGCTATTTTCAAAGCTTTTCTAACATCGTCTATGTCTATTGTTAATCTTCCATTAGATTCTGCTAACTGAGCAGAATAAAATACTGATTCTATTGCTACTCTGCAATCTCCTTTTCTCTCTTTAACACACCTTTCTGAAATAAAATCTATTAAGCTCTGGCTTATAGACTTGGAATCAAAAAATCCATACTTAACTCTTTCTTTAATTATTTTTTTTATTTCTTGTTCTGAATATGGATTAAATACAATAGTTTTCAATTGTAAAGAACTTCTCACAGAATCTTTAAGATTATCTTCCCAATGAAGATTATTAGATATTAATACAAGGCTTATATTTTTATCAAAGTCGGGTTTCAATTCAGTTGGTCTAGACAAATAATAAAGTAATTTTTCAATTTTATTACTTCGGTCTATTTCATCTAGAATTATCAGAGTGTCTTTTTGTAATCCTTCCAAAAATTTTAACATCAAACTATTAAAATTGCCTTTACTATATTCCTTTGTTAATACTCTTAAAACATCT
>Ga0247841_10003336_pt1 | contig 30048 bp, 18 predicted proteins | sample LaCruzMarch2015__2_FD_192410 | JGI IMG/M metagenome (GOLD analysis project Ga0247841, IMG submission 192410) | Freshwater microbial communities from meromictic Lake La Cruz, Castile-La Mancha, Spain - LaCruzMarch2015_18m | ecosystem: Environmental > Aquatic > Freshwater > Lake | place: Spain... | reverse complement strand
ACAACGGCCCGCTCCTCCGGCAAATCAAGTTTCTTGATCACCAACCTGACAATCGAAGCAAAAGTGTTCCCGTTGTAGAAACAGAAAGGCGCCATGCGGTGGCAACGACGGCAAAGGTCAACTGCTTACTCCAAGCTCATCGCTGCGGTGTGCTGCGAATCCCACAAAGCTTTGGTCGCGTCATGTCCATCGGACGTCGGTTTGTGCAGGGCGCTCTTCGCCTCGCAAAGCACCATGTTTTGCGCCGTGACAATCTCCCAATCAAACAAGGCCAGCCATGGCCTCACAACCTTTATACTCAGCCCCGTTTGGCACGCTTCGCACTTTTGATTTTCTGCAACTCCGCAACTCCCGTGGTCTTCAAGTAGCCTTTCCCCGTTCGAGCATAAATGGGTTCCGCACTAAACTGATGCTGAATAGCCAAACCCTCTTCCATCAACTCGATAAACAAGTGATTCTTCAGCAACTCCGGATCAATCGCCGACTTCATACCCAAATACTACCACCGCCCTCACCCCCGGGCAAAGCCCCTTCCTCCTCCCTCCGCAGTTCCCCTCCCAATCCACCCGCGATTGACACCCCTCTCACTCCTCAAAGAAACTCCCCGCATGTCCATCCTGCATTTCCAAAAGATGAACGGCGCCGGCAATGACTTCGTCCTGCTCGACAACCGCGACGGTTCACTCTCCCTCACCGACGCCCAAATCGCCCGCCTCTGCGACCGCCACCGCGGCGTCGGCGCCGACGGGCTCCTCCTCGTTGAAAAGCCCGAAGCCCAAGCCGACTTTCGCATGCGTTACTACAACGCCGACGGCCGGGAAGCCGAAATGTGTGGCAACGGAGCCCGCTGCTTCGCCCGATTCGTTAACCAACTCGCGCCCGCCAACAACGGCAGCGTCACCTTCGAAACTCCCGCCGGCCTCATCTCCGCCACCCTGCGCGGCGACCAAGTCTCCCTCGGCATGAGCCAACCCGGCCCCTTCGCCGAGGGCGTGGAACTCGACGCCGCCGGAAAATCACTCACCGTCTACTCGATCAATACCGGCGTCCCGCACGCCGTGGTCCTCGTCGACGACCTCGACGGCACCGACGTCCATCCGCTCGGCGCCGCCCTCCGCCATCACCACCACTTCCAACCCCGCGGGACCAACGTCAATTTTGTCCGCCAGCTCGGACCCCAAGACCTCGCCATCCGCACCTACGAACGCGGCGTCGAAGCCGAAACCCTCGCCTGCGGCACCGGCGTTGTCGCCGCCGCCCTCACCATCGCCACCCTCACCGGCGCCGAGTCTCCCATCCGCGTGCTGGTCAAAGGCGGCGACACCCTGAGCGTTGATTTCCTCCGCGCAAAAGACGGCTTCTCCCACGTCATCCTCACCGGCCCTGCCGATTTCGTCTTTGCCGGCGACATCACAGTCTGAGCCTGAAGTGGCATCGGCATCCTGCCGATGATCCCCAAAACCAAACACCTTCCCCTCCCCGACGACACGGGCAAACTCCCCAAGCCCGAACCTTGCAGCTTGTCATCAACTCCATCGTTAAGGTTTAGTTTCCTTCCACCATGTTCGCCGGCACCTACACCGCCCTCGTTACCCCCTTCCGCCACGGCCAAGTCGATTACGATGGCTTCCGCCAACTGATCGAAGCCCAAATCGCCGGCGGGGTGGACGGCATCGTCCCCGTCGGCACCACCGGGGAATCGCCCACCCTGTCACACGACGAACACCGCGACGTCATCAAAGCCGCCGTCGATATCGCCGCCGGACGGATCAAAGTTGTCGGCGGCACCGGGTCCAATGCCACCGACGAAGCCATCGCCCTCACCCAAGACGCCGAAAAAGCCGGCGCGGACGGCGCCCTCATCGTCGCCCCCTACTACAACAAACCCACGCCCGAAGGCCTTTACCGCCACTTCCGCGCCATCGCAGAAGCCACCAAGCTCCCGATCATTCTCTACAGCATTCCCGGACGATGCGGCGTGGAGATCGGTGTGCCCGTGGTGGCCCGCCTCGCCCAGGATTGCCCGAACATCGTGGCGATCAAAGAAGCCGGCGGCACGGTCGAACGCGTCAGCCAGCTCCGCCAGGCCGTCCCCGACACTTTCGAGCTTATCTCTGGTGACGATTCACTCACGCTCCCCTTCATTTCGGTCGGCGCCGTCGGCGTGATCAGCGTCGCCTCCAATGTTGCCCCCGCCCAGGTCAGCGAACTCGTCCGCGCCGCGCGTGACGGACACATGGCCCGCGCCGAGCAACTCCACCGCCGCCTCTACCCGCTCTTCAAACACCTTTTTATCGAAAGCAATCCTTCCCCCACCAAATACGCCCTCTCCCTCACCATGGGCCTCTCGCCCGAAGTGCGTCTCCCGCTGGTCGAAATGACCGAAGAAAATCGCCACCTCATCCGCGCCACCCTCGCCGACCTCGGCCTCCTTCCATGAGCACGCCTCTCCGCCTCTGCATCCACGGCGCCCAAGGCCGCATGGGCCAAGCACTCATCCGCTGCGCCGCGGAGGATCCGGAACTGCAAGTCACCGCCACCGTCGATGCGGACGACAATTTCCACGACGCCCTCGCCGGGTGCGATGCCGTCATCGACTTCTCCGCCACCCACATCACCGGCCCGGTGGCCAAAGCCTGCGCCGAGGCCGGCAAAGTCCTCGTCATCGGCACAACCGGACACGAACTCGCCGAGCGTGAGCTGATCAACCAAGCCGCGGCCAAGATCCCCCTCGTCTTCTCCCCGAACTATAGCGTCGGCGTGAACACCCTTTTCTGGCTCACCCGCAAAGCCGCCGAAATCCTCGGCCCCGACTTCGACCTTGAAGTCGTCGAAATGCATCACCGCCTGAAAAAAGATTCCCCCTCCGGCACCGCCCGTCATCTGGCCGAAATTCTCGCCGAGGTCCGCCAACTCGACTACGCCGAGTCCGCCCGCCACGGTCGCGCCGGCATCGTCGGCGAACGCACGAGCAACGAAATCGGCGTCCACGCCATCCGCGGCGGCGACGTGGTCGGAGACCACACCGTGATCTACGCCGCCCCCGGCGAACGTCTCGAACTCACCCACAAAGCCTCCAGCCGCGACACCTTCGCCCGCGGCGCCCTCCGCGCCGCCAAATGGGCCACGAACCAACCTGCCGGTCTCTACGACATGCAGGACGTCCTCGGCCTCAAGTAACCCGTAGCGTCGCCATCCGCAGCGACAAAGGCTTCAGATCAGACTTGGTGGATCGCGATTTCCCTATCGCGATTTCTTCCACTCCGCATCGCGCCGGGGACGGCGCGATCCACCTGCACCAATTAGTCCTCCCGCACTTCCAAACGCAGGAACTTCTGCGGTTCTCCTGGCAACACCGGCACTGTCGCGCGACGCACCTGATACGCGCCGTGGTCACTGACAAAAGTGTCGATGACACCGTCCGTCGACCAATCGCCTCCCGTGAGATCGTTTCTCCACGCCACACCTCCGCTCACGCCGTCGAGCGATGTGCTGCGACGATAATCCATATGGCAGCTCGTTGCGGTCGGAGCACCAATGACCATCGCTCCCGCTGCATCGCCGCCCGGTGGCATCCCGAAAAAATATTCCGCCAGATTGGCCAAACCGTTACCATCAGGATCGGCCCCGGGTGATGCGTCGGACAGTCCGGCACCCCAGTCCCCGAAGGATTGGCCGGTCACGGTCAGCACACCCGGCAGGTAATTGACGTCATAGTTTCCCAGGGCAAAGGTGCCGCCAGTCGCTGCGGACGGAATGATAACATAAGTTCCCATTGCATCGTCGGCTCCCGTGCCGCCGTCGGCAGCAAGCGTGACCGATCCGACGACCTCGCCGCCGACGAGTCCGACGGCGGTGAAAGCCGTTTGCCCCGATCCAAGATAAAGCGTTTGGCTGAAAGGTTTGTTTTGGTCGCTGGCCGTTATGTTGAGCCCCTTGCGACGCACTTCGGCCTCTGGCATGGCCAGCGTGGCGGAGGCCGCGCCGGAAGAGCAGACAATGTTGCCGGAATACGAACCCGCAGGTGAACCGGCGGCCACGCGAATGAAAACCGTGGTCGGAGCGATGGTCCCGGTGCCAGCAATGGTCTGCGTTGCAGCGAAGCCGGTGACTCCATCCTCTGCCAGAGAAACTTCGAATCCGTCCGGAGGATCAACGAGAATTCCTTGGCTCAGACTCTGACCGCTCACGGTAAAGGAGGTCGCGGTGAGCGAGGCTGATCCGTAAGTCGAGTTGAGCACGGAAAGATTGCCGCTGGCGCCGACCGTCGGCGAAGTCGGCGGCGAATAAGCTGTGATACTGAATTCGTCGATGTTGGTCCGCCGGTTTGTTCCCGTTCCCGTGTCGTTGGCACGGATCCGGACGCGACCGTTGGCAGCGCTATTCACCGACGTAGTGAACGTTTCCGTAGTGCCGCCGGCGGTGAACCGCCCAGCCTCAATCCAAACAGACCCGCCATTAGTGCTGTATTCCACGATCCACTCGATTTGCGTATCGGTGCCGTAGCGACGGTGCTGAAAACTTATCGTCCCCATGCCGCCCGTGGTGTCGGCGAGCATTGCAATAACGGAGGACGAGTAGCCGCGGAGCCGCGCCGATTTGCTTCCCACCTTGAAGTCGCTCGCGTCCGTGCCAATCAGCGCATCCGTCATGTTCCAGGAGATCCCGTTGAGCGTCACATTGGCGGAGGCATAAGCCCCCTTCGATCCGTCCTCGAACCCCGTCGTGTAGGGAGATCCGCCACCTCCTCCGGAGACAATGGTGATGGTCACCGTGCCGTTCCCCGTCCCCGCGGAATTTGTGGCCGAAATCGCAACCGTCGATGTGCCTGCTGACGATGGAGTTCCGGAAATCAATCCGGTCGATGTGTTGACTGTCAGGCCCGCCGGCAATCCCGTCGCACCAAAAGAGGTCGGACTGTGGTTCGCCGTAATCTGGTAGCCGAAGCTCTGCCCAACCGTCCCATTTGCGGTGTTTGGACTGGTGACGACCGGTGCCACCACACTGCCGAAGCCTGAATTGCGCGGCGTGGGCGCGCCCGTGCTGAAATCATTGCGATTGTCTCCAGTGTCTGTGGCACCACCAGCTCCACGGAAAATCGCGGCCGTCGAGGAAGCCGCGGGGGCGGCCCCCGAACCTTCGTAAGCGTTGGCCGTGCCGAAACCGACAAAATCCTGCAATCCAGTTTGCCCTACAGGTGAGGATCCTGTGAAAGTTGCCGTACTGCTGCGCAGAGCCACTTTGCCCTGCGTTCCGCTCATGTTGATCGTTCCCGTCGCATCGGGCGCAGGCAAAGCCGAGCCCGTCGTGCCGCCGGCCAGTTTGACCAAATAGTATTTGCCGGGAGCAAGAGATGCGGCGAGAGGCACCGACTGCCAGCTTGTTCCGGAGGCCGAGGCATATTGCACGCTCCAACCTGCGAGATCCACCGCCGCTTCACTGCGATTGTAGAGTTCGATGTAGTCGGAATTGTAGATCGCCCCGGAATTACCACCCGCTCCATAAACTTGGCTGATCAAGACCGGCGATTGGAGAATGGTGAAGTTCGTGCTGCTGGTCGCCGTTCCTCGCGGTGTTGCTACCATGACCGCGCCGGTCGAGGCCGTCGTGGGAACCGTCGCCGTGATCTGGGTCAACGAATCGACGGTGTAGGTCGTCGCATTGAAGCCGTTGAAACGAACCGCTGTCACCCCGGCAAAGTTGCTACCGGTGATAGTTACCACCGTGCCCACCGCGCCGCTGGCAGGGGCGAACGAAGCAATGGCGGGTTCACCACTGCCGGTCAGAACAAATTGCTTCACCGGCGCCGAGGTGCCAACCGCGCCCTCGCTGTCGGTGGCCCGGGCGGTCAACGCGTATTCGCCGCTGGTCACGGGAACGGTCCACGTTGCCTCGTAAGGCGAGGACGTGTCGGTGGAAATCAGGGTCTCGCCGACGTAGAAGCTCACGCTACTGACCACACCCAGCCCCCCTCCGAGAGCGAGGTCGGTTGCCGTGGCGGTCAATGCGACCGAGGTTCCCGAGAGTACGGTTTGCCCATCAATCGGTGCCGTCAAAGACACTACCGGCGGAGGATTCGTCTCGACGTTGGCGCCGCCGGTGACAATGAGCGAGTAGACTTGGGACGATGTGGTCAGCGCGCCATCGCGCGAAACTGTCACCGTGTAGGCTCCGGCCTGATTGGGCGCAGAAACATAAACCTGTTCCACGTTGTCCACATTGTTCTTGCCTGTCGTGGCCACCGAATTCATCGCTGCATCGGACCAGCTGTCGACAAAAGGCATGACGTAGGGACGCAGCAACGTGCTGCCCGGCGTGGTAACCGTGAGATCGAGGTTGTGGCGGAGGTTCGGATTGCGACTGTTGTCCGCCTGCGCCGTGCCGACCGGATCTGTCCAGCAGATGGTGACGCGGATCGGACTGACCCCGTCCCACTGGAACGTATGCGTCCGACTGCTCACCGCGGCAGTCAGCGTGTCCTCGACCATTTTCGGCGCAGCGAGACTCGCTTTGTGCGCGATGATCAGGTCGGCTGCCGCCTTCACGTTGATCAGACCCCAGCCGAATTTGTAATCCGGCCCCGCATTGCCCAAATCATCGGCCGTGTGGATGAGCAAGCCCTTCAACATACTCGAACGCATTCGCTGTCCGGCGAACTCGCGCGCATACAGCTGGGCGAGCAGCGCAGCCGAACCCGTGGCAGATGGCGCGGCCATGCTCGTGCCGCTGTACGAAGCATAGGCAGTGTTGGAGGTATCGATCGGCGAATTGACAGTAACACCGTTGGCCACCACGTCGGGCTTGATGCGCCCGTCGTCGGAAGGGCCCCAGCTGGAGAAGTCCGACATCGTGCCGGCCGAAGGGGAACGCACACCGCCGCTTATGGCGTCGTTGACCGCACCGACGGTCAGGATGTTTTTCGAAAGACCGTTGTAGGTGATCGATTGGAACCCACCCTTGGCAGTGAGAAGGTCCTGCTCATTACCCGCCGCCCAGCAAATCAAATAATAAGGCATGGCAACCGCCAGCTGATCGGTTTCCACGGACTCGTCGTTGTAGACGCCCATATCGGCAGTTCCTGCGTCGTAGCCGTAGGAATGGTTCGAGAGCGGTATCTTGGTCGTGTCGCCCGACACGGTCGCCGCGCCAGAAGAGGTCATCTCCGCGTAGTCGCTGTTCCAATCCCAGGATTCGATGGCGACACTGGGCGCCATGCCTTTGGCGCTGGCCGTGAAGCCCGAAGCACCCACCGTTCCAGCCACGTGGGTGGCATGATCGTCGAGGGGCGCGGTGGCGTTGCGGTTGACAACGCGGGTGGTGTTGAATTCTTGGTGCGTATTACGTACCCGTCCGGCATCCCACACACCGACTTTCACTCCCGTGCCGCCGAGATTGTAAGGTGCGGGATAAAGCAAATTGGCCCCGCTGGAGATGGCCGCATTGCGGTTTTGCGTGACGCGGTAGACCGGCTCTTCTCCGCGGATGTCGTGTAGGATGGAGACTTCATTCCCCGCCCCGTCTACCCGCACCGGGATGCCCAGCTGTTCCGCCTTGGCCAACACCGCCTCGTAGCGCACTTCCTCGGCTTCCGACATCTCGGCCACGGCGAGCGCCCGCTGGTCGGGATCGCTCATATCTTTGCCGGCCAAAATCTCGGCCGAACTGCGATACAAAACGAAGCCCGTGGGCCAAGCCGGTCCACGGTCGGGATCGGGTACAACTCCCTCGCGCTGAGCCGCTGCCGCACTGACCCTTGCCCTGCCGGGACCGGCGGGAGTCGCGGAGCGCCCGCCGGATGCAGGGACGGAGGCAATTTTATCTGCAGTGGAGGGGTGCGAGGAAGACAGCGGAGGCAATGATATTGCAGTCCTTGCCGCCGAAGCCGCGGCGGCAGTCTTCAAGGAGCCGGAGCTGCCGGGGAGCAACAACGAGTTTCGGGCCTTGGCGGAATGATCCGACGGCGGAAGCTCAACTGCGGCAGCGGTTGAAACGTCTAATTTGCGGTCCCGAGACGGCAGGGAAAGAACAATAAACGCGACCACCACCGCGGCGAGCAAAAGGGCAAACGGCACAAAATAGAATCTCTTGTTATTCACTGGACAGAGGAGACTTAGCCGGCACGGGAACAGTCCTTGACCATACACCCGCGCCACCGTTGAGCAACCGGGAAGGTGCCAGCATACCGCGGAGGGCCTTGAGTAGCGATCCGCGACACCCTCATCGATTCGTAGACGGATTGATGGACAGGTTGGTCAGGCACGCCATGCCGGTCCATGCATTCGCAGTCCCCGTGTCGTTGCCATCGAGTCCTCAACCCGCAGGCCGTCCCGACCGTCAGACTGTCACTTGCTTCCCCTCTCCTCGTTCGATCGGCAAAGAATCGGTTCACCCCAGCATTTGCCGGAAAACCTTGGGTCTCGATCCGAGAAGAACCGGGGCCAGACGCAAGGCCGAACGTCGCAAGGATTCTTTGCTGCGCGACAGATCCGGAGGAACCCTCAGGCTTTCTTGCTTTTTCAACCACATCTCGGCCAGGCACACATCTTGAATGTCGCCCAGAACCTCCCCGAGACGGTCCACCCGGCGGATGAAACGCGTCAGTCGTGCCCGCCCCCCGAGATACTCGCATTGGTAGAGCAAGCGCTTGACCCTCCTCCGCCAAGCATGGAAAGCCTCGTCCGGCGCGTTGCCGCGCCTGGCCTCCTTCCACGCGGCCCGTGCCGCGCGATAAGTGTCCACCGCACGATGGGCAATCTCTTTCCATTCGACCTTCACCCAGTACGGATCATCGGCCAAGAGATCGACCGCGCCCTCCGCCAACCGCCGCGCCTCGACCAGATCCGGGGGCAACGAGGCCCGCAAATGGCGAGCTTCCCCCGGCGCATATTTGCCGGCAAAACCCTGGACAATGGTGGCGTCACGCGTCTCCGCGAAAAGATCTTTCAAGGCACGACACGGTTCTAAAAATGTCTCCTGCCAGACCTTGCCGTGCGGCACCAAACGAGACAATGACTGCAGCCGCTTGACGCGGGTGCGCACAAAATGGGCCTGGCCGTCGGGGTCTTGCGGAAACTTTTCGATCGCCCGCAACACCTGCCTCAGCAGCTGCCGCAAGGCCGCCCGCAAGGCCGAACCTGGCGCGAGCTTCCGGGGAGAAAGACGCATGAGCTTTATCTTTATCACCGCACCCGGCCCCATCAAGCAGCGGAATGTGACAAATCACCTTACCCTCGACCTGGACTCCCCCCCGTACTGCACCACTCCCTCCCGCCTCGGGCTCGGGCCGAACCGGCAACCTAGTTTCTTCGCGCCATGGCGGGGGCATAGGTCCCAGTTGCCCGCGCCGCTTTAACCTAGTTTCCACAACAGGCGTGCTCGGCTCACCCAGAAAATGTCGCCTGTTATGGGTCATGACCCCGCCTTGATCCACGCCATCGTTTTCTCTGCCAGTTTGTCCAGGGCCTCGACGCTCTGCGCAAGGTGCTCCTCTTTAGTGTCCTCGATCTTATTGTGACTGATCCCATGCAGGCTTTGCGTGAACATCATCACCGTTGGCACCCCTGCCATGCACATCTCGGCGGCATCGTGCAGCGGGCCGGAGGGCAAACGGTGCGATACGCCACAGGTTTCCCTGATGGCCTCTTCGCAAAGATTTACCAGATCCGGATCAAACGGCGCGGGCGCGATATGCCACAAACGTTCCCACTCCACCGCACAGCCTGATTCCTTGGCGAAGCGCTCGCTGGCAACCCGGGCCTCGGCATGCATCGCGGCCAGCTTGTCCGCCTCGAGGTGCCGCTGGTCGAGCGTGATGCGGCAGTCGGCCACCACACTCGTCACGATCCCCGGCTTCGTCGTGCAGGAACCGATCGTGCAAACCCCCATCCCGCTGCGCTTGGCGATCTCGTAAGTCTCCGGACTCATCCGTGCTGCCGCGAGGAAAGCGTCTTTGCGCCGGTCCATCGGCGTGCTGCCCGAGTGAGCGGCCTGACCATGAAACGTGATGGCATGACGCTCCACGCCGAACGTCCCGAGCACCGCCCCGAGCGCAAGGCCCTTATCCAACAACACCGGCCCCTGCTCGATGTGCAGTTCAAGGTAGGCCGCCGCATTTTGCAGCTCTTTCCCGCAATCCTTGGCTTTCTCGAAGTCGATCCCGACCTCCCGCAAGGCATCCGGTAACGTGATGCCGTCCTTGTCTACCAACCCCCGCGCCTCCTCGATGTCGAGGTTCCCGGAGCAGGCCGACGACCCGAACAAACTCTTGCCAAACCGCGCCCCCTCTTCGTCCGCCCAATCAACCAGCCGCACCGTCACCGGCGGCTTGCCATGGTATTGCGCGCTGATACGGCGCAGCACCTCGACACCCGCCAGAGTATTGAGACAACCGTCGAGCCATCCACCGTTCGGCACCGAGTCGATATGGCCGCCGATGAGCAATTCCTTTGCGCTCTCACCCTTCAACGTCGCCCAGAAATTCCCCGCCGCATCGTCATGCATCTCGACCGGCAGCCCCTCAAAACGTTTGCGCAAAAAATCCCGCGCCGCCACCCACACCGGCGTGAAGGCCACCCGCTGCGCGCCGTCCGCATTGCCGGTCAACGCACGCAACTCTTTGAGTTCATCAATTGTTCGTTCAGGGGAAAGCTCCTTGCTCATGCCCCAAATGTGCAAGGAAAGTCTTTACCGAACCACTGAAAACTGAACACTGAAAAACTCCCCCTATGCCTATTCAGCCGCTCCTCGATGCCGAGACCGCCGCCCGCAACATGGCGGAAAAGCAACCCCGCTACAGCCCGCAGGAGGCGCTGATCGAAGCCAACCGCTGTCTCTTCTGCTTCGACGCCCCCTGCATCATGGCCTGCCCCACCGGCATCGACATCCCTTCGTTTATCAAAAAAATCGCCAACGGGAATCCGACCGGTTCCGCCCGCACCATCCTCACCGCCAATGTCCTCGGCGCCAGTTGCGCCCGTGTCTGCCCGACCGAAGTCCTCTGCGAAGGCGCCTGCGTGGTCCTCGATCTGGAAGGTGATCCCGTGAAAATCGGACGACTCCAGCGCTACGCCACCGACTACGTTTTCGACCACCACATCGACGTCCTCCAAGCCCCGGCGAAAAAGAACGGCAAAAAAGTCGCCGTCCTCGGCGCCGGCCCGGCCGGACTCGGCTGCGCGGCGGAACTCGCCCAACTCGGCTACGAAACCACTGTCTTCGACAAAAAGAAAGAAGGCGGCGGCCTCAACACCTACGGCATCGCCTATTACAAAATGCCGCCCGAAATCAGTCTCGACGAAGTCAAAATGATCGAGCGCCTCGGTGTGAAATTTCAATACGGCGTGGAGATCGGCACGGACCTCACCATGGCCGAACTCGAAACAAACTACGACGCCATCTTCCTCGCCCTCGGCCTCGGCGGGGCCAACCGCCTCGGCATTCCCGGCGAAGACCTCCCCGAAGTGGTCGACGCCCTCGAATTCATCGAGTGGATCCACACCAATCCGCTCCACGAAGTCCCTGTCGGCCGCCGTGTCGCCGTCCTCGGCTGCGGCAACACCGCCATCGACGCGGTCAGCCAATCCAAACGCCTCGGGGCCGATGTCGCCACCATCATCTACCGCCGCGGCGAGGACGACATGCCCGCCTACGGCTTCGAATACGAACTGGCCAAAAACGACGGCGCCACTTTCCACTTCCACACCATCCCGACCGAAGTGCTCGCCGAAAACGGACACGTCAAAGCCCTCCGCCTGGCCAAGACCGAAACCCGCGACGGCAAAGTGCAAATCATCCCCGGCAGCGAATGGACCGAGGAATTCGACCTCGTGCTCAAAGCCGTCGGACAAGAAAAGCAATCCCGCGCCTTCGAAAAACTCTTCCCCGGCCTCAAACTCGACCGCAAAGGACGCGTCGAACACAATCCCGAGACCATGGCGACCAGCGTCCCGAAACTTTTCGTCGGCGGTGACTGCGCCAATGGCGGACGCGAAGTCGTCAACGCCGTGGCCGAAGGAAAAAAAGCCGCCCGCGGCATCAATGCCCTGCTCACGAAGCAGAAGGTCACCGGCCCCATCCAACCCTCCCGCCACGGCACCAAAGACGGAGCCCTCGGCTCCGGCTTCAACCATCCCATCCGCGTCCCCGAACTTCTCGCCGCGATGAATTCTTAATCTCGTCACAAGTCACACCTCACTTCCTCCCATGGCCGACCTCTCGATCAACTTCGCCGGAATCAAATCCCCCAACCCGTTCTGGATCGCCAGCGGGCCTCCCTCCAACACCGCCTACCAATCCCACCGCGCCTTCGAGGCCGGTTGGGGCGGCATCGTCTGGAAAACCATAGGTGACCCCATCGTCAACGTCTCCTCTCGCTACTCCGCGCTCAACCTCGGCGGACAGCGTATGGTCGGTTTCAACAACATCGAACTGATCAGCGATCGCTCGCCCGAAACCAACTTCCGCGAAATCAAGGAAGTCAAAGACCGCTGGCCGAATCACGCGGTCATCGCCTCGCTCATGGTCGACACCCGCGAGCGCTGGCACGAATTCGTCAAACGCTCCGCCGACTGCGGCGCCGACGGCATCGAACTCAACTTCGGCTGTCCGCACGGCATGTGCGAACGCGGTATGGGCTCCGCCGTCGGACAAAACCCCGACGTGGCCGAAACCATTGTCGGCTGGGTCATGGAAGCCGCCGAAATTCCGGTCATCGTCAAACTCACCCCGAACATCACCAATGTCGTCTACGCCGCCCGCGCGGCCAAACGCGCCGGGGCCGACGCCATCTCGCTGATCAACACGATCAACAGCATCACCAACGTCAACCTCGACACCCTGACCCCCGAACCCACCGTGCGCGGTCTCAGCTCGCACGGCGGCTACTGCGGCCCCGCGGTGAAACCCATCGCCCTCAACATGGTGCAAAGTTGCGCCGCCGACCCCGAAGTCGGACTGCCGATTTCCGGTATCGGCGGCATCGGCAACTGGCGTGACGCCGCCGAGTTCCTCGCCCTCGGTTCCCTCAGCCTCCAAGTCTGCACCGCCGTCATGCACTACGGCTTCCGCATCGTCGAGGACATGAACGAGGGCCTCTCGGATTACCTCGACTCGAAAGGCTACAAAAGCATCGCCGACTTCTCCGGCGCTGCCGTCAAAAGCCTCTCCGACTGGCAATACCTCGACCTTAATTACAAACGCGTCGCCCGCATCGACTATGACAAATGCATCGGGTGCAATCTCTGCTATATCGCCTGCGAGGACGGCGCCCACCAATGCATCGACCTGGTCGACAGCGCGCCCTACGGACTCGGCCCCGGCCGCGTCCCCGGCAAACCTGTCCCCAAAGTCCGCGAGGAAGACTGCGTCGGCTGCAACCTCTGCTCCATCGTCTGCCCCGTCGACGACTGCATCACCATGGTTGAGATCGAAACCGGCCGCGAAAAGTTCAGCTGGAACGATTACCAGACCCGCCTGGCCAAAGGAGAAATGGAGCCCCTCCCCGCCCACCCGTAAAACTGTAGCGGCGCCGTCCCCGGCGCCGGCTGTTTCCCATTGTGGGGCCCACTGGCCCAGCGGGCCGCATCCTCCCTACCACCCAGTCCGCTCCACCGGGCGATCCCTGCCCCGCCCGTCTCCCGGCCCCCCGCGTTTCTCGACCCGTTGCAACGCCAACCACATCATCAGCACCAGCCCTGCGCCGATCCCCACCACCAACGGCCACGCATGCCTCCTTGCCGCCACCTGCCAGAGCCACCGCCAATGCAGCGCCAAGTGTGCCGCGATCAGCGCAAGAAACGCATACGACAACCAAGTGTGCACATCGCCCCAGTCATGCCGCCCCCAGCCCAAGGCCGTGAGCCCCGCCCCGCCGCGCGAACCTGGCGGCAAACGGAAAGCCAACAACAACCCCGTCCCCGCCATCCCGCAAAACACCAACCACATCAGCGCATTGAGCACCCGCGGCACCACGGACCGCGAAAGACCCCGCTTCGCCTGACCCACCTCAGCCGCCTCGCTCATGCCCGCATGTTACCACTCGTTTCCCCCGCTTGGCCAGAGCGCCCGCCCGCGATTGCTTTGCTCTTGATCCACGCCGACATTGGACGGACAAAGAACAGGCCTTACCACTAAGCAGTAACAAATATGAGTAAACTCCTCCCCTGCCCGCTGTTCATCGGCGGCGAATGGACAAACGTCTCCGGCGTCGCCACCACCCCCGTCTACAATCCTTCCATCGGCGAAATCATCGCCGAAACTCCACTCTGCGGCGCCGATGTCGTCGACCAGGCCGTCCGCGCCGCCGCCGACGCCTTCCCTTCCTGGATGGAAACCCCGCCCGTCGAGCGCGCCCGCGTCCTCATGAAGCTCAAGGTCCTGCTCGAGGAACACTTCGAGGAGCTGGCCCAAAGCGTCACCCGCGAGCACGGCAAAACCCTCGCCGAAGCGCGGGGAGACGTCCGCCGCGGACTGGAAAACATCGAGTTCGCCTGCGGCGCCCCGACCCTCCTCATGGGCGAGTCGCTCGAAAACGTCGCCCGCGGCATCGACTGCGATTCCATCCGCCAACCCCTCGGCGTCGTTGCCGGCATCACGCCCTTCAACTTCCCCGCCATGGTCCCGCTCTGGATGTGGCCCATGGCCATCGCCTGCGGCAACACCTTCATCCTCAAACCGAGCGAAAAAGTCCCGCTCACCTCGGTCCGCATCGCGCAACTCGCGCAAAAAGCCGGACTCCCCGACGGCGTGCTCAACCTCGTGCACGGTGGACGCGAAGCCGTCGACGCCATCCTGCGGCACCCGACGATCAAAGCGATTTCCTTCGTCGGCTCCACGCCCATCGCCAAATACATCTTCGAAACCGGCACCGCCCACGGCAAACGCGTGCAAGCCGCCGGCGGGGCGAAAAATTTCGTCCTCATCATGCCCGATGCGGACGTCGCCAACTCGGCCACCGGCCTGGTCGAATCCGCCTTCGGTTGCGCCGGTGAACGCTGCATGGCCAGCTCCACCGCCATCGCCATCGGCGACGCCGCACACACGGTTCTTCCCGCGCTCGTCGACGTCGTCTCGAAAATCCGCGTCGGCCCGACCGACCGCGACCCGCAAGCCCAGATGGGCGCCGTCATTTCCCGCGAACACGCCGACCGCGTCTGCAATCTCATCACGCAAGCCGCCGACGAGGGTGCCAAGCCGCTGACCGACGGACGGCACACCAAGGTCGCCGCCGCCCCGAAAGGTTTCTACGTCGGTCCTACTGTCCTCGACCACGTTCTCCCCGACATGATCACCATGCGGGAAGAAGTCTTTGGTCCCGTGCTCAACGTCGTCCGCATGGAAGACCTCGACGCCGCGATCAACCTCGCCAACACCTCGATCTACGGCAACGGCGCCGCCATCTTCACCCGCAGCGGCAAAGCGGCGCGCGAATTCCGCCACCGCATCCAAGCCGGCATGGTCGGCGTCAACATCGGCGTCCCCGCACCCATGGCCTTCTTCCCGTTCAGCGGATGGAACCAATCCTTCTTCGGCGACCTCCACATCCAAGGCCGCGAAAGCGTCGCCTTCTACACCCAACACAAAGTCACCACCACCCGATGGTTCAGCTACGGGGAAGGTTCTATTTGGTCGGACAAATAGAACCGTGTGACATGTGACTTGTGACGAGTGTCAAGGGCCAGAATCCTGAAGCTCGAGGCTATCGTGATCTCGTCGTCTGGCAGAAGGGCATGGATCTTGCCAAGGAAATCTACCTCCTTACCAAACACCTTCCCGCCGATGAGAAATTCGGCCTCGTCTCGGAGATGCGCCGCGCCGCGGTTTCGATTCCGTCCAACATCGCCGAAGGCCAAGCGCCACACCACGGGAGAATTTATCCAATTCATCTCCCACGCCGAAGGTTCTGTTGCGGAACTCGACACCCAACTCACCCTTTGTCAGAACCTGAAATTGATCACGTCTACCAACAGCTCACCCGCCACAAATCTCCTCGAAGAACTCCGCCGCATGCTCAACGGCCTCCGCCGCAGACTTTCTCTACCCAAGTAACAACCCCCAACTCGTCACACGTCACAAGTCACATGTCACTTCTTCTTAAATCCGCCGACATCATCAACGCCGATACCCGTTACACCGCCGACATCCTTTGCGAAGGCGAAACCATCACGCGGATCGACCGGAACATCACCCCGCCCGCCGGAGCCGAAGTCATCGACGCGACCGGCAAATACGTTTTCCCCGGCTTCATCGACCCCCACACGCACATCTACCTGCCGTTTATGGGCACGGTTTCGAAGGACAACTACGAAACCGGCAGCAAAGCCGCTCTCGTCGGGGGCACCACCACCATTTTCGAAATGGTCTGCCCCGCGCGCGACATGTCGCCCGCCGACGGCTTCGCCACTTGGCAGGCCCAAGCCGAAGGGAAGGCCTGCTGCGACTACACTTTCCACATGGGAGTGACACGGTTTGACGAAGCTTCCGCCCGCCAACTCCGCGAGATCGTCAAACAAGGCGTCGGCAGCTTCAAAATCTTCCTCGCCTACAAAGGCGCTTTCGGGGTCGATGACACCGAACTCTGGCATACCCTCAAACTGGCCAAAGAACTCGGCGTCATCGTCACCGCGCACTGCGAAAACGAATCCCTCGTCGCCCAACTGCAGGCCGAGTTGCTCGCCGCCGGACGCACCGGACCCGAGGCCCACCATGACAGCCGCCCGCCCCGCGTCGAAGCCGAAGGCGTACACCACCTCATGTCCTTCGCCGCCCTCACCGGCGCGCACACCTACATCGTCCATCTCAGCTGCAAGGAAGCCCTCCACGAAGCCATCGCCGCCCGCGAGCGCGGCGTCCATGTCTTCATCGAAACGCTCATCCAATACCTCGTCCTCGACAAAACCTACGCTGAAAAACCAGACTTCGAAGGCGCCAAGTTCGTTATGTCCCCGCCCCTGCGCGACGTCTCGAACCAAAACGTCATGTGGGACGGCTTGGCCAACGGACTGATCAACACCGTCGGCACCGACCACGCCCCGTTCGATTTCAAGGACCAGAAACCGATGGGCAAAGACGACTTCACCAAGATCCCCAACGGTATCCCATCCATCGAGGACCGCATCAATCTCCTCTACACCCACGGGGTGAAAAAGGGACGTCTCACCCTCCAACAACTGGTCGCTGTGGCCAGCACGAACGCCGCGAAAATTTTCGACCTCTACCCGCGCAAAGGCGTCATCCAGCCCGGCGCCGACGCCGACCTCGTCATCTACGACCCGAGCTACCGGGGCAAACTCTCCGTCAAAACCCAGACCCAAAACGTCGACTACAACGCGTTCGAAGGCTGGGAAATCGAAGGCCGCCCGTCCATCGTCACGGTCCGCGGTGAAGTCGCTGTCCGCGACGGCAAATTCGTCGGCACCGTCGGCCGCGGACGGTTCCTCCAGCGGACCCCGGATCACTTCTGAGCGCGCACGCTTGCCCAGCGCGTAGCAGAAGTCTATGACAGCAGGTGCAGTCATGAATCCCGCCCCCGAATCCCACGATCCGCGCCTCTGGAACGAGGACCTCGCGCCTGTTTCCCAGGACCGTCGCACGTGGACCACGTGGAACATCGCCGCGCTCTGGATCGGCATGGCGGTGTGCATCACGACTTACACCCTGGCCAGCGTCCTGATCGAACAAGGAATGAATTGGTGGCAGGCCACCCTGACCGTCTTCCTCGGCAACCTCATCGTGCTCATTCCCATGACACTCAATGCGCATCCGGGCACCGCTTACGGCATTCCCTTTCCCGTCCTGCTGCGTGCGTCCTTCGGCACATTCGGCTCGAACATCCCGGCCCTCATGCGCGGATTCGTCGCTTGCGGATGGTTCGGCATCCAGACGTGGGTCGGGGGCGCCGCCATCTACGCCACCGCGGCGGTCATTTTCGGTTTCGACCCCGCCGCACGCCAAGCGCTGCCCATCCTCGGCATTTCCGCCGGGGAATTCCTCTGCTTCATGATTTTTTGGGCGATCAACGTCTACTTCATCGTGCGGGGCATGGAGTCGATCAAGTGGATGGAAACCCTGAGCGCGCCATTTCTCCTGCTCGTCGGAGTCGTGCTCGTCTGGTGGGCTTGGCAGGCGGCCGATGGGTTCGGACCGATCTTCACCCAACCAGCGACGCTTGATACGGCGGCAAAATTCTGGCCGGTCTTCGGCGTGGGACTCACCGCGATGGTCGGTTACTGGGCGACGCTCTCGCTCAATATCCCGGACTTTTCCCGCTACGCGCGCTCGCAGCGCGACCAAATCGTGGGCCAGGCACTTGGCCTGCCTGCCACCATGACGTTTTACGCTTTTATCGGCATCCTCGTGACCAGCGCCACCATCGTCATCTTCGGCACCGCCATCTGGGACCCGGTGCAAGTCATCGCCAAGTTCGGCAATCCCTGGGTCTCCGCTTTCGCCCTCATCACCCTGGCCGTCGCCACCCTCTCGACCAACATCGCGGCGAACGTCGTCTCGCCGGCCAACGACTTTTCCAATCTCGCCCCCAGCCGCATCACCTTCCGCACCGGCGGCCTCATCACCGCCTTCCTTGGAATTCTCATGATGCCCTGGAAACTCTACCAGGATCCCAGCGGTTACATCTTCACCTGGCTCATCGGCTACAGTGCGCTGCTCGGACCGATCGCCGGAATCATGATCGCGGACTACTTTGTCTGGCGGCGCAAGAAGCTCGATGCACCGGCACTTTACCAGCGGCACGGCCCCTACCGCTACAGCGGCGGATTCAGCCTTGTCGGCTTCGGTGTTTTGGCGGCCTCGGTGCTGCCCAATCTCCCCGGCTTTCTCGTCACGATCAAAGTGCTCCCCGCGGAACTGTTCCCCGCGTGGTTGGTTGCCAGCTATCACTATGCTTGGTTTGTCGGTTTCACTCTCGGTTTTGTTCTGTATAATTTAATGCGACCATTATTTCCCAACCGATGAAAGAGCCGAACCTCCCCCCCTGCCACCATCAGCCCCGTTCCTACGCCGGCCCATCGCCCGAGGACGTTCTCGCTCTGCGCAAGCAATTCATGAACCCGGGCATCTTCCTCTATTACAAGAAGCCGCTCATGGTCGTGGAAGGCCACCGTCAATACGTGTGGGACGAAAAGGGCAAGCGCTACCTCGACGGCCTCGGCGGCATCGTCACCATCAGCGTCGGTCACTGCCATCCGCACGTCATTTCCGCGGGCAACAAACAAAGCGAACTCTACCAGCACTCCACCACCATCTACCTGCATCCCAACGTGGCGCAATACGCAGAGAAACTCGCGTCGAAAATGCCCGGAAATTTGAAGATGTGCTACTTCGTCAATTCCGGTTCCGAGGCCAATGACCTCGCCCTCATGATGGCGCGTGCCTACACCGGCAACTATGACATCATCGCTCTGCGCAACGCTTACCACGGCGGCAACCAGTCGACCATGGGCATCACCGCCCACAGCACCTGGAAATACAACGTGCCCCACGGCTTCGGTTTCCACCATGCCCTCGCGCCCTACCCCTACCGCGGAACCTTCGGCTACGACGATCCCGAGGCCGGTCCGAAATACGCCAACGACGTCAAAGAACTGATCGAATACGCCACCCCCGGGAAAATCGCCGGATTCATCGCCGAGTCCATCCAAGGCGTGGGCGGATTCGTGGAATTCCCGCCGGGCTACCTCGAACACGTCTACGGCTATGTCCGCGCCGCCGACGGCGTATGCATCGCCGACGAAGTGCAAACCGGCTTCGGTCGCACCGGCACGCACTTCTGGGGATTCGAAACGCAGGGCGTCATCCCTGATATCGTCACCATGGCCAAGGGCATCGGCAACGGTTGCCCTCTCGCCGCGGTGGTCACCACCCCGGAGATCGCGCAAGCTCTTGTCGGCAAAGTCCACTTCAACACCTTCGGCGGCAATCCCGTGGTCAGTGCCATGGGCAAAGCCGTGCTTGAAGTCATTGAAAAAGAAAATCTCCAGGAGAACTCCCGCAAAATGGGCGATTACATCCTGACCGGACTGAACAAGCTGAAGGAGAAGCACCCGATCATCGGCGACGTCCGCGGCAAAGGTCTCATGCTCGGCATCGAAATGGTCAAGGACCGAAAAACCAAGGAGCCCGCCACGGCCGAATGCGCGCAAGTCCTCGAGACCGCCCGCGACCTCGGACTCCTCCTCGGCAAAGGCGGACTGCGCGGACAAGTCATCCGCTTCGCCCCGCCCATGTGCATCAACCAAGCCGACGCCGACTTCCTCCTCGAAGTCCTCGACGAAAGTTTCAGCCGCTTGTCATCTGCTACCCCTTCCAACTGACACCCCCCCGCCCCCGACCAGCTGACAGGCGGGGCCATTCAAATTTAAGAAGTTCAGGCGTTTGCCATGGCCTTGAGCCCAAGCTACAGTCAGACTTCGTGAAACTTACCTTTATTTTTCTCGGCCTTTTGGTCCTAGCCAGCACTTCCGTCCTAGCCCAGTGCAAAGACTGCGGGTGCAAGGCCAAGTGCTCCACCACCTGCCAATGCAAGCACGACAAAAAGCCGAAAGCGCCGTGAACTCCCTCGATCCGCGGGCCAAGCGATTTCGCGCGGCCGACAGGTCCCTCCAGCAGGCTAAAAATGCCCTGCAAGGTGCCCAGATCGCCCTTGCTGATCTCCCGCGCTCGAACCATTCCCCGATCACCGCTGCCCTCGATTCGATCGATCACGCCCTCTCGCACCTGGCCATGGCAGGCGGACAAATTGACGAGGCTCGCCTGGACGACAGCGAGCAATTGGCCTAACCGAGAGCGGCGTTGCCTTTTCCGCCCGGGCGGAGAGAATTGTTCCTTCCCGTCCGTATGCTTTTTCTGACCCCGCGTTACCGCAAAGAAGCCAAACTCGTCCTCCGCGCGGCCCGCAAACTGCTGCGTTACCGGCGGGATATTCTGCCGGACAAGCAGATCGTCAGCCTCCGCGAGGGCATCACCCGCCTCGAGGTGGCTCTGAGGAAAAATCACCGCGAGGACATCATGCTGGCCACGGAGAAACTTCATGGCCTTTTCGACCAGGCGGCCCCCCAGCAGCGCTTGGCTGGACTGCGGGAAAACACCGAGGTCATCCTCGTCGCCCTGGTCATCGCCCTCGGCGTCCGGTCTTACTTCCTCCAGCCGTTCAAAATTCCCACCGGATCCATGCAGCCGACGCTTTATGGCGTGACCGGCACGCGCACGGTCGAACCCCCTCCAAGCTGGCCCTTGCGCGCCGCCGAATTCATCCTGCGCGGGCGCACCTACATCGATATCAGCGCGGAGAATGACGATGCGGTCATCGGGCTCCGCGAGGTCACCCGTTTCCACTTTTTCACCTCGACCGAAATCATCACCCGCAGCCGGACGTACCAGGTCTCCGCGCCGCTCAACGTTGTCCGGACCGATTTCCAGATCCACCCCGGCCGTCCGCTCCGCGCCGGCCAGCCCATCGTGCGTGGCTACGCCGAAAGCGGCGACCAGTTGTTTGTCGACAAAGTTTCCTACAACTTCGTCCGGCCGAAACCCGGTGACGTCTTTGTCTTCCGCACCACCGGAATCCGCCGGATCGAAGCAGGCATCGCCCCCGGCATGGGTTCGCAATATTACATCAAACGTCTCGCCGCCGTCGGCGGGCAAACTCTGCAAATCCGGCCACCCGACCTCTACGTCGACGGCGCCGTATCTTCGCTCCCCGCCTTCCGGCGCGTCATGTCCAAACAGGACGGCTATGCTGGGTATTCCAACACCAGCGCAGGCGGAGGCGCTTTTCCCATCCTCGGCTCACCGCAGGCGGAATACACTGTGCCGCGCGGATCCTATTTCGCCCTGGGCGACAACAGCTATCACAGCAGCGACAGCCGCTACTTCGGACCGGTCCCCGAACCGAACGTGGTCGGACGCGGTCTCGTGGTTTACTGGCCGTTCGTCGGACGCTGGGGACTGATCAACTGACCGCGGAAAAATGACGGATGGCGTCCGCCACGCCTTCACCCCAAGGGTACGGAGAAACATATCCGCCGTTGCGCCGGACCAACTCCTGCACGTCATGCACCGCGTTCGAAGGACACGCGACCATCGCGGCGGATGAACCGTCGAGCATCGGAATGTCGTTATGGTGGTCGCCGATCGCGAGCACGTCTGCGCGCGGGATACCGAGCAATCGGGACAATTCGGCCAGTGAGGATCCTTTGTGGATCGCGCAGTGCGCAAAACGCATCCATACGTGGTTGCGATTGAAGGAAAACTCGGGGACATCAACCGCCATTTCCCGCACCACATCCGCCACTTGGTCCATCGTCCCGGGATCGGCGGTCATCAATCCGGCCAGACGGCCATTCTCATACAACAGCTCGATGCCATCGCGCGTCGCGACCATCTTCTCGATCGCCGTAACGACATGAGCCGCGCGGTCGAACAGATCGAGCGTCTGGCGCTCGGTTTGCGCATTCCAGTCGCCAAATGCCTCCCAGCTCCCCTCTTCGATGCGGCGGTAAATGTCTTTTTCGCTGGTCAGCACAAACTCGGGATCGTGCGGCAGAGCTGCCTGCTCGAGTCCCTCGAGGGCGAACCACAGTTGCCTACCCGTATTGACCGCCCAGACCGCACCTTGCCGGCGCAACCCGGTGAGCGCTCCGGACAAAGACCTCACCGTGCGCGCGTCCGCGTGGTGGCCGATCAAGGTGCCGTCGAAATCGGTGCTCAACAAACGGATAGGCATCGGTTAGAAATAACCCGAATCTTTCCTCACATCCAGCCGACTGATGAAATCCGCCTACGAACTCGCCATGGAACGGCTCGCCGCCAAGGAGCCGGTCCTGCAGCTCAGCGCCGACCAAAAACAACGCATCGCCGCCATCGAGGCGAAGTGCAAAGCGGACATCGCGGCGAAGGAACTCCTTCTCCAAAGCGAATTGGCCAAGACACTCGCGGCCGGCGCCACAGAAGAAGCGGCAAAGATCCAACGCCAGTTGACCGACGAGATCCGGCGCTTCGAGGAGAAGCGCGAGCGCGAAAAAGATGCGGTGCGTCGCGAAGCTTGACCCGATGGACCCGCGCTTGCCCACGGCCGAGGATGAGCGCTTCATGCGCGCGGCCATCAGGCTGGGCGAAAAGGCCGCACTGATTGACGGCACCGGCGGCCCTTTCGGCTGCGTGATTGTCAAGAACGGCAAAATCATCGCCGAGGGCTCAAATCACGTGGTCAGCGAGAACGACCCCACTTGGCACGGCGAAATGGAGGCCATCCGCGCAGCGGCGAAGAAACTCGGCACTTTTGATTTGTCCGGCGGCACGCTCTACACGTCCGGCGAACCTTGCCCGATGTGTGCGGGCGCGATTTTCTGGGCACGCATCGACCGCGTGGTCTACGCGTCGACCATCGCCGATGCCCTGCGCTTCGGCCAATTCGACGACCAACCCATTTACGAAGACCTGGCCAAACCGATTGCCGAGAGGTTGACCCCCGCCGCGCAATGCCTGCGTGACGAGATGCTCGAACTGTGGCGGCGCTACGAAGCCAAGCCGGACCGGATCCGTTATTGAGTGCCGGCCAGTCCCGCCTCCATCTCGGCGAATTCGCGCGCCAGAATGCTGTCCGACTCGAATCGCATGACCCGCCCGGCCAGATCGAGCGCACGCCGCGCATCCTTCTCCCGCCCGGCGGCTTTCATTTGCCGGACAAAGGGACGGACAACTTCGTAGAAGAAATTGCCGCCGCCGGTCGGGCCGAGTTTTCCTGACAGCGAGCGGTATTCCCGCATCGCCGCAGCATAATTTTCCTCTTGCATCAGCCTTGAGAGCACCTCGGCCCCGGTTGCCGCACTCAGATCGGTGCGAAGGCGGCGGTTTTCACGGATCATGCGCGCTTCAATCTTGCTCGCCACGAGTACGTCGCCCCCCGCCCGCTCCAACTCGGCCAACCGCGTCTGGTAGCGCACGCGCAGATCCTCCTCCCGACGGAATTGGTCGATGCCCGCCGCATAGTGTGCTCGCAAGGCTGCCGTGTCCTTTGACTCGGCGAGCACATTCTCCTTTGCCTCCCAAGCCGCGAAAAAGTCAGGCGAATAAAAGCGCGCGCTATCTGCCGCGGCGCCTGCCGATTCCAAATCTCCGCGCCGCTGGTAAATTTCCGCCATGGCCAAGTCACCCAAGGCCCCGTCATGTCCCGTCGAACGCGTGGCCCGACTCGAGAGAAACAGCAATTCATGATCCGTGATGGGCATCCAGGTTTGCGGATCAAGCGCCTGGCCGACCGTATATCGCTGATCAAGGAATCGGCCGGCATCCAACTCCCACTGGCCATCACCTCGCAAATAGCCGAACCAAGCATGGCCCCCATCTTGTCCTTGGCCGGCAAAGTAAAGAGTCGGGACACCTTTGGCTTTGCCCGCAAGGCAGGCAAAGTAGGCCTGATCGGTACAAATTCCGCCCGCCATCTTGATTTTGACCAACCGGTAACTGCCATGAGGCCATTTGAAAATACCGCGTTCGGCACGTTGTTGATCGTATCGGACCAAATCAAGCACCCGGCCGAACTTGTCCGCTCCCATCCGTACATTCTGCGCCGCCCACTCCAATTCCGAGCGCTCCACCGGGGCATCGACAAGAAACTTCATCTCCGCCGCCGAGAGTCGGCGCAAATCATACTCGAGTTTTCTCGCTTCGTTGGCGCGGTAAAAATACTCAAACCGGCTGGCCACATCTTGAGCCGACCGGGGCACCGCTTCCGGCGGCACCTGATGATGCGGCCAGAAGCGCGGTTCCCGTTGGTCATGCACCAAGGCAAAGGCCAGCATGAGCGAGCGGTAAGCAGGCCATGCGCCCGGATGGGCGCGCCGCAACTGCTCGAGACGCGTCAACACCACCGGCGTAAAATCGTCCGGCTTCAATTCGCGGAAAAATTCTTTGAGGAACTCTTGGTCGTTGGCCAAGCCGGCCAGAAAGTCCTCGGTGGCCCGCGCCGCGACCGGTCCGCCGCTCGGCGTGTAGTCATCGGGCAGAAGCCCCTGCAGAATTTCCGGCGGCACCTGCACCGCTTCAAATGCCTCGAATGCCGTCGGCAGGGGCCGTCCGGATGAATCGGCCGGCAAGGGCGCACCGGACGGAATGACCATCAGCGCGTTGTCTCTCTCCGGATCGCGCAGCACGCGACGTCCGAGCCAAGCCTTCAACGCTTCCGGTTCCGGCGTCCCGAGGAGGCGGCACCACTGGTATAGACGTTGCCACTGGCGAAAAATGCCATTCCCGGCACTCCCGGCCTGCGACGAGTGGGACGGTTTCCATTGTTCCGCCAAGGGGACTTCAAGCGCATCGGCGGCGGCCGACCAGCCCATGGCGCGAATGGCGACCACATCTTGTGCGGTCGGCATACGCTGCAGGTCAAATTCCGCACGCACCAAAGCGATAGAGAGAAACCCGAGAACCAGAGCCGGCCAGGCACAACGCATACCCCAGCATATCCACCCCGGCCCCCTTGCCAAGGGGCACAATCCGCTTTTGTGCAACGAGGCAACCGCTCTATCCTTCCCCGTTACGCATGTTGCCTTCCTCCGAACCCAGCGCCATCCGCGTCAAAGGCGCCCGCCAGCACAACCTGAAGAATATCGACGTGGTCATACCGCGGAACCGGTTTGTGGTCCTCACCGGCCCGAGCGGCTCGGGAAAATCCTCCCTCGCCTTCGACACCCTCTATGCCGAGGGGCAGCGGAAATATGTCGAAAGCCTCTCGGCCTACGCGCGCCAATTTCTCGACCGCCTCGAGCGTCCCGACGTGGACTTCGTCGAAGGACTTTCCCCTGCCATCGCCATCGAACAACGCACCGCCTCGGCCGGCCCGCGTTCGACCATCGCAACCACCACGGAAATCTACGACTACCTCCGCATCCTCTACTCCGCGCTCGGCGTGCCGCACGATCCGGAGACGGGGGAACTGGTCCGCCGGCAGACTCCGCAGGAAATCACCGATGCCATCCTCGCTTTCCCACCGGAGAGCAAACTCGTCCTCCTCGCCCCGGTCGTGCGCAACCAAGTGGGAGAGTTCCGCGACATCATCGAAAAACTCCGCCGCGAGGGCTTCGTCCGCGCGCGCATCGACGGCGAAATCACCGACCTCGGCGGGGATGCGCGCATCCGCTTGGACAAAAAACGCCGCCATCAGATCGAAGCCGTCGTCGACCGGCTCGTGCTCAAACCCGGGCTCCGTCAACGCCTCGCTGATTCGGTCGAAACCGCTTTGCGCTGGGGCGAAGGACAACTCGTGGCCTCGGTCCAATCTCCGGACGAAAAGAAATTCATCGACCATCCTTTTTCCACCGCCTTTTGCAATCCGCGCACCGGGTTTACTTTGCCGCGCCTGACCCCGCAGCATTTCTCGTTCAACAGCCACCTCGGGGCCTGCCCGGGATGCCAGGGGCTGGGGACCGAACCCTACTTTGATCCGGACCTCATCCTTGATCAGGACAAGTCCCTCGACGACGGCGCCATCGTGGCCTGGCGCAAGGGCACCCCGAAAATGGAGTCCTACTACGCGGCCCTGACCGCTGCCCTGGCCGCCGATGCCGGCGTGCGCACCGACCTGCCCTTGGGCAAATTGCCGCCCTCCTTCCGCGAACTCCTCCTCCACGGTTCCGGCGACCGCGCCCTCGACCTCCAGTTCGGCACCGGGGCGGCGCGCCACAAAGTGTCCAAGCCCTTCGAAGGCCTGCTCGCGCAGCTCGAGCATTTGCTGGCCCGGGCCAAAGGCGAATCCCTCAAGCAACGCCTCAAAGCCCTGCAGAACCGCCGCCCCTGCGCCCGCTGCCGCGGGGCCCGTCTCCGCCCCGAAATCCTCGGCGTCACGCTGATCACTTCAACCGGCGAGGAATATGCCATCAATACCCTCTGCAATCTGACCATCGCCCGCGCAGCGCAGGTCATCAGACAACTCCGCTTGGAGGGCAAGGATGAAGCGATCGCCGGTGAAGTCGTGACCGAAATCGCCCGTCGCCTCGCCTTTCTCGAAGAAGTCGGCCTCGACTACCTCACGCTGACTCGCGAAAGCGGCACCCTGTCCGGCGGCGAAGCCCAACGCATCCGCCTCGCCACGCAAATCGGCAGCGGCTTGGCCGGCGTCCTCTATGTTCTCGACGAACCCAGCATCGGACTTCACCAACGCGACAACGAGCGCCTCATCGCCACCCTCAAACGCCTCCGCGACCTCGGCAACTCGGTCCTCGTCGTCGAGCACGACCACGACACCATTGCCGCGGCGGACCACATCATCGACATCGGCCCGGGGGCCGGACCGCTCGGTGGACAGATCGTCGCCCAGGGCACCCTCGAAGAAGTAACCGCCGCCCCGCAATCGCTGACCGGACGTTACCTTGGCGGAGAACTCCGCATCCGTGTGCCGGCCAAGCGCAACAAGCCCCTCACCCCCCGGGCCCTCGTGGCCGGCGCATCCGACGGCTGGCTCAGCGTGACCGGGGCACGCGAAAACAACCTGCAAAATGTCGACGCACATTTTCCGCTCGGCACCTTCGTCTGCGTCACCGGCGTCTCCGGCAGCGGCAAATCGACCTTGGTCAACGACATCCTCCGCGCCGCCTTGGCCCGCGACCTCTACCGGGCCAAAGACACGCCCGGCGCGCACGATGCCATTCTCGGCGCCGGACAAGTCCACCGCCTCGTGGTCGTCGACCAATCACCGATCGGACGCACGCCGCGCTCCAATCCCGCGACCTACACCGGCGCCTTCGGTCCGATCCGCGAACTCTTCGCGCAAGTCCCTGCCGCCCGCGTCCGCGGCTACACTGCGGGACGGTTCAGCTTCAATGTCAAAGGGGGACGCTGCGAGCACTGTCAGGGTGACGGCTCGCTCAAAGTCGAAATGCATTTTCTGGCCGATGTGTTTGTCACCTGCGACGTCTGTCACGGACGCCGCTACAACCGCGAAACCCTCGAAATCACTTACAAAGGAAAAAATATCGCCGACGTGCTTGCCCTGACCGTCGACCAAGCGCTCTCCTTTTTTCGCGCCGTCCCCAACGTGGCCGACAAGCTCTCCACCATGCAGGAAGTCGGCCTCGGTTACCTCACTCTCGGACAATCGGCCAGCACCCTCTCCGGCGGCGAAGCCCAGCGGATCAAACTTTCCACGGAGTTGGCCAAACGCGGAGGATCCAAGACCCTCTACATTCTCGACGAGCCGACCACCGGCCTCCATGTCTCGGACGTCGACACCCTCATGCAAGTGCTCATGAAGCTGCGCAATGCGGGCAACACCCTCATCGTGATCGAGCACAACATGGACGTGATCAAATGCGCCGACTGGATCCTCGACCTCGGGCCCGGCGGAGGCGAGCATGGCGGGCTGATTATCGCCGAGGGAACACCCGAAGCCGTGGCCAAGGTGAAGGCCAGCCACACCGGTCACTACCTCGGCAAAGTTCTCGGAACATGAAATCCGCCGTCTTGCTCTGGTTCACGCTGACCGCCGCCGCGCTTTCTGCCGCTCCCACCGAGGCGGACAAAGCCACGACCGCCTTGCGCGAGGGAATGCCGCAAGCTGCCATTGCCCCGCTTGAGGAGGCACTGCGCAAAGCTCCCGCGGGGGAAACAAATGCACTCGGACTCCTCCTCGCCCGGGTTCAACTCGCCGCCGGCCGCCCGGGCGATGCGCTCAAGACACTCGACGGTCCGTGCGACCGGGGTTCACGCGAAGCGGTTTTCCTCCGTGCCGCCGCCTTCGCTGCGCAAGGCAGCCTCGACATGGCCGCCAAGTTGGCCGCACCGCAGGCTGCGGAGAATCCTGAGGCCGCCCTCCTCCTCGCCCGCATTCGCGCCGAGCAGGGTGACACCGAGGCCGCCCGCGCCCTTCTGCCCCAGCCCGGAGAGCCCTTGCCCACCGACCCCAATGCCCTGCGTTTACTCCTCGACCTGCAGCTTTCCTCCGGCGATCCCGCCGCCGCCGAATCTCTCATCAACTCCGCCCGCGAGCAGCAACTGCTCCCTGCACCCGAACTTGATGTCGCCCTCGGCCGCGTCCGCCTGGCCGAAAACCGGCCCTCCGACGCCTCGGAAATCTTCCGCAACATCCTCGCCACGGGCGAACCCCCGGCAGCCGTCCGGGACAATGCGCGGCTCGGATTGGCCCGGTCGCTGCTCATCCTTGGCGTCGACGCCCGGGCCCGCGAGGTCCTGCGTGAAGGTCTCGGCGAGACGCCCGATGCTCTGACCACCCGCGAGAGCATGGAGCGGTGGGTCGCGCTGGAACGCCAACTCGGCGCCGATCCCTCAGCGGACCTGAAAACGTGGGCCGAGAACACCGGCAACCGCCGCGCCCTAGAAGCTCGGTTGCAACTGGCCCGCCTCGACCTCGATCTCAAGCGCCCCGACGCCGCTATTAGTGTCCTGTATGAGGTGGCGGCGGATCCGACCCTCGGACCCGACGAAGCCATGCGCGCGCGTCTCCTGCTGGCCGAGGCTCGCATCGCCGCCGGTCAGACCAAGGAAGCACTCGAACTGCTTGAGACCATCCCCCCGGTGGAAACCGGCCCGGCGTCCGATTACCGGCTGGCCGACCTGCGCGGGCGCGCCCTTGCCGCCACCGCAGCGCACCGCCGCGCTTACGATTCGTTCGCCGCGGCGGTCAAAGCCGCCCGCTCACCGGAAGAAAAATCCGCGGCCGCCGCAAACTGCCTCGTCTCCGCCCTCGCGGCCGAAGACCTCGCGCTGGCCCGCAGTTCCTTTGAACTCATCCGCGAAAGCGAACCCGGCAATCCCGATCTCGTCCGCTGGTCGTTTCTCATCGCTGCGGCCGAAGCGCGCGAAGGGAAAATTGACGGACTCAATGCCCTCGCCCGGCGCGCCCCCGCCGTCGATTACGCCTTCCAATCCAAACTTGCTTTGGCCGAGTGGCGCATGGGTCGGGGCGAGGCTCCGGCCGCCGAGCGCATCCTGCGCACCGCACAAGCCGAGGCCGACACCCCGCCGCGCGCCGCCTCCCTCGCCGCCGCGGAAATTTTCGCCGCGGACAACGCCGGTTCGCGT
>Ga0247841_10003335_pt1 | contig 30056 bp, 27 predicted proteins | sample LaCruzMarch2015__2_FD_192410 | JGI IMG/M metagenome (GOLD analysis project Ga0247841, IMG submission 192410) | Freshwater microbial communities from meromictic Lake La Cruz, Castile-La Mancha, Spain - LaCruzMarch2015_18m | ecosystem: Environmental > Aquatic > Freshwater > Lake | place: Spain... | reverse complement strand
ACCCTCACCAGCCACAAGATCCGTACGACGATGAGTTATTTCAGCGCTTTTTCGGCGCGCCGCAGCAACCTCAACCTAAACAACAGATGAGCCAAGGCTCTGGATTTATAGTCAGCACTGATGGCTATATTATGACCAACGCCCACGTTGTTAAAGGTGCTGATAAAATGACTGTCGTATTACATGACGGCAGAGAGATGGATGCCACTCTTGTAGGTGCTGATCCTCATACAGATATTGCTATTATAAAGATTGATGGGAAAGATCTACCAATACTCCCCCTTGGCAATTCCGATATCATGGACATCGGTGAGTGGGTCGTAGCTATTGGAAGCCCATTCCAATTGGAAGCTACTTTAACAGTCGGTGTCATCAGTGCCAAAGGAAGACAGAACCTGCGTATCACAGATCTAGAAGACTTCATTCAAACAGATGCTGCGATTAACCCGGGAAATTCTGGTGGACCTCTTCTTAATCTAGATAGTGAGGTCATAGGTATTAACACAGCGATTGTATCGCGCTCTGGCGGTTATATGGGTATCGGCTTTGCAGTACCAAGTAACATGGCAAAAAATGTTATGACGCAGATCATCAATAACGGCGTTGTCACAAGAGGTTTCCTCGGTGTATCGATGCAGCCTGTTGATAAAGACATCGCTGATGCCTTTCAACTTGATAAAGCAGAAGGGGCTCTCGTTTCCGATATCGCCAAAGACTCTCCGGCTGATAAAGCAGGCCTTAAACAAGGTGATATCATCCTAGAATATAACGGCACCCCAGTAAAATCTCTCGGTGGCTTTAGAAATGACATCTCCATGATGACACCAGGTTCTGTCGTTAAGCTCAAAGTAAACAGAAAAGGATCGATCATGACGATTCCTGTGACACTTGGCAGTGCTTCTGACTCTCTTTCCACTTCGGGCGGCATTGCTTCGAAACTCGGCGTAGAGGTCGATGCATTAACACCTGATATCGCACAGCAGCTGGGATATCCAAGAGGAGAACAAGGGGTTGTGATCACAAAAGTGAAACCTGGATCTGCCGCATCTACAGCTGGCATACGTCCAGGATTTGTCATCCTTGCGATCGACCATAAAAAAATAGTATCCGTCGAAGACTTTAACCAAGCGATGGCAGCTGTCGGAAAAAATAAGCGTGTTCTCATCCTTGTAAAACAAGGGGCGATGACTCGTTTTTATTCCATTAAGCTCGATTAAAAATAGATCTAATTCCGTGCAGAGGCAATGCCTCTGCACTTTTTTCTTGTACTCCCTCTCCACATTTTGTAGGATGCGCTTTAAAAGAGAATCTATAAGGTGTGTCCATGTCACAGCAAGTGCAAGCTCAAGGTCTACAACGAGGACTGAAATCAAGGCATATTAGCTTGATCGCCCTCGGCGGCATCATTGGATCTTCCTACTTTTTAGGTACGGGATACATCTTAAACCAGATCGGTCCCGGGGCATTTATAGCCTATATCCTCGGTGGATTTATCTCTTACCTGACCATTGCTTGCCTTGCCGAACTTGCGATCAACGTGCCAACACCAGGATCGTTTGTAAGCTATGCAGCCCATTACGTCTCCCCTTCCTGGGCTTGCGGTGTGGGCTGGTCGTATTGGGTATGTTGGGTGGTCTATATCCCCTCAGAATGTATCGCAGCCGGAATCATTATGCATAACTACCTTCCCATATTCCATGAGTATATATGGGCGGGATTATTCGGTCTTGTGATCACATTCTTCAACATCATTAAAGTGAAGTTCTTCGGTGAATCTGAGTTTTGGTTTGCGATCATTAAAATTATCTTGCTTGTGGGTTTTTCCGTACTCGCCATCCTGATATTTTTTGGTGTGATAGGTGGAAAGCCAGGTCACACTCTTGGCGATGCCAACCTTTTCAAAGAGGGAGGGCTCTTCCCAAACGGTTATGTCATCTTACTTGTAAACATGGTGGTACTACTTGCGAACTACCAAGGCTCAGAGATCATAGGTCTTAGCGCATCAGAAGCGCACCACCCCAAGACAGCGATCCCTGCAGCGCTAAGAAAGATTTCTCTGCGCATACTCGCTCTTTATATTATCCCGACATTCCTACTAGCTCTTATCATGCCTTGGGGAGAAGCCAATCTTAAAACTTGTGTATTTGCGGCAGCACTAGAAAAATACGGCCTTGTAAAAATAGCCCATATTTTTAACTTTTTCATTATTGCAGGGGCTCTCTCCTGTGCTAATAGCGGGCTATACGCAACGATACGTTCTCTTTATGCACTTGGCAAAAGAGGGATGGCACCTAAAAGCTTCACACACCTAAGCCGTCACGGCATCCCTGTGAAAGCCACCCTCGTAACTCTTGGAGTGATCTGGCTTGTGCTGCTTGGATCGTATTTCTTCTCATCAAGCCAGGTGTACGCGAACTTACTTGGCATGTCAGGCTTTACTGGAGCTATCTGCTGGATATCGATCTGCTGGTGCCAGCTGCTCTTCCGTAGAAAAATGGAAAGAAGAGGGATCCCTGTGAAGAAGCTTGGCTACTCGATACCGGGATTCCCCTATTTAACACATATGGGAATCTGGCTTCAGGTAGGATGTCTACTCTTCGTAGCCATAAGCCCAACACTTCGTTCCTCGTTTTATTTCGGGGTGCCGGCTGTGATACTACCCATACTACTATATAAGAAGTTCCATAAGGCGAGAGCTTAAGTTAGCTCTCATCCGGTTTTAAGCGGCGGGTCTTTTTTTCAGCATGCTGTCTTTTATCTTCGAGCATCTTACGCTTTTGCTTGCGCGATCTCGTTCTTTTTTGCCGTCTGATTTTTTCAGATGCCTGCTGTTTTTTACTTTTTTCAGCAAGGATCTGCTCTTGGTATTTTTCACAGATCATGCGCCGTGCGATGAACCTGTTGAGCTCACGTGACCTATCTTGCTGGCATTTGACCTCAATACCTGTCGGAATATGCTTTAAATAGACGCAAGAAGAGGTCTTTTGGAGATTTTGCCCGCCCCTGCCCGATCCGAGGATGAATTTTTCAATCAGATCCTTTTCATCGATCCCAAGCTTTTGCATAAAGCTTCTGATCTCTTCTTCTTTTTCTTTGCTGATAGACATAAATAGACCTACCCTTAGCTTTATTCTTTAGTATGCTTAGTTTATCTATTAAAACCGCACTAGAAAAAAAATAGACGGTCTCGATTAGGAGCGTTTTTTATCAATGACAAAGAAGAGGCTCATGCTGATGAGTGCTGACCAAAAGCACCAAAGAGATACAAAACTAACTCTCTCTATAGTGAATGTAGCGATACCGGCAAGCAGCATCAAAAGACCTACGACCCAAATTCTTGGGACCGATGAAATCAAAAAGGGAAGCAAGCCGGCCAGGCCATAAAAGAGCAGACAGATATTGGAGTAGATATCAAACGGTGTGTTTTCTAGATAGCGAACGCTCCTATCATAAAACACCGTTTTAGACTCAGGGACGACTAAGAAAAGAACACAAGCTAAGGCAACACCTATTCCAAGCAAGATGGCTAGGATCTGTTTTTTTAAGGGACTTTTTTCTGCAAAGTACAAAGAAAAAGGGATCCATATCGGCCAAAACACGTAAGCAAAAAAAAGATAGACGTTTTTAGCGTGCTCCATATTGGAAAGCTTTAGCCATATGATCCCCTCACTGGCTTGCTGCAGTGCAAAAAAACAAGGGATCATCACGATGGGAATCAAAGACTTGTCTTTTACACGAGAGATGAGAGTGGCTCCCATGGCAGCAAGTATAACACTTGCAGTAAAGCTCGCTGGTGCTGAGAAGCACATCTGACCCTCCTATGGATCTATGAACTTAGTCATAAAGCAAGAAGAGCTATCAAGCAAGAGACTTAATTATTTTTTCTTTTTAACAGGACATCTATTGATCCCTAAAAAGTGGTACACCACGCACCAGCTCATAAAAGCCTCAAAGAAAACAAAAAGGGACAAAATTAAAGCGACCCAGCTCATTTTGTAGTAGGCATAGGCAAGTAGAGCTACAGCTATAGTAAACCTGAGAATGCGCCCTGCAAGGCCGATATTCTTGGGGAGTTTGTATTTCATAAAAATCCTTAAGGTGAATTACTCCACAGTATGCGCAAAAAATCTTTGAAAAAGCAAGAGACTCTTGTAGGGATATCTACTCCGTGGCAAAATAAGACCTTATTTTACCATGGAGCCCGTATGTACTACTCTTTTGAAATATCTCACGCTACCTTAAATGAATGGAAAGAAGAGTCCTATGCCTTTGCACTCATAGATGTGAGAGAGAAAGAAGAAAGAGAGCAAGGCCATATGGGAGGAGAAAGCATCCCCCTTTCCGAACTGATAGAACGTGTCGATGAGCTCCCCAAAAAAACTCCGATCGTATTTTACTGCCGTAGTGGGGCTAGGAGCCTTCTTGCTGCACGTAAACTGCGCGATGTCCTTGGGAGGGCTGATATCTACACACTCGCTGGCGGCATCCTCGCTTTACAAAAGCAGCCTTCCTAAAAAAGATTCCCTCTATTCTATAAGACCGTTTTGTTTTAGGATGAGCTTAATACAGAGGCTCATTTATGCAAGCAAATATACCTACAAGCGACTCTCTGCCCCTTTTCGAAACAGGAGTAAAAGCAGGCTTCCCCTCGCCTGCTGAAGAAGAGATGAGCACACCGCTTAATCTCTCTGAGCACCTGATCTCTCATCCAGCGTCCACCTTTTTTATCCGTGTGGTCGGTGACTCTATGCAAGGGGTGGGTATATTCTCGGGTGATCTTCTGATCGTAGACAGGTCTTTGCAAGCCACGCACGGTAAAATTGTCGTCGCGCTCATTAACGGTGAATTTACAGTCAAAAGACTCCTCATCAATAAAGACTCTATCACTCTTAAAGCAGAAAACCCTAAGTATCCATCAATCCATGTAAAAAACGGCAGCGACTTTACCGTATGGGGTGTTGTGACGTATGTCATCCACAAACCAGAATAAGTGGTATTTCTTAATCGACTGCAACCAGTTCTTTGTTTCCTGTGAGCAGGCATTTAATCCAAAACTCCTTGGCAAGCCAACTGTTGTCTTATCGAATAACGACGGATGTGTCGTGTCTCGCTCTAAAGAAGCTAAAGAGATCGGCATACCGATGGGAGCACCGGCCTTCCAAATACAGGAGCTTGTAAAAAGGTACAACGTATACGCCCTGTCTTCGAACTTCGATCTATATGGGGATATGTCCCTGCGTGTGATGCAGACCCTGTCTACCTTTTCTCCTGATATGGAAGAGTATTCCATCGATGAGGCCTTTTTACAGATCACTTCCTGTGATCCCCTGTGTATTGCGATAGAGATCAAAAACACAGTCTACAAAAACACAGGGATACCTGTCTCTGTAGGTATTGGTAAAACTAAGACGCTCGCAAAAGTAGCAGGCGATCTTGCCAAGAAAAAGGCAGATGGATGCTTTGTACTTCATAACAATGTAGATGAGACACTACAAAGTCTTACAGTCGAAGAGATCTGGGGTGTGGGAAGGCGTCTTTCCACCCAGCTTAAAAGCTACCGCATCTTTACAGCTTTAGATCTAAAAAATGCAGACGACACCTGGATCAAAAATGTATTTTCAGTCGTACTTTTGCGCACAGTGTGGGAGCTGCGCGGTATTGAGTGTTTGAAATACCAAGAAGGAGAAACCTCTCGCAAGTCAATTACCTCATCAAGATCTTTCGGCAAACCTGTAACCGAGCTAAAAGACTTAGAAGAAGCGGTAAGCTCGTATATGGCAAAGGCTGCAACCAAATTGCGCAATGATGGATCTGTTGCAAGCCAAGTATGTGTATTCATCAACACTTCGAGATTTAAAGAAGACAGCTATTATAACTATCAGATTCTGACACTACCACAGGCCACAGACTACACACCTCATTTAGTAAGTTTTGCAAAGCAAGCACTACACCATATATTCAAACCAGGCTATGTATATAAAAAAGCCGGTATCACCCTACTCAATCTTTCACCTAAGGGATCTATTCAGACAGATCTATTTGCAAAGAGGCCAGCTGATGATACGAAACATACCAAAGCGATGTCTGTGCTCGATAAAATCCAGCATAAGATGGGTAAAGAATCTATCTCTTTCGCATCAGAAGGAATAGAAAAGAGCTGGAAGATGAAAAAGGAAAGCTCATCCCCTCGTTATACAACCAGATGGGATGAGATCCTTACCATTAAGATTTAAAGCAGCATCCTAAAGCTATTTCGTTCTAGCTTTTTAAAAAAAGTCAAAGGTACAATCCTTTAGCAAAATAATTATGGACTCTTAAAATCATGGCATCACCTGCAGCACCAGCTTTACGTATGAGCTTCGATCAGCAATTCGCCCAAGTACAAGCCTCCATTACAGAGAGAAAAGCGAAAGACCCGGTGTTTAATAGCCTGATGGAAGAAAATGCTGAGACGGTCGATGCTCTGCGCAAATCGATCGAAAATATTTTTAAAAAAATCAAAGCAACACCCTTCACGACTGCGTTTGCAAAGAAATTTTTCCAGTGTTCTTATGCAGCGGCTCTTGTCGTCCCACCCGGCGTTGATAAAAAGCGAATCTTTAATTATGACGCTGCTGTTTTAGATGGAAAAGAACCTTTATCGGATGAAGCATTGGATCATGTGGAGACAGTTGTCTGCAAAAGAATCCAATTCTTTGTAAATGGTTTTTTTGCAAGAACGAACAATTCGACTATTGAAAAATTTCTAAAAGCTATTGGCCCGTCTGCTGAAGATGTGCTGTATCAATTTTCTCAAGTCGAAGATGTGGATGGAAGACAAAAATGCTACTACCTAGTAGATTACACCGGTTAAGCTGATTTACGTTTTATGACTCTCTTTCCACTTAATAAAGTGGGGATCATTCCTTATAGGATCAAAGGCTTTGTGAGAGATCACATCTGAGATATTTTGCAAGCCTTCTCTGACGGCTGTTTCAAGCCAGCCGACAGCTGCCTCGGGCTCATTAAGCTCTCCATGAGCATAAGCACTGCGAAGAGCTGTTTCTACAGTCGGAAGAGTTTGAAAACAGCAGGCTGAAAGCTCTTTGACTATTTTGTAGTCTTTTTCTTCAAAAGCCGCTTTATGTAAAAGACACATTGCATCAGGCGCTAGCTCTGTATGAATCCCTTTAAGAAGCTCGTAGGTGTCTTTTATATTACCTGATTCATAGGTTAAGAATGCCAGATACTGTGTGGCCATATTATAAATAAGGCCTTGTTTAGCTTCTTTGCGTATGGCTTCGAATGCCTCTTTTGCCTCAGGCTTATGCCCTGTTTGTAAAAGCTCTTCTGCTTTCTGCAAAGAGGCTTTAATCGCATCACTGCGATCAGGCTCTGAGATATGTTTGGTCTTTCTCCATCCATCATAGCTTTGGAAAGCAAAAAGGAAGAAAAGCGCTCCCATAAAAAACTGATGGTACAGAAAGAACACAAGACAGATAGCAAGAGCGAGTATTGCCCCGGACATCAGTGCATATCTGAATCCTTTGATACCGAATATCGCTTCTAAGATCACTCGCAATAGCTGTCCCCCATCAAGAGGGATCACAGGAATCAGGTTAACAATTGTCCAAAACAAGTTCACCACCTGAACAAGTGTCAAAACCGATGCCATCTTGGTCATCGCAATAGATGGAACTTGCAAAAGTATGGTAGCTATTAAGAAGAGTAAAAAGCCAAATAGAGGCCCATCAAGAACGATGAAAAAGCGCTTCCAAAGTGGAAGGGAATCTCCGTTATGAAAAGTGAGACCGCCCATCGCAACAAGCTCGATACGAGGCTTAAGACCAAAGGCAAATGCAGTGAGGGCATGCCCCAGCTCATGAAATAATACAGAGACAAAGATGATCCCGACCCATATCGCTGTGCCGATAAAGTTTCCACTGTAGAGGAAACCGATCACTGCAGCCACAAGCCAAAACGTCGGATATATCAGTATAGGGATTTTGCCGGGTATCCGTATCATTTAAAATTCTTTATGGCTTCCACCATTTTAGCTCCCATGTCAGCAGGAGATTCAGCTACGAAGACACCGGCTTCTCTAAGCGCTTGCATTTTGTCTTTAGCTGTTCCTTTACCGCCAGAGACAATCGCCCCTGCGTGACCCATTCTACGCCCTGGAGGGGCTGTAAGTCCAGCAATGAATGCAGCGATAGGTTTTGTACATTCTTTTTTGATCCAAGCAGCAGCTTCTTCCTCAGCTGTTCCTCCGATCTCACCGATCATAAGTATCGCTTCAGTCTTTGGGTCATTTTGGAAAAGGCGCAGAACGTCGATAAAGTTCGTTCCATTGAGAGGATCTCCTCCGATACCAACGCATGTAGATTGACCAAGACCGAGTGCTGATGTCTGCCATACAGCTTCATATGTGAGGGTTCCTGATCTCGATACGATACCGACTTTCCCTTTTTTGTGGATGTAGCCAGGCATGATACCGATCTTGCATTCATCCGGTGTGATAACACCTGGACAGTTAGGACCGATAAGGCGTGATTTTTTACTAGAGCGCATCACGCGGCTTACCTCAACCATATCAAGTACTGGTATCCCTTCGGTGATACAGATGATAAGAGGTATGCCTGCATCTTCCGCTTCTAGTATGGCATCAGCCGCAAAGGGAGGAGGTACGAATATCACGGTAGCGTCGCATCCTGTGACTTTTTTTGCTTCATATACTGTGTCAAAGACAGGTAGTCCTAAGATCTCTTGACCTCTTTTGCCAGGAGTCACTCCCCCAACAAAGTTACTTCCGTAAAGAAGTCCCTGCTCTGTGTGGAATCTTCCAGCCTTACCAGAGATCCCTTGCGTGATGATCTTCGTTTCTTTATTGATTAATATCGCCATTGATCTATCCCCTACTTACCCTTTAGAACAGCAACCGCTTTCTCTGCAGCATCGGCCAGACTATCAGCTGTTGTGATCGGAAGTTTAGACTCTTTAAGAAGGCGCTTGCCCACTTCAACATTTGTGCCTTCCATGCGTACGATAAGAGGTACTCTAATAGAGAATTCTCTGGCCGCATCGATAATCCCTTCAGCAAGTGTGGCGCAGTTCATAATACCACCAAAAATGTTGACGAGTATCGCTTGTACCTGAGGATCTTCTAAGATGATTTTAAATCCTGCAGCCACCTTTTCTTTAGAAGCGCCGCCGCCTACATCTAAAAAGTTCGCAGGCTTACCGCCGTAATGATAAATAAGATCCATCGTCGCCATAGCAAGACCTGCGCCATTGACCATGCAACCGATGTTGCCATCGAGTGCCACGTAGGCTAGATCGAACTCTTTAGCATCGACCTCAGACTGAGATTGCTGGGAGGGGTCGTAGCAACTAGCGATATGCGGCTGTCTAAATAGAGCATTATCATCAACGCTTAATTTCGCATCGAGCGCCCAGATATCCCCTTCTGCATCTAAAACAAGTGGATTGATCTCTAGAAGGGAGGCATCGTTTTTAATGAAGGCATGCGCTAGAGCTTTTGCAAGCTTCATGCCTACCTGAGCTTGCTTGCCTTCCCATCCCATGAAATTAGCAAGGCGCACTAGACGATAAGGTCTTATATCACCTGTAAGTTCAATGGGTAGCTTGAGTATTTTTTCTGGATGCTTGACTGCGATCTCTTCGATCTCCATACCACCTTCTGGCGAGGCTATCAAAATAGGCAAAGCTTGTTCTCTATCGATCACAGCGCTTAGGTAATATTCTTTTTTGATGTCGATAGGTTTTGAAATAAGAACTTTATGAGCGACAACACCTCCAGGCCCTGTCTGATTATTGACCATTTTCATACCAATGAGCTGCTCAGCGACTTTAAAGATCTCCTCAGGAGTCTTGGCGAATTTCACACCGCCAGCCTTACCTCTTCCCCCTGCATGCACCTGGATCTTAACCACGCCTTGTGTAAGGCCTAAATCCTTAATTACCTTCTGAATTTCACGAGTATTACTCGCAACGCCAAAGGGAGGAATGGGAATCCCATACTCTTTTAATATTTCTTTTGCCTGGTATTCGTGCAGATCCATGATGACATCCTCTTCTTCTATTCAAATCCCTTATCTGATACACTCAATTTTCGATCAACTCTAAAAGTACGCCTCATGTTAAGTTTTTTTAAGAATCGCTTCCAGAAAGTCAAAGATGCTCTAACCAAAACCCGCTCTGCTTTAGGATTTCGTCTTAAAGCCCTCATGGGTAAACCCTGGGATGAAGAGACCTTTGGCGAGCTCGAACAGATCCTTTATGAAGCAGACCTCGGCGGTGAGTGCGCTGAAGATTTTATTGACTACCTGAGATCTGAGCTAAGGCTCAAGCCCTCCCATGATTTTACATCTATTATAGAGCTCTTAAAACAAAAAGCTCTATCGATCCTATCTACTGCGAAGATGGCTCCATCCCAAGCAGAATCCCCTCATGTGATTCTAGTGGTGGGAGTCAATGGCAGCGGTAAAACGACAAGCATCGCAAAGCTCGCTCACAACTATACAAAACAAGGAAAGAAGGTGCTTCTTGCAGCAGGCGACACTTTCCGCGCTGGCGCGATCGATCAGCTCACACATTGGGCGGAGAAAATCGGAGCCGAAATCATTAAGTCCAAACCTGGAGGAGACCCCTCAGGCGTGGCATTTGATGCACTAAGTGCAGCTAAAGCACGCGGCTGTGATATCGTTATCATCGATACAGCTGGTAGATTACAAAATAAAACGGACCTGATGCAAGAGCTTGAAAAAATACGCCGCATCTGCCAAAAACACACACCTGCCTCCCCTCATGAAACCCTTCTAGTTCTTGATGCGACAACAGGACAGAATGCGATAGACCAAGCAGAGGTTTTCCATAAGTTCACACCTTTAACGGGCATCGTCCTTACCAAGCTCGACGGCTCGGCAAAAGGAGGTATAGTCCTCGCCATCTACAAAAAGCTCGGCATCCCTGTCCAATGGATCGGTTGTGGAGAAGGACAGGAAGATCTTATGCCTTTTGAGCCAAATGAATATGTAGCTGCTTTATTTGAAGCTTAAATTTTCTTAAAGAACTCACTAGATCCTTATCGCTTTCCTCACACTCTCGTTTTTCTTTGTTTTTTCAGTTACAACAGCTTAATAGGCGATGATTTAAATCATTACTCTCTAGACAAAAAAATATAGATAGGCCTGGCAACTATTTCCCAATCTTCAGTTTAATCTTGTAGAATAATCTGATTACTTCTTTAATTATAAATCTTTCAAAAAAAACAAGACTTATTACAAGTTATAATAAAAAATTAAATTGAAGTCGTTTTTTTATTGGCAATCTAAAAAAGGAAATACCCATGTCGGTCGCAGCTACTTCTAAGATTCAAACACCATATTCTCCTATAACACCTAGAACCGACGGACCCGCATTATCTCTTCCTAGCACTGTATTTAACGATGCTCTTTCAGCAGGTACCGACGGCAGCCAAGACATTCTTTCAGAAGCAGAAGTGGAACATCTCCCATTAGAGTGCATTTCCGAATTTGAAGAACTATTAGATAGAGAAGGAGTCTTGCAAGCAGATCTTCTAATAGCCTATGAGAAACTGCCAGAAGTACTTCGAGATACAATAGAAGGGCTGGTTTTTTTACATGAAGCGGGAAGACGAGGTGGACAGCAAGTCACTGACCACAGGTATGGCGAGCATGTAGTAGCAGAATCAATCGAAGTTCTTTATCCCATCAGATGGAGAGAAAAATTTGCACACCCTTCTCCAAAACTCTCACATTTACTTGACCTATTAGATGCAAAGGAAAAAGACTCCACTGTGATTCGCGAGGCATTTGATAGTCTAGGTCATGATGTACAATGCCAGATATATAGATATGTATATGAAGAGCATGCCACTGAGTACGGCAAGCCACTATGTCCAGATCCTGATGGAGAGCTATTCGGAAAATCCTACATCAGACAGAACCTTATCGTTCTAAAAGAAGGAACGCTATGGAAAGCTGCTATTCGTGATTCTATAATAGCTACAGCTGGCAGAGTTGATGCCCTACAATATCGAATCCCTGGGAAATTCGTATTAGATCCCATCACTATAAATGGCTCATTTGAAGATTCAGAGCAGTCGTTTGACACAGTGTGCTTTCTTATTTCAAGTGGCGTTGTTCTTAAAAACGATGTTCTTGCAAGGGCAACCATCTTTGCATTAGAGAATGATAGATTTGCTGATCTACTATTAGCTTTTAGTCAAGCTAGACATAGGCCAAGTGGATATAGCTTAGACTCTGCATTTAAGAGTCTTGCAGGCAAAGTTTTTTTACCTGATGCCATGATAGCCTTATGGAAAAAAGGTCGATCAATAAGTCAGGAAAGCATAGATAAAGCTGTTACCCTTGCTGCGGAGCACGGGCATTTAACTTTGGTGCAGTTTCTGATGGTGGATTTTGTTTTATCGAGCGGTCCAACGATTAGTGAAAAAGCGCTAAAAGACTCCATAGCTCTTGCAAAAAAGGGCAGTCATTGTGCTGTTGCGGTATTTCTCTTAGATGATTCTGACTAATCCAAGGATTCATCGAAAGCCTAGCTTTAAGTAAAAAATGTCTTAGTTCTTACCTTTGAAATGACTTCCCTTTTCGGAAACTAATTCGGCGATTGGAAAAGTAAAAGGTAAATATCCTTACAGAGAGCCTCCTCTTTCGAGGAAGCTCCGATATTTTCTCATCTACTAAAAACTTCACCAAATCTGTGTTCTTAGTCTTGAATTTCCAGACTGTTGCAGAGCCCTTTTAACATCGGCGTTATGGCGAATCATAGAACTCTCTACTAAAATACAGGCAACACAGATAGCAGGCCCCCAGATATAACTCTCAGGAATAGTACGCATAGCGATTCCAGTCACGATAAGAGCAGTCGTGAGTAGTCTACGATTTATATTTTCCTGTTGTTGGTTATTTTTTAGATCGATCAATTGGATAAGTTTGGAAGCGTCATTTGTTCCACTAATTGTATGGTGAATGTTAAGTTCCCGTGCTATCGAAAAAACATCACCTATTAGTGGAATACTGCAAACAACCTTGCAAAAATCCGAATCTTCTATATGGCCTTGAGCTGCAACTTGAGGCGTTGTAGCAATAGCTTGAATTGTCATGATAACACTCCATAATTTTTAATTTTTTTGGGCTTAAGTAGGTTTTAAAGGCTTCAGCAAACTCTCATTCCAGGTCTAAATACTCCATTTGTCCGAAGCTCCTTTAAGACTTGGTTATTATGGTAAATTTGATATACATGTAATGCGACACCAGCTAGCGACGCTCCAGCCCCCAAATATCCACAAGTACTCTGAATGATACCAACACCTACATTAGCAACAAGTACCGCTGCGGTAAAAAGATTGCGATCCAAATCTGCACATAAATACTTATTTCTTACTACAATCAATTCAATAAGTCTTGCAGCGTCTTGTGTTCCATTTATTTTTTCAGCTAAAGAACGTTCTTGAGGCCAAGAAAACAGGAATCCTGAATACGGAATACGAGCAATTGCTAATTGAAAGAAAGAATCTTCTTCTATGAGAATCGGTGCAGCGAGATTAGGTGCTCTACTAGCATGAATTGCCTGTGCAGTCATGTTAACACTCCATAATTTTTAGTTTTTTTAAGGTCGTTGTTGGTGCTAAAGGCTTCACCAAATATTCGTTCTTAATGCCGGATCTCTAGTTTCCAGCAGAGCCTTTCTCACTTTTTCGTTATGCTTTATTATAGCTATCTGGATTGGATAATCGACCATCTGCAATAGCGTAAGCCAACAAAGCTGGGTATCAAAAACTCGTAAAGCCACACCTGTAGTGACTAAAGCTATGTCTCTGAGGTCGCGACTGAGATTTGCAGTGATGTGTCTCTTTCTCATATCGATCATTTCGATAAGCGCCGGGACATTATCTGTTTCATGTATACTGCTTTGTACTGCGTTGTCTCTAAAGATGGAAAACAGCACTCCAAAGATGGGACTACTGCATATAGCATTAGTTAGCTCTGAATCTAATTCCGGGTGCATCGGCACATAAGCACCTGATGCCCCACCTAAAGCATTTGCTCCAGCTGTCATATACACTCCATATTTTTTAGTTTTTTAGGGTCCTAGTAGATCTTAAGAGCTTTTACAAGACTTTCATCCCAGGTTTAATTTCTCCAGTTGTCTGAAGTTCTTTTATCACTTCGGTATTATGGGAAATTATATAAAGATGTAGTGCAGCACCACCTACCATTACTCCAGCTCCCATATATCCCCAGGTACTCGAAATGATACTCATAGCAACATTAGCAACGAGAAAGGCTGCGGTGATTAGGTTGCGATCCATATCCGCATACACGTATTTATTTTTTACTTTAATCAATTCGATAAGTCTTGCTGGTTCTTCTGTATCATTTATTTTTTCAACTAAAGATTTTCGCCGATCCGATGAAAGAAATGATCCTGTTAGAGGAAATCGGGACCTTATTAAGTCAACGGGTGAATCTTCTTCTATGTGAATCGGCGCTACGGCTTGAACCGCGCCACCAATAGGATTTGCAGCAGCAGTCATATACACTCCATAAATTGAAATTTTTTTGGAGGTAATATATAGAAAGCGGTGATAAATCTCGATAAAAAATTATTTTTTATTATCAGATAGTAAAACTCTTAAATTCTCAAAAAATGATGTAAACGAGTCCTTTTGTTCTACAAAGTCTTTAATAAGAATTTCTTCGTTTCTTGCCACTTCTGGATGCATCCCAACAAACAGCCGTCTTTTGATGATTTGTTTAAGTGTTTGATTAAAGGAATACTCATTTTGTAATATCCGATTTAGCTCGATAAGCCCCCTTGCAGTTTCAGGATCAAGTAAAAGGGTACCTAGCTCTTTTCCTATTTCTTCAAGGCAAGCCTTTCCTTCCTTGAAGTGAAAGGCTTTTATAAAACCTTCAATAAAAGTAATAGCTTTGGGAAATTCTTGTAGCCTGCATTTGGCAATCTCTAGAAAATCTTGCAGAAAGGGTCCCGCATGAGGGGCAGCGTCATAGAAAAAACAGCTAGAGGCAGAGACTGCCTCTGAAAAACTTTGATTTCCCGTGCACCCTACAAGTTTTTGACTGAGGACAATTAATGCTTTTGTGTCATCAGATGAGAGAGGTCCCATCTCTATAAAACGAACTACCTTTCCTTGTGATTCCATCGGAATCAAATAGTTCTTATCCTTGGTAGAAATGCGAAGTTCCTTGATCTTGTACTCATCTATTCCAAGCCTGCCTTCTTTGATTAAAAGAAGTAGATCATGCAGGTCTGTAAAGGCTATATCGAGATCCAATTCATCCGCAGAAAAATAGGTAAGGGCCATATGCAGAAAGACCCTCATCCCTTTGAGGGTTTTTAAATACGCAAAAGCAAAGCTTTTCTCTTTGCGATATTTATCAAGAGATAAGGATCCCAAGAGTTTTCTTTGCACATCTGCTGATAACTGAATTTTCTCAAGTGAGGGCATTTGTTTTATAAAGATCCCTCTTTCTAAAAAATGCAGTCCCATACAGCAGGTATCTGTCTTCATGGGATGCGCCCAGGAAGAATCTATAAATCCATATTCCCCTATCGTGTGATGCTCTTTGATCTCATATTTTTGCAGCAGTTGATCAAAATAGGGATAAAAACTTGGGATCTGCAAAAGAAAAGAGGCTTCAGAGAGCGCCATGCAAATATCTTCACTAAAATGGGTAAAATGCAGGCGCTCTTTTGACTCGTAATAATGGATAAGGCTTCCTACTGCAGATGTTTGCATGTGCAGTTTATATTGAGAGGGCGCAAGCACTATGCACTGAATATCTGCAAATTCCTCTTTTAGAATAGAAAGAGCTTGCCTCTGCGCAATAAAATCTCCAAGTCCATCTTCCATCACATACGTAAAAAGAACGATCTTCTTATCCTTAGGAGCAGAAACTGTCTCATAAAGGGAAAGAACCGCTTTATCGATGATGTGTCTTTTAAGGGTAGCAAGACTTGTAAAGGGGCACTTGATTTCATCAAGGCTCGTGCCATCCCCATTTGAATATCTAGGAAGCTGTTGATACAGATGGGGCATAGCATAAAGCGGGACATTTGCTGTAATAAACTCTGCCACATTTATCTGAGAGTGTAAAATCTCCTCTAGATGAAGCTCTTTTCTCTCTTCAACGAAATCAGAGTAGGTTTGTGCAAGAGAAGATAGGTCTTTATTCCCTTCTGCGATAAAGCTCTGTAGCTTATTTTTTTTAGGTTGGGCAACCCCTTCGAAGTCAGAAAGATCTTCTAAAGTATTTTGTAGAAAAAAAGAGAGTTCTTCTTCGAATTTATTCACATTTCATCCCCGATTTTTCTTACGATAGTGAACTTTTACAGGAAGAACTGTCCAGTTTTTTCGATTAAGAAATTCTCACAAAATCTCGATCTGCAGATTAACTCCGCTACAGTGCAGCTTCGGGCTTCTGGGAAATGTAGCACTTAAAGGCTCAATGCAAACATAGGAAGAACCTTTGGGATGGAAGAGTTGAAACGAGGTTTCTTCTGTATGGGACTGGTATCTGACCGATACTTGATGAGAGGGAGTATGAAGCAAAACTTCACTATAGCCATCAGAATTTTTAGGATAAAATCCGAAGTCTAAGTCTGTTTTTACTGGCACTTTTATTTTTCCTTGATCTTCCCACTCATTAAGAACAGGAATAAGGCTTTTTCCATCAAAATATTTCTCCTGAGCACCTGCTATGACATAGGCCGATTCATTTTCAATCGCATAATAATAATGAGTGCCTATCACAGAGGGCTTGTCAGATTCGACAGAGAGCTCGATAAATAAACCATTTTCTCTTAGCTCCACATCCATATACATAGCAAAGTTGCATCCTTCAAGAAGTGAGAGCAAAACCCCTTCCATTGTGTCATTACCTGATATATTAGCGAGGAGACTTGAGCCCTCTGCCTTGCAATGCCAAGGGGCATAGCGCGCTATGCCATGGGAAAAAGGCTCTTTTACCCCTTTAGCTTTTAGGCGCTGTATGTGAGGGAATCTTTCTTCGAAAGGAACAGGACATATGTCCTCTGGCTTGCGATGATGGAAATGAGGACCTATGAGCGCACCTAGACCTGCAAAGCGCTCCTCGAAAAGCGTCCTTGTGCTCTGGTCTATGACCTCCTTGCCACCTTTCTTATAGCTAATGAGATTCATCCCCTTGGAGGGCATGAAGACGGCTTCCAGAAGCTGTCCATCTTCCGCTTTTTTTTTAAGGTGTATTGTCAAACTAAGCCTCTTAGAATACGAAAGGCACTATCTTATAAGGCACTTTCTCACAGTATTTGTTCCAGTCATCGCCGTACTTATTGGCGCAGCGTCTATCATCACGAAGAGCTCTTTCTACCATGAGAATGGCGAGGAATATCACATAAAAAAAAGGCAAGAAGCTATTGAATAGCGCTGGCACACTCCAAAAAAATGCTCCTAAAAACTCTGGAAGATAATGGAAATGTCTTGAGATACCCCAAAAGCCAGAAGCTAGTAGCAAGCTCTGCTTCTGCTCGCCTGTCTGAGTCGTATAGTTAGCGATGATAAGCTGAGGCTCTTTTTTCCATACCCTGCATTCTCCATTCATCACACGTACCTGCTGTCTTTGACGGTCAGCGAAGTAGGTAAGTAGAATGCTAACTGTGCCGAGAAGGAAGATCACAGCAAATATAGGGAAGCCTAAGTGATGTGGGTGGTTCACAAGGTATAGGGTAGCTGAAGGATAAATTCCTGGCAGCCATACCATAGATCCCCAGCATATATAAAAGCCGGCCCTATCATGCGTGATGTCGATAGATCCAAGATAACCGGTCTCCCATACGAAGAACTTAATCAGATAAAGAAGCTGCAACATCACGGCAAGTAGCATCGCATCGCTAAGGCCGTAGAGCTGATGCTGCTTGGCAGAAAACGATAGAATGATAAGGCCCCAAGCGACAAGGCCGAATCTGCAGTTGATAAACTTCTTAATGTCCCATCCAAAAAATTTAGGATAAAGCTCTGTCCCCCAATAATAATCAAAGATGGCATTGCCAGAGCTGCCAGAGTCAGATGAGGAGGCAAAAAATCTTCCTTTAAAGTACAGGAATAAACAGAAAGACAGACTTAAAATATTTAAGGCGCCGAGGATCTCACCAAAATGATCGTAAATGATAGTGGGAGAGAAAAGACTAAGCTTAAATGCACATACATAAAATAGACCGATAGAAATAAAAAACGCCTGAGGACCGTTCGCTTTATATATAGGTACATTACCCTTGGGAGTGATCGGACCGTAGAATTTTCTACCCGGAGTAAATTTCATAATCAAAAGCTGAGCTATAGTAAAAACACCAATCAGCTTCCATGCTGTATTCGAGCCAAAGAAAACAGGCTGCCATATATTATATAATGTGGTGAAAAACCCATCAGAGGCAAAGAGCTGCCAAAGCTGGCTTAAAGATCCCCCAAGAACAACACTCGTATACCATACGAGAATGACGACAGGAGGACAGCAAACAATGAGAAAAAGGGGTACCCCCGTTCTTTTCCAAAAGCGCACTAGTGGATGTTCTAGAGCTGCTTGATTCATTCTTCCCCCTTATAAGACATCATATATTTACATCACCACATTAAGTCATTACATAGAATATCGCCGTGTTTTTAATCCAGAGTTTTTAAATATATTTTTTGAAAAAGCAAATGAGAGAAAAATTAGTGAGCATACCTTAATGAATATTGATGATAGCCGATCTTTGTTCTATAAAAAAACATACAGATAAAGAGCTATTTTTAAATCGAGATCTACGAAAATACAAACCCTAAAATCTGTTTGTAAACCGATGGAGAATCTTTTAAAACTACTGATTACACCACAGAATTAGAACAATTTCGTGAATAGAAAAAACAACGATCATAAAATTTTTTTTAAAAACATTTGATTAATGCTTGTAATTTCATGATGCATTTGACATACTCCAAAAAATATCAATTAACAAAAAAAACTTAAGCGATACAAATGACAGATTCAGGAGTATTTCTACACTCTCCTTTTTCAGAATCAAATGTAATGAAGGGAAATAACAGATCTCTTCTACTCCAGTTTATTTTGTCTGAAATTTTTCAGTCGACAAGAGCTCACATGAGCAAAGAGCCTTTCACAAAGATCTTCTTTCCTGTATCATCTTCCTTTTACCCATTAGATTGGTCTTCTCAAAGAGGCCATCTAAATAAGGTATGGGAACATTGCCAGCTTCTAAAGACAGCCTTTCCTGGGCAAAACCAAGCTACGGCAATATTTAAGCATGCGCTGATCAATACAACAACTGCGATTGCGAATCACTGCGACACCCCTACCGACAATTTTGACATGCAACTTAAACTTTATTTAAAACAACTGTATCTTGTGCTCGAGCCTCTTATGATAGAATGTAAAGAAGATGAGAACTTTGTATTTTTTCTGCTTAAAAATCAGGATGCGGTAAAATCTATTACCCACGGCTCTCACCTACTTTCTTTCCTTGAAAAACACTGTGAAGATATCGATTCTTTATGTGAATCGGTCTGCGACAGCTTCCACTCTCGCGGCTTTTCTTGTTTAATCCCTGAGGTAAAGGCATCGATCCATTATCTTAAGAATGCGAAATGAATAACACCCTGGAAGAATTTGAGCTTTTAGTATCCGATACACTAGAGCATATTACATCTGCTTATACAAAAGGGCAGACTCTCATTATTTCTGAAGAGAGCCATGCCTTTTTTGCCTCGCTTAAAAAAACACCAGCTCTACCTACTCCCCCGCCAGAACCGACAGCCGCTCCAAGACCTGCTGTCATCATAGAAAAACAAGTAGAACCAGCTCCGATCCTGAAAGCTAAAGCTGCTCCTCCACCTAAAATCGAAGTTGTAGCGGCACCTGTAAAACCTAAAGCCACCCCTTCCACCGATTTTTCTGAAGAACTAAAAAAACAGCTGCAGAAGCATCTTCCCTCTGTCACCCTCGTGCGCGATGTGCCAAATGATGATGAAGCCACACTCCTCTCTGAATCATGGAAGCAGCCTACAAAATATGCTTCAGTACTTATTTTTAGCTTCTCTGAAAGTCCTGAGACAGAAAAGTTCTTATTTAATGTAAAAAAAGCCATTGAAGCTCATTTTAGCTCTTGTGCTATCATCGACACCAAGACGTGGGAAGATAAAAAGGAATGGGATGCGTTTTTCACAATCCATAATCCTAAGCTGATCATCAGCTCTCCTGAGGTCTTTAAAACAAAACAGCTCCTGACATACTACAAAGAAAATGCTTCTTCCAAGGAAAGGTTTTTGCACTCCCACCCTTTTATGCTACTATTGTCATTATCCACATATATCAAGCAGCCTGAGCAAAAAAAGGTCCTTTGGAATAGCCTATGCAATCTCCTCAAGAAAAATCCGTAGCCTCCGTTGTTTTAGACGACGCTCTCTCTAAAGCCCTTGATTATGCAGTACCTCATGAGCTCATAGAGCAAATCACACCCGGATCAAGAGTTCTTGTCCCTGTAAAAAACACCTTTAGACAAGCCACCGTCTGGGAGATCAAATCCTCATCTGAGCACAAAGCGCTCAAAGCCATACATAAACTTCTCTCAGCAGCATCTGTTACAACACCCGATCTTCTGGAGATGGCGCGATGGATGTCTAGATATTATTGCACACCTCTTAGGAAAGTGCTTACGACAATCCTTCCTTCTAGTATCCGTGGCAAAGCCAAAGAGCAAAACCAGTTCATCGTAAAAAGCGCCATCTCCCAGATAGAGCTTGCAGAGCTTTGTGGTAAATTGCGCCTTAGCGATACTAAAAAAGCGAAGGTTTTAGAGCTTGTTTTAGAAAACAAAGAAGGAATCTTTCTCTCTGAGCTTATGGAAGAGGCTGAGGTATCTAGAAGCCCTATTGAAACACTTGTGAAAAAAAAGATACTAACCCTTGAAAAAAGTGTACTAGATAGATCCCCTATCTGGGACCAAGAATACTTTTTATCCAAACCTAAACGATTAAGCGATGAGCAGTCGGCAGCTCTTACAAAAATACAAGAGACCCTCTCTCTTGAGGTCTTTGCGCCCCACCTTCTTTTTGGAGTCACAGGAAGCGGTAAGACGGAAGTCTATCTCCAAGCGATCGAACACGCTCTTAAACTTCATAAAGGGGTGATCTTTCTCATACCGGAGATCATCCTAACTTCTCAGACGATAGAAAGACTCAAAAGCCGTTTTAAAGAAAAGATCGCTCTTCTGCATCACCGTCTCTCACAAGGTGAGCGGCATGACACCTGGAGAAATATCTTATCAGGCGCCGCCCCCATAGTCGTCGGAGCAAGATCAGCTTTATTCAGCCCTGTTCCCAACCTCGGGCTTATCATCGTCGACGAAGAGCATGAGTCGTCTTATAAACAAACAGAAGAAAGTCCTTGCTATCATGCAAGGGATCTGGCTCTTGTAAGAGCTAAATTCTGCAAAGCAACTGTTATACTTGGCAGCGCAACGCCAAGTCTTGAAAGCTATGAAAATGCCATGTCTGGCAAATACATCCTAAGCACACTGATGTCTCGCCCCGGCAGCTTTTCCCTTCCGAGTGTTCACGTTGTTGACATGAAGCATGAATATGACAAGAAAAAGGGATTTACCCTTTTTTCTGATAAGCTCCTTACAGCAATCAAAGCACGCCTTGCGATCGGCGAGCAGTCGCTACTTCTTTTAAATAGGCGTGGCTACCATAGCTCGCAGGTATGTCTTAGCTGCTCACATATCATGAAATGCCCCCACTGCGATATGAACCTGACCTATCACCTTGGAGAAAACACTCTTGCCTGTCACTTATGTGACTTTAGACAAAGGCCACTTAAGTGTTGCCCCAGCTGTCATAAAGAAGGGGAGTTCAAGTTCAAGGGCGCTGGAACAGAGATGGTAGAAAAAGCGCTATACGCGCTTTTCCCTCAGGCACGAATCATCCGCATGGATGCTGATACAACAAGAAAAAAAGGCAGCCATGAAGACCTTTGTAAAAAGTTTAAAAGTGGCAAAGCCGATATCTTGATCGGCACGCAGATGATCGCAAAAGGACTGCACTTCCCCTTAGTGACACTTGTGGGTGTCCTCAATGCCGATGTCAACCTGCAGATTCCTGATTTTAGATCTTCAGAATCGGTCTTTCAACTTCTGACCCAAGTTGCTGGAAGATCTGGTAGAAGCGATCTTAAAGGTGAGGTGATCGTGCAGACACTTATACCCGATCACTCGACGCTGCAGCATGCAGCAAAACAAGACTTTCTCTCCTTCTACAATGAAGAGATCGAAGTGAGAAAGCTCTTCCATTACCCCCCTTTCGTCCATTTAATTAAGTGCACACTCGTCGGTGATGACATGGAACTGACTTTGAAAAAAGCCAAAGAAGCAAGAAGCTATCTAACGTCTGAGCTGCCCTCTCAAGTAGAGCTTCTTCCTGTCACACCCTGCGGCAGATTGAAAGTGCAAGACAAGTTCCGCTACCAGTTCATTTTGAAGGTGGAAAAGATGGTAGCTATCCATGAAAAAGTAGTAATTCTTTCACAAAGACTTGAAAAAGACAAAATTAGGTTGTATGTAGATGTTGATCCCCTATCGACGTTCTTTTAACTTATATGAGTAAAACTATGAGTACCAAAACCAAACCTTCTTTCATCCTCCTTTTCTTACTCGCCTCGTTTGGTTCGGTAGGAGCGGTACTTTTCACACCGGCCCTTCCTTTACTGCAAAAATATTTCGATATCACGATTCCAGAGGCGCAGCTGACGATCACCTTATATCTTGCTGGCTATGCGCTAGGACAACTTCCTTACGGGCCACTTGCTAACGCTTTCGGCAGAAAAAAAACCCTCCTCATAGGTCTTTCTATTGCTATGGTAGGCTCTCTTTTATGTGCCCTCTCTTATTCTGCACACTCTTTTGGTCTTTTGCTGTTTGGAAGGGTCATCCAAGCTCTAGGCAGCTGTGTGGGGATTAAGATCAGCTTTACGATGATCGGAGATGTCTATGACCAAACAGCCGCCACGAAAAAGATCTCTAAGCTGCTGCTTGCTTTTGCTGTCATGCCCGGCATTGCCATGACAGTCGGCGGCTGGCTTACAGAATATTTAGGATGGCAGAGCTGCTTTTACTTCCTCGCTCTATTTAGCATCTTGATGCTCGGATTTTCCTTTCTACTACCAGAGACGGCAACAGAGCTTTGTAAAACTCATTTAAAATATAAAAATATCATTTCAGGCTACGCGGATAAATTCAAAAACTCTCGCCTTGTCCTCTCATCGATCCTCATGGGCTGTGGATCGGCAGTCGTATATATCTTTGCTGCCAAAGCCCCTTTCATTGGGATCAACACGATAGGTCTTTCTCCCAATGAGTTCGGAAGTTTAAACCTTATCCCCTCTATTGGCATGATCGCTGGATCTATTTTAGCCTCAAGTCTTGCTGGGAAGTTTCCATTTTTTCGACTCCTACTAATTGGAATCGTAGGATCGATGGTAGCATCTCTTACAATGCTCATTCCCTTTTCGATGGGTCAGATCAGTTGGATTTCCTTATTTATTCCTATCGGGCTTATCTATGTAGTAGAAGCGCTTGTGTACGCTAACATATCCTCATATGGTCTATCGAATGCAAAGAATAAATCTAACGGCTCGGCCATGCTCAATTTCCTTAACCTAAGCATGGCGCTTATCGGCGTGCTTTTTGCGGAACTAGTCTATCCAGAGTCCGTGCTTCTTCTACCTATTTCGTTTGTAGTGCTCTTCTTTGTGATGCTTGTTGCTTGGTTCAAGCTAAAAGCTACTGATCGGTAAATTTCAATAAGGCCCAAAACAATCTCAATAGATTAATTTTTTGACAATTTAGTTCTTTTGTCTCATATGAAAGCCATATGGAACAAAAGAACTCTTGATGGACGCAGCTACTTTTTTATTGCAACTTGTGATCATACTCTTTTCAGCAAGAGTGCTTGGTGAGATCGCAGCGTATTGTAAAGTCCCCTCTGTCATCGGTGAGCTACTCGCCGGGATCATCATCGGACCCAGCGTATTTGGGTGGATACAGATAAGCTCTCCGATCTACCTACTTGCGCAAATAGGTATCATTTTACTTTTGTTTGAAGTGGGTATTGAAACACATGTAGGAAGACTTGCCTCTTCTGGCATAAAAGCACTTGTTGTGGCAATTGGCGGTATCGTACTACCCTTTCTATGTGGGTTTTATATCTGCTACTCTCTTTTTCATTTTTCCCTGCTAGCAAGCCTCTTTATCGGTAGCACACTTACAGCTACTAGCATCGGTATCACCCTGAGAGTTCTTCAGGATCTGAAGAAACAGAGCTCCCCTGAGGCGCAAGTCATCATCGGAGCTGCTGTCATCGATGACATCATTGGTATTGTGATGCTCGCATTGCTTTATGAGTTTTCCGTAAGTGGATCGGTCAATCTTTTCAACGCCGGTAAAGTTCTTCTGTTTATCGTCCTATTTTTTATTATAGCTCCCTTTGCAGCGAAAGCTGCATCGCATACTATAAAAAAATGGGATGAGAAAAGCGAGATACCAGGCTTGCTCCCCACTACGATTGTATCGCTCATTTTGCTCTTTGCGTGGCTCGCTCACGCCCTGGGAGCACCTGAGCTCTTAGGCGGCTTTGCAGCGGGACTGGCTCTTTCTAGACAGTTCTTCTTTCCTTTTGCAAGCTTTCTACATGAGTCAAAAGAGTTTAGCCAAAGGGTAGAAAAGCAAATGAAGCCGATTGTTCACTTGTTTACCCCAATATTCTTTGTATCGATCGGTCTGTCTTTAAATCTTAAGACAGTAGATTGGCACTCCCCTTTCATATGGGCCCTTACAGGATCTCTTCTAATTGTCGCTATTCTTGGAAAACTGGTCTCAGGATTTCTGCTTACTAAAGAGAGTACTCTCTCAAAACTCATCATAGGAACCTCTATGGTGCCACGTGGTGAAGTAGGACTTATCTTTGCAAACATAGCCCTTGTGGCAGGTGTGATTCAAAATGATGTATATGCCTCACTCATTGTAGTAATTGCGCTGACAACACTGATAGTACCTTTCTCTTTAAGATTCATCTACAGCAAACCAAAAAAAACACGAAGCTTAACATAAAAATAACGTCTTATGACAAAAACATTTTTCATTTAATTCCATTTAACTAAGATACAAGAAAAACCCCAAAAACAAAAAAAATGAATAAACTACTGCAAAAATTCAAGCTTGCCTTTTCTATCGCGCCGAAAGAGATCATCTCACTCATCAGATCCTATTCTAAAAAGCAAAACCCGCGATCGCTCCCGTCAGCTTCCAAGACTCTTTGGAAAAAGATAGAAAAATACCAAAAAGACCTAGAGGAAAACGGAATACCTCCTTTTCTTGAAATTGCAGAGGTGAATAAATTCATTGAGACGGGTGTATTCTTAAAGCCTACAGCAAAAGCCTTAAAGCCAGACACCTTCATTGGCCTTTACACCGGAGAGTTCGAGCTTGTTTTTGCAACCGAGACGAAAGACAACCACTACGCCTATGATGTAGCGCCAGGTTTTAAAATCAAAAAAGAACATCTCCCTCTTGTTCGCTCTAAAGGAAAACAAGCGAGCGTGAAAATCGATTATTCCATACAGACCAATGCTGTAAATGCAGGAAACTTCACAAGATATATCAACCACAGCTCGGTAAATAATAACATCGAGGCTATTACTAAAAAAATGCCCGATGGGACAATCGAAGTATGTTTATTTACCTGCAAAACGATAAGACCCGGCGAGCAGCTTCTATCTAACTATGGAGGCCTTTATTGGGCGGTACTACCTATACTCCCAGAACCTGTCACACCACGTAGCTACATGCTTTCTAAAGAAGGCAAGATCGTAACTAAAGACACAGGAGTCGTAGGACATCCTTCCGAGCACATCCCCTTCTTAATTAAGCTGCGCTCTCCCCTTGAGCTAGAAACAGGGGAATTGCCCGCCTCTTTTAGATCATATCTTTCTAAGAAAAAAATCAGGTACGTCTCCTCAGCACTCGATCAAAAGATCGAAGATTTTGATGATGACATCTTAGAAAGGGGCCTGCCTCTTAAATACGAGCTTGCTGAAACATCCTCTCATCTGAAATACGATGTGCATCTAAAGAAAAATGCTAAGATGATAAAAAAGGGAAGCTTCATAGGCGTCTTCGGTGGCACATGGACTCTTGTAGATCATAAAGCCTCCAACATGATCGACTCAGGGCTTGAGCACAAAGGAAAACATCTCTTCCTCGATCAAGAAAAGGGATCTAACTTTACAAGGCTTCTTACCAAAGCCCCTAAAGGTAATATTAAAGCGACTCTCTACAAAAAAAGAGGGCCCAATGGCCTCTACATAGTGCTTACCGCTGCAAAAAATATTTCTCCGGGTGAGAAGCTCTCGCTTTAAGAATGACACATTAATAGACGCTGTCTAAAAAATATTGCAATCCCTTCTGTTCATATATCTTTTTATTCCAAAAAAAATCAACTTTTCTATTCTAATAAAATTATCTACAACTATAAAGTATTGCCTTTTTTATAAAAAAACCACAAGTCAAATAAAATATTAAAATTGAGGCAACGTATGGTAAATCTAGTAAGCTTAAGTCCAAAAGTTTGTATTTCAACTCCCAGACCTGAAAGTACTTACAATGCAAATCGACTTGAAACAATTCAAAGATTAAATGAGTTGGAAATATTATTAAAACATGTAATAGATGGCGCAAATTCAGAAGAAGAATATTATTCACCATTTGCTGGTTATAATCGTATACAAGACGCTTTGGCTTATATAAGGGATGATATTCAGTATGAGATCGGAATAATTTTAGATAATGCTGATATTGATGCATCTACAACAGAAAGAGCCGAAGATCTTAATCACCAAGCTCAAGCATTTTTAGACGAATTCGAAAACAATCAAACTCCTACAACTTCTCATTATACTGCAGCAGAGACTGCTTCAACAGTCCAAAGTGTTTTCCAAAGAATGCAAGATGATTTTTTAGAATCTCCTATAGGAGAACTCGTAACATCTGTGAAATTTCGTGCGTTAATCATAACAGGATTATACTCTAATATCTCTGAAATTGAAACTCAGTTGTATGCTCTAAAATCTGATGTAAACACGCATGTCTCAACAGGACTAAATAGTTGGGACATTGGTCTTAATAACCGTTATGTAACTAGGAGTTTAGAAGCTTTAAACGTAGCAAGAGCCGTCATCCCCCATTTTTTAAAGGTTCCATCTACTAAAGAATTTCAAGAATTACGAGCAAGAGCACAAAGCTCACTTGACCTAACTGAAAGGCTTATCACAACTCTCAATACATCACCATCTGGTGTAAAAAAACCTATAATACTAGCTGCTTCTGAACGCTCGAGCCCTCTTAACCAAACTGAAAGTCTTATTGCAACTCAATCTGGTGTAGAAAGACCTGAAATAGCTGCAGCTGCTTCAGCAAGCTCTTCGGCTTTACATGCAGAAGGCGTTCAATCTTTATTAGAATCTTCATTAGCTCAACCAAGTACAATCTTATCCGTAACTTGTGCTGAGAAATTAGAAGGCTTTCACCTTGAAGTAAGAGGAACTGGTCCTCTGGGAAATTGGAATAAAGCATCAAAACCTGCAGAACATTTGAGTGGTAGCGTTTATTCAATAGAAATTCCCATCTCGTCAACCCCTTACAATTATAAAATTGTCAAAGTACAGAATGGAGAAACTGATCCTAACAAAGTGGTATGGGAAACTCATGAGGATCGTAATGATCTTGATAAGAAGACTAGTTTTTCTGTGAACTTCTAATGATTTTTCTACATTCTATAATTAGAGTGTTTCATTGAAACAACGGGCACCTATCAAAATAGGTGCCTTTTTTTTTCAACGGCCTAACCATCTCCCCCTTGTTCGCTCTAAAGGCAAACAAGCGAGCGTGAAAATCGATTATTCCATACAGACCAATGCTGTAAATGCAGGCAACTTCACAAGATATATCAACCACAGCTCGGTAAATAATAACATCGAGGCTATTACTAAAAAAATGCCCGATGGGACAATCGAAGTATGTTTATTTACCTGCAAAACGATAAGACCCGGCGAGCAGCTTCTATCTAACTATGGAGGCCTTTATTGGGTAGTACTACCTATACTCCCAGAGCCTGTCACACCACGTAGCTATATGCTTTCCAAAGAAGAAAAAGTCGTAATTAAAGAAACGGGAGTCGTAGGACATCCTTCTGATCAGATCCCCTTTTTGATTAAGCTACGCTCCCCCCTTGAGCTAGAAACAGGAGAATTGCCCCCCCTCTTTTAGATCGTATCTTTCTAAGAAAAAAATCAGGTACGTCTCATCAGCGCTCGATCAAAAGATCGAAGATTTTGATGATGACATTTTAGAAAGAGGCCTACCACTTAAATACGAGCTTGCTGAAACATCCTCCCATCTGAAATACGATGTGCATCTTAAAAAAAATGCGAAAATGATAAAAAAGGGAAACTTCATAGGATTCTTCGGCGGCACATGGACTCTTGTAGATCATAAAGCATCGAGCATGATCGACTCAGGGCTTGAGCACAAAGGCAAACATCTCTTTCTCGACCAAGAAAAGGGATCTAACTTTACAAGGCTTCTTACCAAAGCCCCCAAAGGTAATATTAAAGCGACTCTCTACAAAAAAAGAGGGCCCAATGGCCTCTACATCGTACTTACCGCCGCAAAAAACATTTATCCGGGCGATAAGCTATCTCTTCAAGAATAGCCTAGTGGCGCCTAAAAAAGGCGCCACTTTCCAATCTTCTAAAAATAACACTATAATCCTAACGGACCAGATGAATTAGCGGTTTCGACTCCACGGAATTCGGTTAAATTCACGAGATGGCGTATCGGCTATCGATGGAGTGATCGCAACGCCAATAGGATTAGTCCCCACAGTCACCATAGCGACGACCGTATTATTCGAGGTCGCGATCACAGTGACTGCGCTGCCATTCACATTGCATACATAAGCATACGTTCCATCAGAGGTAATCGCAACACCGTTGGGACTAGAGAGACTGGGTCCTACAGTCACCGTCGCTACAACCGTATAATTAGAGGTAGCGATCACAGATACAGTATTGCCTCCGCCAAATACACTACCGTAATTGGTCACATAGGCATAGTATCCATTGGGGGTGATCGCTACACCTAATGGACCTGATCCCACTGTTACAGTTGCCACGACGGCATTACTCAAAGTAGACATGACTGAGACGGTGTAGGATTGGGTGAAGAACGAGCCTATATTAGTTACATAGGCGTAGGCACCATTTGGGGTAATCCCTATGCCCCAGGAGCCCGTTCCGACAGAGAGAGTCGCTACAACAAGATTGGTCGAGGTATTAATCACAGAGATGTTACCATTCGTGCCGTCGCTGTAATTGGTTACATAAGCATAAGTGCCGGTTGTTGGGCTGATCGCAACATCAAGCGAATAGTACCCAACGGTTACAGTGGCTACTACAGTATAATTCGAAGTATTGATCACCGAGACGGTACTGATGTTGCTAGTGTTCTGACCAGTATTAGTTACATAAGCATAGTACCCATTGGGTGTGATCGCAACTCTTGTGGGAACGATCCCCACAGTCACAGTCGCTACAGTGTGATTCGTTAAGGTATTGATCACCGATACGGAACCAGGATTTGTTCCATCGCCAGCATTAGTCACATAGGCATAGGACCCATTTAGGGTAATGGCTACACCTCGGGGAGATCTCCCGACAGTCACTGTCGCTACTACATGACCTAGCGAGGTATCGATCACCGAAACGTTGTTACTGCCGGCATTAGATACATAAGAATAAGCTGCTAAAGCCTCTACCGAAGAAACTAGAGAATACGCAACAAGGGTGTAGACTGCCTTGCTTAAGATTTTACGGATGGTTCTTTTCATAGATTCCCCTTCATGCTTT
>Ga0247841_10003333_pt1 | contig 30074 bp, 29 predicted proteins | sample LaCruzMarch2015__2_FD_192410 | JGI IMG/M metagenome (GOLD analysis project Ga0247841, IMG submission 192410) | Freshwater microbial communities from meromictic Lake La Cruz, Castile-La Mancha, Spain - LaCruzMarch2015_18m | ecosystem: Environmental > Aquatic > Freshwater > Lake | place: Spain... | reverse complement strand
GCGATGGTGGAGGGTTCGGCGAACATCTGCAAGTTCATCATCGCCCAGGATCAACTGGGGATCCGCAAGGCGAACCGATAGAGGGTGCCGGCGGCCGGGGCGGTCCCCGCCTGTTTGGGGTTGCAGACTTTTCTGGGGAGAACTGGATGTGATACTTGAAGAACATATTGAAACTCTTAATTACCTTACGGGTTGGGATGTAACGCCGGCTGAGGCGCTTAAAACTTCGGATATGATCTGGAATCTGATTTCAATAAAGGGGCTTTTGGGGATGTACATGGTATAGAAAATGTGCCAGGAAGAATTTGGGGGCATTATGTTGATATCGATTAAAGCAGGTACCGTGTTGATTTGCCAAAGGGGTGGGGCCTTCGCTCCTACGCCAAACCCCTGCCTATATTATGGGATTTGCTTCAGATTGAACAGATTTTCTTATGGAGGCCGACATGAACGGCGCTCAGGCTTTGGTCGAAATGCTAAAGGTGTACCAAGTGGAGTTGGTGTTCGGTGTTCCTGGAGATACCAGTCTTCCATTATATGAAGCTCTCAGCAATGCGGCTCCGGCAATCAGGCATGTTATGGCCAGGGACGAGCGGTCGGCCTCATTCATGGCCGACGCCTACGCCAGGCTGGCCCACAAACCGGGTATTTGCGAGTGTCCCAGCGGCGCGGGGCCGCTATATTCAGTTCCGGGCATTGCCGAGGCCAACGCCTCCTCCATACCGGTGATACTGATCACCTCCGATATTCCTCTGGCCGGCGAAGGCAAGCAGACCATTACCGAACTGGATTGCCAGAAACTGTTTGATTCCATAACCAAGTGGTCCAGTGTCTTGAAAAGCGTCGGAAAGATTCCCGAGGTCGTCAGGCGTGCCTTCAGGATCGCCACCACCGGTCGCCCCGGAGCGATCCATCTGGCCTTCCCCAAAGAGGTTATGACCGGGGAACTGGCCGGTTGCAAAGGCGATCTGTATGCCGAACCAGAGTGCGTAACCTATCCCGCCTACCGCACCCGCGGTGCTCGCGGGGAGTTGGAAAAGACGGCGGACTACCTGATCCAGGCCGAAAGACCGATCATCATCGCCGGCGGCGGCGCCAATCATTCACAGGCAGGTGATGCTATTGCCAACCTGGCAGAATGGCTGTCGATTCCAGTGGTGACGACCATTTCCGGCCAAGGGCTGATAGCCGATGATCACCCGCTGGCTCTCGGCGTTATCGGAGACAACGGATTCCACCCCCACGCCCACCAGGCTGTCGAGGAAGGCGACGTCCTCCTTTACGTGGGCTGCAAGATGGGCTCTGTTTCCACCATCAACTGGTCGATGCCCTCCCGCAAACCGGATCGGAAGATCATCCAGATCGATCTCAATCCGGAAATGCTGGGCAATAACTTCCAAAACACGTTGAGCGTCGCCGGTGATGCCAGGTTAATTATGGAGGATCTATCCGTTCTCATCCAGGGCAAGACGCCTCGGCGGATGGAATCGGCCAGGACAAACAGGCTGAATCTGGAAAGGGTTCGGTTCTGGGAAGAAGCCGAGAGCGAGTTTGTTTCGGACAAGTCTCCGCTGAAGCCCCAAAGGATCATCGCCGCCCTGAACAAGAGGCTGCCAAGCGTTTCCGTGGTTATTGCCGACGCCGGCACGCCGACGCCCTATACTACCCGTTACCTGAAACTCAGGGGCAACGGTTCCCGGTTTCTCATTCCCCGGGCCTACGGTGGTCTGGGTTATGCCATCCCCGCCGTGGTGGGGGCCCACTTTGCCCGCCCCGATGCGCGTCTGATCGGGCTTTTCGGAGACGGCAGTCTGGGCATGTCCGCCGGTGAGCTTGAGACGCTCGCCCGGTTGAACATTCCGGCCGTCCTGATCCATTTTAACAACAGCATGTTCGGCTGGATCAAGTGTCTCCAGAAACTCCACAGTGATGAGAAGTACCTCTCGGTGGACTTCACTCCCGGGAATCCGGCCATGGTGGCCAGGGGATTCGGGTTAAAGGCACTCGAAATCAGAACGGCTGCTGAACTGGAAGACGGTCTGGATGAGGCTTTTGCTCAAAACGGTCCGATCTTCCTGGATGTTGTATCGGAGACGGAGGTGGATCAGCTTCCGCCGGTTTATACGTGGCTCCGCGCGGCCGAGAGGTTGGGCAAGAGTCAAAAGGGTTAGAAAAGCAGTCAGTGTGAACGGTTGATATCGCCGGCCGAAAGTGGCTGAACCGGGATGCAACCGTTCGCGACGGGATGGAACAGGTTTGATTTCATTGGCGGAAGAAGAGGAAGAACAGGCTTACGTTTTTTTACCGCTTTGGGCTATGCTCAGGGGGCCATGCCTTTGGGCTTTGGCCCATACGAATAACGCCACGGCCAGCAACACTCCCATCACTTCCATCCCAATTGCGGGAAAAACCAGGATAAAAGCGGCAAAGAAGAATAACCCCCGCTGCAGCCAACTCAGGGGCGACCAAATGTGGCCGATCAGGAAAGCGGCCAGACAGGCCACTCCCAGGCAGGTTGAGGCCGTGGCCAGGATCACATCAGTCCACGTCCCATTAAGCAGAAGGGCCGGTTGGAATACGAAGGCAAAGGGCACCAGAAAACCCACCAGCCCCAGGCGAAATGCCTCGACCCCCGTGGACATCATCCCGGACCCGGCAAGATTGGCGGCGGCAAAGGCGGTGATCGCATCCGGCGGGGTCAGGTCGGAGAGGACCGCGTAATAAAAAACAAAAAGATGAGCCGCCAGCAGCCCTACACCGAATTTCCCCAGAGCGGCTGCCCCCACGGTGACGGCAATGATATAGGAAGGGGTTGTCGGAATGCCGGTTCCCAGAATACTGACGATGATAAAAACCAGAATCATGGCAAAAAGGAGACTTCCATGGGAGGCGCCGGTCAGAACGCTTCCGAAAGAGAGGGCGGTTCCCGTACGGGTCAGAATTCCCACGATCATTCCCGAACCGGCGAGGGCCGTCGCGATGATGGCGGCATTGTAGGATGCGTGGTAAAGAGTATCGATCACTTTTTTCGGAGTCATCCAGGTTTTCCGGTCCAGAAAGCTCATGGCGAAGATGACGAGGACGACGAAAAAGGCCGACTTGCTGGGTGAGAATCCGTATCCCAAAAAGACGACGATCAGCAAAAAGGGAAGGAAAAAATAGGAATTCCGCAGCAGCTCGCGCAGGCGAGGGCGCTCGGAAGCCGGAATGCTGGCCATTCCCTGGCGAAGGGAAATGAAATGGACGATGAAAAAAAGGCCGACATAATACAACATGGCCGGAATGGCGGCGGCTTTGATGATGTCGAAGTAGGGAATGCCCGTGATCTCGGACATGATGAAGGCGCCGGCGCCCATGATGGGCGGCATGATCTGCCCCCCTGTTCCGGCGACGGCCTCGATGGCCGCGGCCTGTCTGGGGATGAACCCGGACCGTTTCATGAGGGGAATCGTAAAGGACCCCGTGGCGTATACATTGGCCACCGTGCTGCCGCTGACGGTCCCGTACAATGCGCTGGCGATGATGGCAATTTTCGCGGCCCCGCCCCTTGCCCACCCGGCCGCCCAGATGGTGAAGTTGATGAAAAAATTCCCCACACCGGCGAAGAGCATGAAACTGGCGAAGATAATGTAAATAAAGAGGATGTTCGATGAAATCCCCGTGAGGAAACCGAACATCCCTTCGTCGCCGGCGAGGTAGAGTATTTCCACCATCCGGGGGAAAGAATACCCCTTGAACCTGAAGAGCCCGGGCCAGTAGGGAGACGTTATAAAGTAAAAAATGGTGATCCCGATGGTCAGGGCCATCCAGCGGGAAAGGGAACGCCTGCAGGCTTCGATCACCAGGAGAACCATGGCCGTTCCCAGAAAAATCTCGATGGGGAGAATGTCATCCACCCCGATCATGCGGTAATTCAGACTTTCGGCATTCCAGAATATGTAAAAAGGGGCGGCAAAACACAGAAGGGAAGAGATCCCATCCAAGACACTCGGCCGGTCTTTCGGTGACTTGGAGTTTGCCGGAAAGAGAATATAGATCATGGGGAGGAGGAACAGCAGGTGAAGACTCCTCATGGTACGCGGTTCAAATGTCCCAAACCCCGAGGTGTAGAGGTGCAACAGGGCAGCGGCCACTCCGTAAATGGTGACGATGATTTTAATCCAACCCTTTAAATCGCGCACTACGGTATTTTGTCCAAATATAAAAATCCCCCCTTTCTCCTCTTTGGCAAAGGAGTAGAAGGGGGGGGAGTGGATAGCGGATTGTTACATGATCCCCTTTTCCCGGTAATATTTCGCCGCCCCCGGGTGGAGGGGAATACCGGTACCGGTAATGGCATGTTTCAATTCATAGGAAACAAGGGATCCGTGGACCTTGCGGAACATGTCCAAATTTTCATGGATCGATTTGGCAAGGCGATAGGCGGTCTCGTCCGGCAGGCTCTTATTGGTAATGATGACGCTGCCGGCGGTTGCGGTAGTCACGTCTTCATTCGCGTTGGCGGCTTTGGGATAGGTGCCATGCTTGATGACGCCGCCTTCGATCCCGTATTTTTCAAGGCTTTTCAGAAGAGCCGGCGGAAAAGACATGATTTTTAATGAGCGACCCACCGAAGCCTCGGTCACGGCAGCGGCCGGAAGGGCCAAAAAGGTGAAAACGGCATCGACGTTCCGGTCCTTGAACTGGCTCGCCTGCTCGGCGTAGGAACCGCGAAAGAATTTGAACCCTGCCGCCTCGAGCGTTTTGTAGTCGGTTTTGTAGTGGGCCATCACCTTGCGGAACACCCATTCTTCCGAGGTTCCGGTGGTTGACAGGGCGATGCGGAGCGCCTTTTTCTGGCCGAAAATCTCGTCCATGGTTTTGTATGGACTATCGGCGCCGATAAAGAAATGGAAGTAATTCAGGCTCATCCCGCCGGCGATGGCCCGGAGATTCTCGTGTTTTCTCGAATAGGGATCTTCCCCGTTCCAGGCAGCCGCGTTCATGAAGGGCAATCCCCAGCCCAACTCGCAATCTCCCTTGTCCACGAGACTCGGGTTTTGGACACCGCCGCCGGGAATCACTTTCACGGTGATTCCGCCGGATTTCTCGTTGATGATGTTGGCGATTCCGCCACCGATCGTATACCATCCACCGCCAACGTTTCCAGCCGTCCATGTCAGGGTTTGGGCCTGTACAGCAGACACAGTGAAAACGCCGAGAAAAAGAACCGCCAATAGAATTATCTTTTTCATAAGAAGCCTCCTCGATTTGTCGGGATATTTTTCCCCCCAGTTCAAAACTGTTTGGAACCGAAGTGAAGTCTAACCTCGGCAATGCCGACAGTGACATATATTAAAGGTGATTCTCCTGTCAATAGGAAATCCCGAATTGCCTCAAATAAAATGTTGCCGAAGGAGTGACTACAGAGGAATCTTCTCCAAACAACTTGAAAACCTAAACCCGTTTCTGCTATTTACCGCTGTCCGGTCGCGTAAAATGAAATGGATGGCGCTGGACCGCCCGTAACCCGTTGATAAGGAGAAAAAGCATGGACGATTTTCTGGCGAAGCTCGGCATTGGGGAAGTCAATTCCGGTGCATGCATATCGGAGGATAAAAAACCGCAAAAAGTCGGTAAGCAAGGTTCAAGGAGGATTATTAATGCGGGTCGCAAAACATCCTATATTGGGCGATGACAAAAGGGAACGGGATGCCTGCATCGTGGTTGACGGAAATAAGGTGTCTGCCATCACGGGGGAACCCATTGCCGCAGCGCTTCTGGCGGCGGGAATACGAAAGTTCCGGGTCACTCCCCGCTTCGGCAACGCCCGGGGCCTCTTCTGCGGGATCGGGCGCTGCACCGATTGCGTCATGACCGTGGATGGTCAACCGAATGTTCGCACGTGTGTGACCCCTGTCAAAGATGGAATGATCGTTGAAACCCAACGGGGACTCGGAAAGTGGGCGGATGAACCATGAAGACGACACTAGTTGCCGTGATCGGCGCCGGGCCGGCCGGGCTGGCGGCTGCCGTAGAAGTCGCCCGTGCCGGAGGCCAGGTCACCATCATCGATGAAAACGCAAAACCGGGTGGACAATTATTTAAGCAAATCCACAAATTTTTCGGATCCAGGGAGCACATGGCCGGAGTACGCGGTTTTCACATCGGGGAGCAGTTGCTGGCAGAGATAAAAAAGCTGAACGTGGAAGTTCTGCTGGATTCTCCTGTCTATGCTCTGTTTCCGGACAAGACCGTGGGATATATTCATCACAAAAAGGAAGTCTGTCTCCATGCGGAGAAAATCATCATTGCCTCGGGTGCCTCGGAAAATGCCCTGGCCTTTCCGGGGAGCACGTTGCCGGGAGTCATGGGAGCGGGAGCCGCGCAGACGTTGATCAATGTCAACCGGGTTCTGCCTGGAAAGAAGATATTGATGATCGGTTCGGGCAACGTTGGACTGATTGTATCCTATCAGTTGATGCAGGCTGGAGCCGATGTATTGGCGCTCATCGAAGCGGCGCCGCAAATCGGCGGGTATGGCGTTCATGCCGCCAAAATCCGACGGGCGGGAGTTCCCATCCATGTATCCCATACGGTGAAGAGGGTCATTGGAGATGATCAGGTAGAATCCGTTGAGATTGTGGAACTGGATTCCCAATGGCAGCCCGTGGCCAGTTCGGAAAAAATCCTGGCTGTCGACACAGTGTGCATCGCGGTCGGTTTGACCCCCCTGACGGAGCTGGCCTGGCTCATGGGTTGTGAATTTGCTTATGTTCCGAGTCTCGGGGGCCATGTGCCGAAACACGATCTGAACATGGAGACGACCGTGCCTGGCGTTTTTATTGCCGGCGATATCTCGGGAGTGGAAGAAGCCAGTACGGCCATGGAGGAAGGGCGCCTTGCGGGAACGGCTTGTGCCGAAGCCCTGGGGTTGTTTGATCGAGAAAAGGCCCGGGAATTAAAAACAATCATCTGGGAACGTATGAATGCCCTGCGAACGGGACCTTTTGGTGAAGGACGCCGTAAAGCCAAAGACCAATTGATCGGTTTGTCTATGGGGGGACATGCATGAATAAAGGCGTAAAATATACGGGAATCCCTTCGGAAGAAGAACTGCTGGCCAGTCCGGGAATACCGAGCCCGGAAAGAATGGAAAAGGGCCCTGTCGCTTTCATCGAGTGTGTTCAGGATATCCCCTGCAATCCCTGTGAGGAGGCTTGTCCTTTCGGCGCCATTACCGTGGGACAGCCGATTACCAATTTGCCGGTGTTGCATGGCGACAAGTGCACCGGTTGCGGCCTGTGCATTGCGCAATGTCCCGGCCTGGCGATTTTTAAAGTTCATCTCCATTATACAAAGACAAGCTCTCTGGTGGAATTCCCTTACGAGTATTGTCCGCTGCCGGATAAGGGGGATAGGGTGCCCTGCGGCGACCGGAACGGAGATTATGTAACCCAAGGTCAAGTCATGAGCGTGAAAAATGCCAAAGTCCATGATGGCACGGCAGTCATCGGTGTGGAGGTTCCCAAAGCCTATTGTCTGGAAGTCAGAACAATTTGCCGAAAGGAGTATCGCCGACATGGCTGAAAATGATGAGACGGTCTATATCTGCCGGTGTGAGGAAGTTTCCCGGGAAGAAGTCGAGCAGGCCATTCGGGATGGAGCGACCACCATAACGGGCATCAAAAAGAGAACCAATGCGGGCATGGGCTTATGCCAGGGGAGAACCTGCCGGAAATTAATCACCAACATGCTGGCCGGCGGTCAAGACCCCGCGAAAATTCTGCCCCCCACTTTCCGTCCTCCCGTTCGCACGGTTAAAATCAGCGAAATCGCCGAGGGGGATGAAGAATGACTAACAAAGCAGACGTGATCGTGGTTGGCGGGGGAGTCATCGGCGCCTCCGTGGCCTATCAATTGGCCAGGAGAGGCCGGAAAGTCATTCTAACTGAAAAGCATGACCATGCCTCCGGGGCTTCCGGTTCCTGTGATACCGGTATATTTTTACAATCGAAGAACGCCGGTATCAATTTGAGGCTCGCTTTGGCCAGCTCCGAGCTCTTCAAAGGTTTACGGGAAGAGTTGGATCGTGACATCGAATATCATGTCAAGGGCGGCATGATCCTGATTGAAACAGCCGCTGAATTGAAAATCATGGAGGATTTCGTAGCCCGTCAGAAGCGGACGGGGTTGCAGGTTGAAATCATCGATCGCAAGGAAGCTTCCCGCATGCAGCGGGGCCTGGCTGAACACCTGGTGGCCGCCACGTACAGTCCCCAGGACGGCGGCGTGAATCCCATTGAACTCAATCTTGGCTTTGCCAAGGCTGCACGCAAGCTGGGCGCGGAGATTCTCCTGGAAACGGAAGTGACCGGATTCATCATGAACGGCGGACGTGTGGAAGGGATTGAAACTGCGCGGGGACCGATATATGCGCCTGTCGTGGTGAATGCCGCAGGCGCCTGGGCGCCTATCATCGGAGAGATGGCCGGGTTGCATCTGCCCATCAAACCGCGGCGGGGACAAATTATGATTACCGAGCCTGTGGCGCCATACATAGCCAGAGGAATGCTTTCCGCTTCATATATTGTAGCCAAATTCAACGCCGACAAATTGAAAGAGTCGAAAAGCAGGGCCGTTCAGCTTGGAGTAGGTTTGTCCCTGAGCCAGACCCAAAAAGGGAACATCCTCATTGGGGCTACCCGAGAATTTGTAGGTTATGATGTAAGGAATACCCATGAGGGTATTCAAGCGATTCTGAAAAACGCTATCCGGTTGGTCCCTGGATTAGGATCGATCCATATCATCCGCACGATGGGCGGCGTCAGGCCCTACACCCCCGACGGTCTCCCTCTGGTCGGCTATGTGAACAATCTGGAAGGATATTTCATGTCAGCTGGACATGAGGGAGACGGTATTGCCCTGAGTCCGGTTACCGGAAAAATCGTGGCCGACATGATTGTCGATGGGAAGACCTTCATGGATGTTTCGGCGCTGGATCCAAACCGATTTGCGTTATAAATAAATCAACACCGATTTTCGCGGAGCTATAACCGTCGGCGGAATCGCGATGCCGTCCCGGCGGCCGCCCGTAAATACCTGCCGGCCGACATCCGGCATAATGTACCTTTTGCAGGCATGTTCATCTGGTTTGAAATGCCCGCGGGCTTCGATGCCGAAAGAATGATGGAGACGGACGGCATGGAACTGGGTATTCTGCTGATTCCCGGCAGCGGCTTCTCGGCGACGGGAGGTCTGAAGAACTACATGCGGGCCAGTTTTAGCATGATCTCCCCGGAGCAGGTCGAGGAAGGCATGACCCGGTTTGCCAAAATGATCGAACGGGAAAGAGATCGGATCGGCAAGCGAACCGGTTTTTAAAATCCCTTTTCAATCTGGATGTTTCTCTGTTAGAGTGTCTCCGAACAATGTGATCGGGTGGGGCCGGGGTCTCGGCCGCCCGTCGGAGGCAGGGGAACGGAAAGATGTCGGGACGGATCGCAGCACCATCCGGGGCGCAGCTCAAGCGGTGGGAAAAACTGACAATGGAAAAGTACCGCCGGCGGGACGGGTTGTTCCTCGCCGAGGGCGGGAAGGTGGTCGGCGAGCTCCTCCGGAGCGGCCGGCCGGCGGAGGCTATCCTGGTCTCTGAGGACAGGGCCGGGAGGCGGGAAGAAATCCTTGCCGACGTTCCGGCCGGGATGCCGATTTTCCGGCTGACGGACGGCGAGTGGACGACCCTGAGCCAGGATCCGTCCCCGGAAGGGGTGATGGCGGTGGCCGCCGTCCCGCCGCCCGTCGATCTCGCCGGCCGGCTTGCGACCGAAACCGGGCCGCTTCTCCTCCTTCATCAGGTGAACAATCCCAACAACCTGGGCGCCCTTCTCCGGACGGCCCACTGGTTCGGCTTCCGGACGGTTCTCGTCAGCGAGGGCTCTTGCGAGGCGACAAATCCCAAGGTGATCCGGACGTCGATGGGAAGCCTCTTTCACCTGACGGTGATCGGTGACCTCGATTTTGATAGCATTCTTGCGGAGATCCGGGGGCGTTTCCGGGTCGTGGGAAGCGAGGTCCGGGAAGGGGTTGCGCCCCATTCCTGCGGGCCGGCGACGGCGCTCCTGATGGGGAGCGAGAGCCACGGCCTGCCGGAAGAACTCCTCGCGCAGACGGACGAGCGGTGGCGGATCCCCGGTGCGGGAGGGGCGGAGTCCCTGAGCCTCCCGCAGGCGGCGGCGATCTTGATGTACGAATGCGTGCGAAAGACAGGCTGTTGAAAAAGATTATCTGGGGACAGATTTTAAATCTGTCCCCCCCTTTCCCTGAGCCGTTCAACGTACTAAAAAGTACGCCTCACGGCTCAGGATTTCGGGGGCATTGCATCTGGACATTTTTGAACAGCCTGCGAAAGAACGACGGCCCCGTGAGGTTTGACGATCTCGTAAGAAGTCTTAAAAGTCGAAAAAATGGGACGGCTTCGTAAAAAGGCCGCAGGCAAGACGCGCGAATCCTGAGGAATGAGGCATACTGTGGCGTACGCCGCAATGACGAAGGATGAAGCGCAACGCGGCATCCGGACTTTTTACGAAGCCGTGAGGTGAGAAGATGGAAGGGTTCATCGAAGTGACGACGACGACCGAAAAAAGGGAGGATGCCGAGCGTATCGCCCGGTCGCTCGTCGAGATGCGGCTCGCTGCCTGCGTCCAGATCGTGGGGCCGATCACGAGCATCTACCGCTGGAAGGGGAAAATCGAGACGGCGGGGGAGTGGCTCTGCCTGATCAAGAGCCGGGAGGAGAATTACGGGGCCGTCGAACAGGCCGTCCGCTCGCTCCACCCCTACGAGACGCCCGAGATCATTGCCGTTCCGGTGACCGCCGGCAGCCGCGACTATCTCGGCTGGCTCCGGGGTGAACTGACATCACCGTGTGAGGAATGACCATGCTTTTGGCAGGGGATATCGGCGGCACAAAGAGCCGCCTGGCGATCTTTGCGGACGACGCGGATCCGAGGCGGCCGCTGCTGGAGGAGATCCTTCCCAGCGGACGCTTTTCCGGGATCGAGGCCGTGATCCGGGCGTTTCTGAAACGGACGAATCTGACCGCGGACCGGGCCTGTTTCGCCATTGCCGGACCGGTCATCAACGGCCGGGCGGCGGTGACCAACCTCCCCTGGATCGTGGAGGCCGAGACGATCCGGCGGGAGTTCGGCTTCCGGTCCGTCCGCCTCCTGAACGATCTTGCGGCGACCGCCCGCGCCGTGCCGCTCCTGGAAACGAGGGAGCTCCACACGCTGTGCTCGGGGGAGCCGGCCGCCACCGGCGCCATCGCCGTGATCGCTCCGGGGACCGGCTTGGGGGAGGCCTTCCTGACCCGGGAGGGGACGCGGCGGCTGGAACACGCCTCCGAGGGCGGCCATGCGGACTTCGCCCCGGGGAGCCCGCTGGAAGCGGATCTCCTCCGGGAGCTCCGGAAAGAGTTCGATCACGTCAGTTATGAAAGGGTCTGTTCCGGTCCGGGGCTCTGGCGGATCTACCGCTTTCTCCGGGAGCGGGGAACGGCAGAGGAGCCGTCCCGGCTTGCCGGGAGGCTGGCGGGGGCGGACGACCCCGTGCAGGTTCTCGTCGAGGCGGCGCTTACGGAAAAGACCGGTATCTGTGTCCAGACGGTGAGTCTCTTCTGTTCGATCCTCGGGGCGGAGGCGGGGAATCTGGCCTTGAAGACGCTGGCCACAGGCGGCGTTTACATCGGGGGCGGGATTGCGCCGCGGCTGCTCCCGTTTCTCGAGGAAGGGCCGTTTCTCGATGCCTTCCGGCGGAAGGGACGGATGGCCGACCTCCTCTTCCGGATGCCCGTTCACGTGATCCTCGAACCGCGGGCGGCCCTGATCGGCGCCGCCGACTGCGGCAGAGATAGAGACCTTTGAAAAATCCCGCCGCATTGTCATTCCCGCAAAAGCGGGAATCTGGAACTCGGGGACAGATTTCAAATCTGTCCCCGAAAAAGGACTGGATTCCTGCTTCCGCAGGAATGACGATTTGCCAGGTTTCGGGAGAAATTCAATTCTCGATATTGATTAAAATTTCGGTTCTTGATTTAAGTCAAACCATTCTGGCGGTGTTCGGTGCAGGAGAGATAGAAACGAGAACAGCAATGCATTTCGGAAAAAATAGCGCTGTCCACCCATTTCAAACCAAGGAGGTGCAACATGTTTTGCTATCAATGTGAACAGACGGCCCGGGGAGAGGGATGCGGCAAGTCGGGGGTCTGCGGAAAGCAGCCGGATGTAGCCGCCCTGCAGGATTTGCTGGTCTACGCGCTGACGGGGATGTCGCAGGCCGCCGTGGCCGCGGAGAAGGCGGGGATCCGCGACCGTGCGGCAGATCTCTTTGTCTGTGAAGGCCTTTTCACCACCGTAACGAACGTCGATTTCGATCCGGAACGCCTCGCGCCTCTGATCCGCCGGGCCGCGGCCCTCCGCAACGTCCTCGTGGAAAAACTCCGCGCCGCGGGCGCTCCGGCAGATTTTCCGGGCGATGCCGTAAAATTCAATCCAGCGAACGATCTGCCGGGGCTCGTCGCCCAAGGCGAAGCGCACGGCATCCGGTCCTATCCCGCCGACGACGCCGATATCCTCTCGCTGAAACACACGCTTCTCTACGGGATCAAGGGGCTCGCCGCCTATGCGGACCACGCCCTGATCCTCGGCCGGGAGGACGAGGCGATCTTCGCCTTCCTGCATGAAGCGCTCGCTTCTCTCCTTGACGAGAAGCTGGATTTGGGTGCGGCGCTCGGGCTCGTCATGAAATGTGGCCAGACGAACCTCCGGGCGATGGAGCTCCTGGACGCGGCGAACACCGGGGCCTACGGCCATCCGACCCCCGTAACTGTGCCGCTCGGAGCGAAGAAGGGGAAGGCGATTCTTGTCTCCGGGCACGACCTCAAGGATCTCGAAGAGGTGCTGAAGCAGACGGAGGGGAAAGGGATCTTCGTCTATACCCACGGCGAGATGCTTCCCAGCCACGGCTATCCGGGACTCAAGAAATACACCCATTTTTACGGCCATTACGGGACGGCCTGGCAGAACCAGGCGAAGGAATTCGCCGCCTTCCCCGGGGCGATCCTGATGACGACGAACTGCATCCAGAGGCCGCAGGGCTACAACGACCGGATCTTCACATCGGGTCTCGTCGCCTGGCCGGGTGTGACGCATATCGCCGATGGGAATTTCGCGCCGGTGATCGAAAAGGCGCTGGCGCTCCCCGGATTCGGAGCGGATACGGAGGGGAAAACCGTGATGACGGGGTTCGCCCGCAATGCGGTCCTCGGGGTCGCGGACCAGATCATCGCGGCGGTGAAGGAGAAAAAGATCCGTCACTTCTTCCTCGTCGCCGGCTGCGACGGGGCGAAACCGGGACGGAACTACTACACGGAGTTCGTGGAGAAGGTGCCCGCCGACTGCGTCGTCCTGACGCTCGCCTGCGGAAAGTTCCGCTTCTTCGACAAGAAGATGGGCGCCATCGGCGGGATCCCGCGCCTCCTCGATATGGGGCAGTGCAACGACGCCTATTCGGCGATCCAGGTGGCGGTCGCGCTGTCGAAGGCCTTCGGCGTCGGCGTGAACGATCTCCCGCTGTCGATGGTTCTCTCATGGTACGAGCAGAAGGCGGTGGTGATCCTCCTGACGCTGCTGTCGCTCGGGATCAAGAACATCCGCCTGGGGCCGACGCTCCCGGCCTTCCTGACGCCGAACGTGCTGAACGTCCTCATCGAGAAGTTCGGGATCAAACCGATCACGACGCCGGATGAGGACCTGAAGGCGATCCTCGGCTGAACAGCGTTCGGACGGGACAGAACAATTGATTTGAACGAGAAGGGGAGGCCTTCGCGGCCTCCCCAAATCATTCCCGCAGTGGTCAATGTGATTTTAGAAGAAGTTATCCGTAGTCGCCTCCGCAGCTTTTTAGCGGGGCGCCGCGGGGCGTCCGTTCGGTTACGGGAGAACCTTTATCGACTTGATGATGACCGATGTTTCCGGGACGTCCCGGAAGCCCTTCTGCGTGCCGGTCTTGACGGCGGCGATCTTGTCCACCACGTCCATCCCCTCACTGACTTTGCCGAAGACCGCATACCCATACCCCTGCGGCGTCTTATCACGATGGTTCAGAGAACCATTGTCGACCACATTGATGAAGAACTGGGCCGTGGCTGAATCGACCACCATGGTGCGGGCCATGGCGAGCGTCCCCGGCCGGTTCTTCAGACCATTGTCCGCTTCGTTCTTGATCGGCGGGTTGGTCTGTTTCTGCTTCAGGTCGACCGTGAATCCTCCGCCCTGAATCATGAAGTTCGGAATGACCCGGTGGTAAACGGTGTCGTCATAGAAGCCGCTGTTGACATAGTCCAGGAAGTTCTTTACCGAGATCGGCGCCTCCTTGGCGAAGAGTTCCAGTTTCACATTCCCCAGGCTGGTTTCCATGAGTACGACAGGGTTCCTGGCGGCCGGTTCGGCGGCGTCAAAACTTGCATCTGGGCGGTTTCTGCTGATAGACATGGCAAACCTCCTGAAACTTTTTATCGAGTAGGCCGGCGTCTCCCGATATTTCGGTTAACGTTTGTTTTCTCCGTTTAGCGCCTGGTTTCCCGGCGGCGCCACAATTTTCAACCATGTATCTATTGGCCCCGGTCTCTCACAGAACGGTTTATCCATATCATAATTTTGGAGGAAATAACATCAATGATAACGGGTTGAAATACTGCATCTTCTTAGAGGTTGACGCTTTACTGATTTCAGAAAGAAATTTTCTTCTCGGGTGTTCAAGTCTGATCAACGACGTTTCCCGTTTCGTGCATCTCGTAGCCTCTCATCGCCAGGGCCTTCTCTTTGAAGGCGTCGGAGCGGATGATGTCGAGCAGAAGGAGGATCTTTTCATCTTCCGGATAGGCGTTTGGGATGACCAGATCGTAGCGTCGCGAGCGACGGGAACGAAGTCGAGCGAGAGCGCCTGCGCGGCAGCGTGGATGCCGAGGCCGGTGTTCGTCGCGGCCGGGAGCGCGGGCTTTCCGGGCATGATGGTGACGCCGTGAACGAGCAGTTCGCCCAGTTCCTCCATAAGGGCGGGGGTGAAGTCTTCCGAACTGGCGGACGAGCCGGCGATCGGCATGATAATGTTGGGTCGGCAGGTTCGTATTTGTATGAATTGGTAATAAAAAGTTTGTATATGTCATATTTGTCTTGCAATCCCCTTCTCCATCGTTTATCCTGCCGTCCGGTTGAAGGAGTGAATCATGTCGGACGAGATGATGAACACCAAAGAGGTCGCCGGCTACCTGGGCATCCACGAAAAGCAGGTTTACGCGCTGATCAAGACGGGGCGAATGCCGGCGACGCGCGTCACGGGGAAGTGGATATTCCCGAAGAAGGTGATCGACGGCTGGATCGAAGCGAACGCCAAATCGGGCCTTGAACAGGCCAGACAGAAGAGCGGACGGATCGCGGGCGCCCTGCTGGCCTCAGGCAGCAACGATCCGGTCCTCGACATCCTCCAAGCCTGCCTGAGGAAGGCCCATCCGGAGTTCTTCATCTTCTCGGCCAACACGGGGAGCCGGGAGGGGCTGGCCGCCCTGGAAAAGGGCTTTACCGACATCGCGTGGTCCCACCTGCTCGATCCCGAAACAGGGGAGTACAACATTCCCTACCTGGACAAGCTGGTTCCGAGCGTCAAGGCCGTGGTCGTGAACCTTTTCTTCCGGGAACTTGGTTTTGTGATCGCCCGGGGAAATCCCCGGCGCATCCGGGAATTTGCGGATCTCGTCCGGGAAGGGGTCCGTTTCGTCAACCGCCAGCCGGGTTCGGGGACGCGCCTGCTGCTGGATCACCACCTGGAGAAGGCCGGGATATCCACCGCCGGGATCGCCGGTTATGACCGGGAGGTGTTCACGCACATCGAAATCGGCCTCGCCGTCCTCTCCGGGGAGGCGGACACGGGAATCGCAACGGCGGCGGTTTCGAGCTTGTTCGGCCTCGATTTTGTTCCCATCACCAAAGAGCGGTTCGACATGGTCCTCGATCAGTCGGTCTTCTTCCAGAAAGGGGTCCAGGCCTTTATGGAGGTGCTCAACGGCGATCTGTTCCGCAAGCGGGTCGAGAATCTGGGAAGCTACGACTTCAGGAGTGCCGGTCGGATCCTCTACGCGAAATCGTAGATTCTCACGGCAACAGAATGAAAAAAAGATGCGGAGCAGTGGAAGTCTCCGGGAAGGCATCAAACAAGTGATAGCATGGATCGATCTCAAATGACGCGTGAAAGGAGTTTGCGATGATAAGACGATGGTGGATACTTCTGCTGCTTTTGATTTTTCTGTTTCCGGCGTGCAAAACAATGGATCGCGCGGCCGACCCGCAGGGCGGGAAGTTCGTTCTACTGGCCAGCACGATCGGGCCGATCGACGCCGGCATTGTCGGGGCGCTGGAGGATGGATTCGAAAAGGAGACGGGAATCCGGGTGCGGCACGTGGGCGCCGGAACGGGCGCGGCCTTGAAGATGGCCGAGGGCGGGCAGTTCGACCTGGTTCTGGCCCACGCCAAATCCCTGGAGGAGAAGTTCGTAAAGGACGGTTTCGGGACGCAGCGGATTCCCTTGATGTACAACGACTTCGTCATCGTGGGGCCGGAGGCCGATCCGGCGGGGATCAAGGGGATGAAGACGGCGGCCGAGGCGCTCAAGACCATCGCCGCCAAGGGGGTGACCTTCATCACCCGCGGGGACAAATCGGGGACGCACGTAGCCGAGCTGGATCTCTGGGCGAAGGCGGGGATCAAGCCGGCGGGGGCCTGGTATGTCACCTACGAGAAGGGATCGACCGGAAACGTCCCGACCCTCCTCTATACAGATGAGAAGCAGGCCTACACGGTGATCGACCGGGCGACCCATCTTTCCGTCCGCGAAAAAATCAAACTCGCCATCCTCGTGGAGAACGACGAGGCGATGCTGAATTTCATGTCGCTCATCCCCGTCAATCCGGCGAAGTTTCCCCGCATCGACGCGGCGGCGGCGATGCAGTTTGTGGAGTGGATGACGGCCCCGGAGAAGGGGCAGGCGATCATCCGGGATTTTGGAAAGGACCGGTACGGAGCGCCGATGTTCTTCCCCAATTCCGACGCCTGGCGAAAAAAAACGGGAAAGTGATAACCTTTTAATTGAAGGAGAATAAAATGAAACGAGAATTGCAGAAGGTTTTGGGTGCGGCGGTTGTCGCCGCCGTATTGATGATCGGAATGGCGCTGCCCGCCTGTGCGGCAGCGCCTGCTCAGAAGAACCTGATCCTGGCGACGACGACCAGCACCCAGGATTCAGGGTTGTTGGACGTCCTGATTCCGGTGTTTGAAAAGAAGACCGGCTATTTCGTCAAGACGATCGCCGTCGGTTCGGGTCAGGCGATGGCGATGGGGCAGAAGGGCGAAGCGGACGTCCTGCTCGTCCATTCCCCCGACGCGGAAAAAAAGTTCATGGCGGAGGGCAACGGCGTGAACCGGTTGATCGTCATGCACAACGACTTCATTGTCGTCGGTCCGCCCGCCGATCCGGCCGCGATCAAAGGGGCCAATAGCACGGTTGAGGCCTTCAAGAAAATCGCCGCCGCCGGTTCCCTCTTCCTGTCGCGGGGGGACAACTCCGGGACCCACGCCAAGGAGAAGGGGATCTGGAAGGCCGCCGGGATCAATCCCGAGGGACAGAAGTGGTTCCAGCAGACCGGCCTCGGGATGGGACAGACCCTGAACGTTGCGGCCGAGAAGAAGGGTTACATCCTCGCCGACCGGGGAACCTGGCTTTCCCTGCAGCAGAGGCTCGGCCTTCCCATCCTCAAGGAGGGGGATCCGATCCTACTGAATGTCTATCATGTGATCCAGGTCAATCCGGCCAAGTGGCCGAAGGTGAATGCCGACGGCGCGAAGGCTTTCTCCGGCTTCATGGTCTCTGCGGAAACCCAGGGGATCATCAAAACCTTCGGCGTGGAGAAGTACGGCGGGGCGCTCTTCTTCCCCGACGCGGGCAAGCCGGAGTACGAATAATCATTGACGTAAGTTAGCAAAAAACGGGCGTTGCGGGGGCGGATTCCATGCCCCCGCGACGCCCTACCAAAATGAAACGGGCGGTGCAATCGATGGATCTGATTCTGGAAGGGATCCAAAAGGCCTTCTATCTTATCTTCACGCTGGACGCGGAGGTTCTGGGGATCACACTCCTGTCTCTGCAGGTGTCGGGGACGGCGACGCTGATCAGCCTCTTCATCGGGATCTCGGTCGGGACGGCCGTGGCCCTTTCCCGTTTCCCGGGGAGGCAGTTGGTCGTAAGCCTGATCAATACGGGGATGGGCCTCCCGCCGGTGGTCGTGGGTCTTTTCGTGACGATCTTTCTCTGGCGGAACGGACCGCTCGGTTTCCTGGAGATCCTCTACACCCCGACGGCAATCATCCTGGCCCAGGCCATCATCGCCACCCCGATCGTTACGGGGATCACGCTGGCGTCCATCCAGCATCTGCCGGCGAACCTCCGCCTCCAGATCCTCGCGCTCGGGGCGACGCGCGTTCAGATGGTCTGGCTCCTGGTCAAGGAGGCGCGCCTGCCGCTGTTGGCGGCCGTCATGGCCGGCTTCGGCGGCATCATCTCGGAAGTCGGAGCCTCTATCATGGTCGGCGGCAACATCAAGGGCTACTCCCGGGTCCTGACGACGGCCACGGTCATGGAAACGGGACGGGGGAACTTCGACATCGCCATCGCCCTTTCGGTCATCCTGATGCTCCTCGCCTTTTTCGTGAACGCAATCCTCACGCAGATCCAGCAGCGGGAGAGACCCCGATGAATCCCGCCGGCGATCCCAATGTTCTGCTTCAGGCCGAGGATCTTCTGGTTCGCCGGGGCGGGGTGACGGTCCTCGATATCCCTACCCTCGACGTGTTTTCGGGGCAGGTTCTCGCTTTGATCGGGCCGAACGGCGCGGGAAAATCGACGCTGCTGTTGACGCTTGCCGGCCTGTTGAAGCCGGCGCGGGGAAGCCTTCTGTTTCGTGGGGAGAGAATCGGAAACGGCGGGTTTGACTACCGCCGCCACATCGCGATGGTTTTCCAGGAGCCTCTTCTGTTCGATGCGACCGTGTTCGAGAACGTCGCGGCGGGGCTCAGGATCCGCGGCGTGGGGCGGGCGGAGATCGTGCGGACGGTTCCCGAATACCTGGAGCGCTTTGGCATTGCCCATCTGGTGAAACGCTCAGCCCGAAAGCTCTCCGGCGGGGAGGCGCAGCGAACCAGCCTGGCCCGGGCCTTTGTGACGAAACCGGAGATCGTTTTCCTCGACGAGCCCTTCTCCTCGCTCGACCCGCCGACGCGCGATGCGCTGACCGGTGATCTTGAACGAATCCTCCGCGAGACCCACACGACGGCCGTGGCCTCGACCCATGACCAGACGGAGGCCCTCCGGCTGGGTGACCGGCTCGCGGTCGTCAACGGGGGGCGGATTGTCCAGATCGGTCCGGCGGCCGAGGTTATGAACCGGCCCATAGACGAATTTGTCGCCTCTTTCGTGGGGGTGGAAACGGTCCTGCCGGGATGCGTCCTTCGGAGTTCCGACGGGGTGTTCACGGCTGCGGTGGAAGGTGGCGAAATCCAGGCGGTCGGCCATCTCCGCCCTGGAGAAAGGGTTCTCTGCTGCATCCGGCCGGAGCACGTGACCATCTCTACGAACACCCCGCCGCCCGGGACGAGCGCCCGGAACGCCTTTCCCGGAACGATCCGGAAGGTCGCGCCGCTCGGGCTCTTCCATCGGGTCCGCGTGGACTGCGGTTTCGACCTGGTCGCTTACGTGACACGCCAGTCCATCGAAGAGCTTTCCCTGGAGGAAGGGAAAACCGTCATGGCCTCCTTCAAGGCGACGGCGGTCCACGTCATCCCCCGCAGCGGGGCCGGTCCAGGGTAATCTGTTTCATCATCAGGCCATGTCGATGTAACGGGAGAGGGTCTTCTGAAATTCACCAATTTTCTGATCCCGTTCCGCCTCAGTTTTTTCCGAGGTCTCCGCAAGGCATCGGTCGAGATAGATCCGGATGACCTCCGTGGCGGCCCGGGCAGCGTATGACTCATTCGTACATCTTCTCGATGAGATCCTGGTACTTCTGGTTAATGACCTTACGTTTGAGCTTCATCGTCGGCGTCATCTCGCCGCTCTCCTGGGTGAAGGCCCGGGAGAGAAGATGGAACTTCTTGACCGTCTCGTAACGGGCCAGTTCCTTCGTGTTCTCACGGATCCGCTTCTCGTAGAACTGGACGATCTCGGGGTTTTGAATCAGCTCTTCGCGGGAGGAGAAGGGGATGCCGTTCTTCCGGGCGTACTCCTCCAGCGGGTCGAAGGCGGGAACAATGAGTGCCGTTACGTACTGGCGGAGGTCGCCGATGATCGAGACCTGATCCACGTAGTAGTCGTTCCCGATCAGGGTTTCGACGAGCTGCGGGGCGATGTATTTCCCGCCCGAGGTCTTCATCAGGTCCTTGATCCGGTCGGTGATCGACAGATAGCCGTCCTCGATGACACCCACATCTCCGGTCCGGAACCAGCCGTCCGCGGTGAATGCCTCCGCCGTCGCCTCCGGCTTTTTGTAGTAGCCCTTCGTGACCGTTCCCCCCTTCACCTGGATTTCACCGGCCTTACCGATCCGCACCTCCACGCCCGGGATCGGTTTCCCGACGGTGCCGGGGCGGAAGTGGTACTTCTCGTGGCAGGTCACGGTGGCGCAGGTTTCGGTGAGGCCGTAGCCGTAGGCGATGGTCAACCCTGCCGCGTGGAAGAACTCCTCGATCTTCTTCGAGAGGGGCGCCCCGGCGCAGGGGAAGAAGCGGATGCGGCCGCCCACGACCCCCCGGATCTTCTTCAACACCAGGGCCTCGGCGATCTTGTGCTTGATGTTCAGGATGGGTGGAACCGGCAGTTGTTCCTTCTTCAGGAGGAAGACCTGCCCGCCGACGCCGATGGCCCACAGGAAGAGCCTCTTTTTCGCGGGCGGCGCACTTTCCAGCTTTTCGAAGACCGTCGCGTAGATCTTCTCATAGAAGCGGGGAACGGCGCACATGATTGTCGGCTTCACCTGCTGCATGTATTCGACGATTTTGGCGGTATTGTCGCAGATGTTGACGACCATCCCCTGGCTCAGCGCGAAGTGGGTCCACGCCCGTTCGAAGATGTGGGACAGGGGGAGGAAACACATGGAGACGTCCCGGTCGCTGACCTCCAGCCGCTTTTTGTGGGCGAGGAAGGAGTGGTGGAAGGTGGCGTGGTGGAGCATGACCCCCTTGGGTTCCCCGGTCGTTCCCGAGGTATAGATCAGGGTCGCCATATCCTCCATGGAAGCGCGCTTGAGTCTCTCGTCGATTGCGGCATCCCCGCCGGCCCTCCGGCCTTCTTCCAGAAAATCCTTGAAATAGACGGCGTTTGCCGCACCGGCAAGGTTTACGTCCTCGTTGAAGACAATGATCCTTTTGAGTTTGGGGGAGCCGCCGTGCATGGCGCGGATATGGTCGTACTGCTCCTGGGCTCCTGCGAAGACGACGCCGATTTCCGCTTCATCCACGACGTATTCGGCCTGCTTCGGCGTGTTGGTGGCATAGATCGGGACGGATACGCCCCGGAGGCAGAGGATCGCGTAGTCGGCGATAATCCACTCCGGACAGTTCTGGGAAAAGATGCCGACCATTTCGCCTTCTTTGACACCCATCGCCAGCAGCCCCTTGGCCGCCGCCCGGACTTGTTCGCCGAGGTCGTTCCATGAGATTTCCTGCCAGACGTCGTTTTGACGGTACCGGATGGCGGTGCGGTCGCCGTATTTGCCGATGCGCTCGAAGAGTGCGGTTGCCACGTGGAACTCGGTCATAGTCGTCTCCTGCTTGATGGGATGCCTGTCAATGTTATGGGACGGTGGAACGCCTTCCCGGGAGGGAGTCGCGGAAGGCGCCTGACGCGGGGCGGTCGCCTCAAGCGAATCCGCCCTGGGGCTTTACAAAAATACGCGGTTAGTATAAATTGTTTGCTGTTCCATGTCAAAGGCCTTATTACATGCAAAGGCGGAAACGGCCCGGGACGCGTTTTCGTGTTTCGGTCCGTTCCGGCGGCCGGTGTTATCGCCGGCATCAGCTTGTGTCAGCAATCCGGCGAAGGAAATCTAAGGAGGCGTCAAATGGCCAGAAAGAAAATTGAGAAGACGTCCCTCGGCCAGCGGATAAAAGCCGGCAGGGAGAAGATGGGGATGAGCATCGAGGACCTCGCCCTGGAAACGGGGTACCTGCGGGAGATCCTTGCCGGGGTTGAAGAGGATCGGACCGTGCCGCCGGTGTCTCTCGTCCTCCAGCTCAGCCGTGTCCTGAAACTGAACATGGACGAACTGGAGACGCAGGAGGATGTACTGGCGACGAAGCGCCGCTCCAAAAGTCACAAGAAACGGGTCGATTCCTATGCCTACACACCGCTCAGCAAACCTGGGCCGGACAAGCACCTGCGGGGCTACCTGGTCACTATCGACGCCCTCACCGAACACAAGGGGGTCGAGTATCACCACGAGGGAGAAGAGTTCGTCTTCGTCCTCAAGGGGGGGATCACGCTTCAGGTCGGCGAGAACGTGTCGAGATTGGCCAGGGGGGAGAGCCTCCATTTCAATTCCGCCCTCCATCACAAGCTAAGCAATCCCAATCCGGAGATCGCCGAACTGCTGGTCGTCGTCTACGTGCCCTGAGGAGGATGCCATGTCATTTCAACTGACCCAGGAACAGGAGATGATCCGGCTGATGGCCCGGGACTTCGCGAAGAAAGAGTTGGAGCCCTTCGCCGGAAAATGGGACCGGGAAGAGATCTTCCCGGAGAAGGCCGTCCAAAAGATGGGTGGCCTCGGGCTCATGGGAATGATGATTCCCGCCGAATACGGCGGCGCGGGGGCGGGGGCGGTGAGCTATTCCCTTGCCCTCCAGGAGATCGCCTACGCCTGCGCCTCCACCGCCGTGACGATGTCGGTGACGAACCTCTCCTCCGATCCGATCCTCAAGTTCGGGAGCGAGGAGCAGAAGCGCCGCTACCTGGTGCCGCTTGCCCAGGGGGAGATGTTGGGCGCCTTTGCCGTCACGGAGCCGGAGGCCGGATCCGACCCCGGAAGCATGACGACGCGCGCGGAGGAGCGGGGGGACCACTACCTGGTCAACGGTTCCAAGGTTTTCATCACGAACGGCAGCTATGCCGACGTGATCGTCCTGATTACTCGGACCGGTTCGGAGAAGGCGAACCGCGGGCTTTCCGCCTTTCTCCTCACGAAGGGGACTCCGGGGTTCCGGATCGGCCGCCGCGAGGAGAAGATGGGGCTTCGCGCCTCCGACACCGTCGGACTTCTCTTCGACGACTGCCGGATCCCGAAGGAGAACCTGCTGGGGAAGGAGGGCGCCGGCTTCACGATCGCGATGGTCGCCCTCGACAGCGGCCGGATCGGAATTGCCTCCCAATCCCTCGGAATCGCCCGGGCCTGCCTCTATGAGACGATCCAGTATGCGAAGACGCGCAAGCAGTTCGGGAAGAACATCGGTTCCTTCCAGGCGATCCAATGGATGATTGCCGATACCGCCGCGGAGATCGAGGCGGCCGGTTGGCTCACCCTCTACGCCGCCGACCGGAAAGATCAAGGCCTCCCCTTTACGAAGGAGGCGTCGATGGCGAAACTCATATCCTCCGAAATGGCGAACCGCGCCGCCTACCGCGCCGTCCAGATTCACGGCGGCTACGGCTACATGAAGGAATACAAGGTGGAGCGGCTCTACCGGGACGCCCGGGTCACCACGATCTATGAGGGGACCTCCGAGGTGCAGCGGATCGTCATTGCCCGCGAGGTGATGGAAAGTTGAGCTCCATGTTGTGGAATCCATTGAATCCGCCTCTTGATCCGGGCAGAATCGCCATCATCGGACCGGGCCGTCTGGGGACCGCCTTTGCCTACCGGTTTGGCAGGGACAACAAGCGGGTGATGGTCTATTACCACGACAGCGACGTCTGCAGGGAGATCAACCGCGACCACCTGAATCCCCGGCATCTGACAGAGGACCTCGCCCGGCGTCTCGGGGGCATGGACAAGGTCCCCCGCCTCTCGCAAAAAGTATATGCAACGAACAACCTGGAGCAGGTCGTCGAGGACAGCGATTTCATCTTTCTCTCCGTTACGATGGACCGGCTTACCGAGATTCTCAACCACATCCGGCCGATCCTGGAGAGAAAGGGGACGAACACCTGTTTCATCTCGCCGATCAAGGGGCTCACCGCCGACGAGATCACCCGCCGGCTGATCACCCCTTCCCAACTGATCCGCAACAATTACTTCCGTCTGAAGAATCGGTTTGACGTGGTTTCCATCGGGGGGCCGTTCTTCGATACGGATATCGCGTTGGGGAATCCGGTCTGTCTGACCGTCGCCGGGGAGAAGAGAATCTGCCGGATCGTCCGGAAGGAGTTCCTCGGCTCCAACCGGCGGGAGCTGACCTCCCTTTATAATTTCGACGCCGTCGGGGTGGAGGCCTGCGGCGCCCTGAAGAACATCGTGGCCAACGTCAAGGGGTTGGCGGACTGTCTGAACCTTGGCGATTCGATTCCCGGGACCTTTTTTTCGCGCGCCGGGGTGGAGGTCCGGTCGATCTCCCGCATCCTCGGCGGGAGCTTTCAGGCCTTCCAGAGCCAGGCCGGCGTGGGCGACATGTACGTGACCCTCTCCTCGGATGCGAGCAAGAACCACCGCTATGGCCGTTTCTTCTATGAACTGTTCACCGGCAATTCCGTCGAGACGCATCTCAAGGTCCTCCGGAAGATCGACGGGAAACCGGAGGGGCCGAACACGATCCTGAACGTTCACAAATTCCTGGAGAAACGGAACATGTACAGCCCGATCTTCCATTGCGCCTACAAGATTTTCAACGAGGAACGGAGCCGGGAGGAGATCCGGGAGCAGATCCTCCAGGCGACGCAGTTCGACCGCCGGACAAAGGAGTACATCGGACCCGTTTCGAGGCTGCTCTACCGCCTGTTTCCGAACTTGTGGTACCGGCGTCACCGGGGCTTCCTCGCCAATCCGTGAATAAGGGGTTCCCTCTCCTTCCTTGAGCGGATAGACTGGCGGCACGGGAGTAGGATAAATTCTTTCCTGGTCCTGGCAATCAGTACGGCTGCGCACAATTTCAATAGACAGAGGATCTGATGGACGACCTGGCCACTTGTTCGTGGCATGGAATGCTTTGTCGCCCTTTTTCCACTACGGATTAAGATAATCCGATGCGTTGTAGCGGAATTTTCACCCAATATGGCACTTTCAACGTTTGCTGAAAATTATACTTGTTCAAGAGCTTTTCCAGATAGACCATGCGTTTCTTGTAGGCAAGGATCTCATTCCGGTATGTGATTGAATTGCATCAGCAGATTGCTTCAGGTGCCATAGAGCAGCTTAAAAGGACCACCTCCTTCTATGGGCAGGCTTAAATAATCATTATGGATGATTGTAAATATTCAAAAATAAATATTGACAATATTCAAATGACGTGCAATACTCCGAACCAGTCAAATGGGGTCCGAAAAAACCCGTGTGCGTCAACACACGGGTTGACTCGGCAACTTTAACCGGTAGGCGAACCTAGCAAGGGCTAAAGTTACTTCGTCGGTAAATTACGTATACACTAAGAGCCCTCGCCAAGTCAAGCTTGCCACAACATCCCCTTCGGGGAGAAGGAGTAAAGCATGGCAGCGGAAGACAGAGTAACGGTAGCAGGGCAGTCAGGAGCAACGTACGATTTTGAGGTTTACCCGTGGGGCACATCATTTAGCCAGGTCGGAGGGTTATATCTTGTGCTCAAGAAGCAGACCGGGAACTACAGCATTCTGTACATAGGGCAGACGGGCGATTTGTCAGAGCGGTTCGACAATCACCATCAGGCCCCGTGCTTCAACCGGAATGGCAAGACCCATATTGCCGTCCGTGGTGAAGGGTCGGAACAGAAGCGATTGGCGATTGAAACCGATCTGATCCGTAACTACAAGACGATCTGTAATCTCCAGTAACAGCAGGAAGGAGCCGGGCACGCAATGAGCGTTAAGAATGTGAGAATAGAAGATTGTGCTGATGTGCGACCCGGCTTTTCCGCTAAGAGCGCTATTGAGAACGACCCGAAAGGAACCCTCCAAGTCATCACCGCGCAGCACATCGCCAAGGGGGAGGTTTATCGCTATAACAAAGACCACTCGCTCCTTATCATTCCCCCAAAGTTCTACGAGAAATATCTTGTTACGGCCGGTGACATTCTCTTCATGTCCCGTGGCATAAACAATCACGCCGCGCTGATCGAGTCTGTCCCCGATCCAACGATAGCGCCACTCTCTTTCTTCATCATGAGACCAAGGCAAAATGTCCTGTCGGAGTATCTGGTTTGGTATCTCAATCAGGACATGATGAAAGGGAAACTAAACGAAATACGGAGCGGTGCAGGTACGCCAATGATTTCCAGCAGGGAGTTCAGAGATCTCTCTATCCCTCTGCCGCCTTTGGCCACACAGAAAAAGATTGCGGGACTCTGGCGATTGCAGATGCATGAGAAGCAATTATTGCAGCAACTGGCGAATGAAACGGATCGGTTGAATCAGGCCATTGGCAGAGCGCTATTTTTAAACTCAAATCATTCTAAGGGGTGATCACAGATGACAACTCAAATTTCACAGCAAGAAATCAATGACGTTCTCTGGAAGGCGTGCGACAGTTTCCGCGGCACCATCGATGCTATCGATTACAAGGACTACATCCTCACCATGCTTTTCGTGAAGTACATTTCCGATGTATGGCAGGACCATTACGACGAATTCCAAAAACAATTAGGCAATGACGCGGCGCGAATAAAGCGGAAGATGGAGCGTGAGCGGTTCGTCCTCCCGGAAGAAGGCTCATTTTACTACCTTTACGAAAACCGTGACGCGGCAAATCTCGGAGAATTGATCAACATCGCACTCGAAAAGATCGAGATGGCCAACAAGGCCAAGCTCACCAATGTATTCCGCAATATCGACTACAACTCCGAATCCCGGCTGGGCAACACCCGCAAGCGTAACCACATCCTCAAGAACCTGCTGGACGACTTTGGCGACCCACGGCTTAACCTCCGCCCGAGCCGCATCGGCAACCTGGATATTATCGGCGGCGCATACGAATACCTGATTGGCCGTTTTGCCGCCAATGCAGGCAAGAAGGCCGGCGAATTCTATACCCCCCCGGAGGTTTCATTACTCTTATCCAAACTGCTTGATCCGAAACCGGGAGAGCGCATCTGCGATCCGGCTGCCGGGTCCGGTTCCCTCTTGCTCAAATGTGCCGCTCATGTCCGCAAGGTATACGGCAGTGAAGACTGCGCCCTGTTTGGTCAGGAAGCCATCAGCGGCACCTGGGCGCTGTGCATGATGAATATGTTTCTCCATAACGAGAACAGCCCCCGCATTGAATGGGGCGACACTTTGCTGGAGCCCAAGCTGATCGAAAAGAACAAGCTGATGCGGTTTGAGGTGGTCGTGGCGAATCCGCCGTTCTCCCTGGACAAGTGGGGGGCGGACAAGGCCGGAGAAGAAGCCAAACGGTTCAACCGGTGGCACCGGGGAACTCCTCCCAAGAGCAAAGGGGATTATGCCTTCATCTCCCACATGATCGAAACGACGACGCAAGGGACGGGTCGGGTTGGCGTGGTCGTTCCGCATGGCGTCCTTTTCCGCGGCGGCTCAGAAGGGACCATCCGTAAAGCTTTTATCGAGGAAAACCTGCTCGATGCCGTGATCGGTCTTCCGGCAAACCTGTTTTTCGGCACCGGCATCCCTGCGGCAATCCTTGTGTTCCGCAGAGATCGGGGGGAACGTACGGATGTTCTTTTTATCGATGCCAGTCGTGAGTTTGGGTCAGGGAAGAATCAGAACCTGATCCGTGAAGATATTGAAGTTGCCAAGGTCGTCGAGACGTACCGCGCCAGACAGACCATAGACAAATTCGCCTATCTTGCCGGCCGGGAAGAAATCCGGGAAAACGATTACAATCTCAACATCCCCCGCTATGTGGACACCTTCGAGGAAGAGGAAGAGGTGGACATTGCCGCCGTGCAGGAGCGGATCGCCGGCATTGAGCGAGAACTTGCGGAAGTTCGGGACCAGATGGCGGTCTGCCTGAAAGAACTTGGACTATAGCTGAATGGAGGTGAAAGTATGAGCAGCAAAGACATCGTCCAGCAGCATCATGTCACCTTTGAAAGTCTGCGTCACATCGATGCGGAAGGCAATGAGTACTGGCAGGCACGGGAGCTTTCCAAAGTCCTGGAATATTCGGAGTACCGTCATTTCCTGCCGGTTATCGAAAAAGCGAAAGAGGCCTGTATCCAGAGCGGAAATCGTATGGAAGACCATTTCGAGGATGTCCTCGAAATGGTCGATATCGGTTCCGGCGCAAAACGTTCCGTGCCCGATGTCCGTCTGTCGCGTTACGCCTGTTACCTGATCGTCCAGAACGGTGATCCTACAAAACCCGTCATCGCCAATGGACAGACCTACTTCGCCGTGCAGACCCGCAGGCAGGAACTTGCCGATGATGCTCGCTTTGCGCAGCTTTCCGAAGACGAGCGCCGTCTCATGCTTCGGGATGAACTCACTCAGCACAACAAGGCGTTGACGGCAGCCGCAAAAGATGCCGGCGTCGAAACATCGCTCGATTACGCCATTTTTCAGGATCACGGCTATCAGGGGCTCTACGGCGGACTTGGCGCCAGGGATATCCATGCGCGCAAGGGGTTGAAGAAATCTCAGAAGATACTGGACCATATGGGCAGCACGGAACTTGCGGCCAATCTGTTCCGCGCCACTCAGACGGAGGAAAAACTACGGCGCGACCATGTGCAGGGAAAGCAAAGAGCCAACAAGACCCACCATGAAGTAGGGGTCAAGGTCCGCAAAACCATCGAAGAGCTCGGCGGGACCATGCCCGAGGAATTGCCGACCCCCGGAAAAAGCATTCCGCAACTGGAGCGGGCCAAGAAGCAGATTGAGGAAAAGTAAAACAAGGAGTGAACGTTAATGAAAGATTCATATCTAAGACTGTTTGCGAAATATGTCATTTTTCTAAACATAGATGCCTTCGGCGAAGAATAAACTGATAGAGGCTTGATTTCAGATGGCGGCATGTTTGAGGGAGTTAGGATATGAGTAACTCAGTAAGAAAGGCTCCAAATCCAAAATATCAAAAGCAACATTGGGAGCATAATTACGGGAACATACCACTGGGATGGTCTTTTGTAACGATTGGCTCACTATTTAATGAAAGAACTGAAAAGAGTTGCGATAAGGATAAATTCCCACTTTACAGTCTCACAATAGAACGTGGAGTAACACCGAAAACAGATCGATACGAAAGGAGTTTTTTACTAAATGACGAAGAAGGAAATGAGTTTTCATTAGTTTGTGAAGGTGATTTTGTTTTCAATCCAATGAACCTTCGTTTTGGCGCTATTGCGTATTCTAAAATATCTTTTCCGGTACTTGTTAGTGCTTATTATAATGTTATTATTCCAGATCTCAAACAGATTGATCCTGCTTTTATCGAGGCAATGCTCCGATCATATGAAGTTATGGATTTGTACGAGCGAATAGCGATCGGTTCTTTAGTCGAAAAGCGAAGAATTCATCTTTCCATATTAAATGAAACGTATATTCCACTTCCGCCAATTAATGAGCAAAAAAGAATTGGCAACATCTTGGAGAACTATTCAAGGCTCATTGATCTCACCGACAGTCTCATCAACGCAAAGCAGGAACGCCGCACATGGCTCATGCAGCAGCTTGTGACTGGTAAAAAAAGGCTGCCGGGGTTTAATAAGCCGTGGATATCAGTTCACCTCGGCGACATATTTAAGCCTGTTCAATAATTCAATTTCAGGACCGGGCTTTTCTTTCCGGTCGTGAGGTAGTCAAAAATAATGTCTTGGGTGAGGACGATATCATGTTCAACGGTATGGATGGTCACATTGTCA
>Ga0247841_10003331_pt1 | contig 30082 bp, 37 predicted proteins | sample LaCruzMarch2015__2_FD_192410 | JGI IMG/M metagenome (GOLD analysis project Ga0247841, IMG submission 192410) | Freshwater microbial communities from meromictic Lake La Cruz, Castile-La Mancha, Spain - LaCruzMarch2015_18m | ecosystem: Environmental > Aquatic > Freshwater > Lake | place: Spain... | reverse complement strand
TGATGCAAACACATCAATTTTAGTATGTGATACAAAATTGCACCTAACATTGGCGGCAATAGGAAGATGTGTGCAATCATGGTCGTTAGAAAAGTTGAAAATCACTTGATTTCTAGAAAGTGCCCACATGAGCCTGCTCCGCGAGGCGGGCCTGGAATTCGTGGGCATGAGCTAGGTCGGGGCCCTCCATCGAAAAAGCTGGTGATGTTCATGTTTTTGCAGGGCATACAACAGCAACCATGATGATTGCTAATGGTGCTGATATAAGAATAGTCTAAAAAAGTACTAAGGCATAATGATATAAGAACAACCATCCGCTATGCACATGTGAGCGATAAAACCAAACGGGAAAAATATGAGCAATGTTTGACTTTATAATTCAAGATTTAACTCAGCGAAACAATTATACTTTTTTTATATATGACTTTTAAAATATTTATTAGATACATAATCATATAAAAATTTTAATAGGATTCCGAGAATTGTTCCGAAAATTGTTCCCTGTGCAAAAGCAATATTCCATTCCTTTAGGTTAATTGGACTGTTATCACCTGTCGTTATCGGGCTTTTATCGCCAGTTGTCACAGGACTATTATCACCAGCTTCAATTATCGGACTATTATTGCCTGAGGTTATTTTAAACTCCTCTTTAGGAACATCAACTTTGATCCCATTCCAAAAGTAGTTGTAGCCATTAATATCTAGACTATTATTGCCACATGTGAGAATACCGCAACCGTCTATTCCGCCAACCCATGGACCTTTATCTTCACAAGTTCCTGATAGAATATTTGCAAAATATGGTTGCTCCTCACCAAATATTCTAATTATATCTTTAATATCACTTTTATTGTAAGGCCATATAATTAAAGGAATAGACTTATTTGTCTCTGAATCAATTATTGCTGGTTGATTTATATGAATATCTTTACCTTTGCAATCTTCCCACATCAAATTAGTTAAATGGTCTAGGAATATATCGCTAGATTTAGCAGAAATTGTTTGAACCATTAATAAGGATAAAATTATCGCACAAAGAATTATAATTAGCTTCTTCATGGTTGTTAATAATTGCATTTCGTATAAAGATATTTGCATCAATTATCCTGATTAATGAAATATATAGACCTAATTTTTAGAACCAAACTACATATCTAACTTTCTTTGATTGCTAAATGCCAAAATTGGTATTTCATCCATTGAAGCTTGAGCGATCTATTGACAGGTGCTATGATCACCTATCTCAGCTTTGCTTTCAAATGTTCGCTTTTGTTTACTTGCTAATACCGTTTCGGTTTCGTTTCTATTATAATAGCAGATGAATATTATATATAAAAGACGATCGATACATTTCCTGGACTGTTGCTAACTGCAACACTTTTAAATAGAGGACCGCAAAAAACAGATTTATGAGCGACGAGGATCAATGGAAGAGCTTTGCGTGGGATGCTGATGAATTTTTTATTTCATACATGATGGTGGCTTGTGATAGTTCATTCGTAGAGAGTACCCATTTCTTATATGGCCATTCAGTTGAGCTTTATCTAAAAGCGATATATGCAAAACAGACCAATGATATGAAAACAGCCATGGCTGGTCGACATAATATAAGAGAATTACTTCAATTATGCCAAGCTGGAAATCCTCCTTTTATGCTGAGTTTCTCATTCAAAGGCACTTTTGATGAGTTATATAAAATACAAAATAAAGTTAGTCGCGAGATAAGCTTACCTAATAGCGAAGGGAAAAAACTTACTGATGTCTTAACTGAAGAAGAAATAGAGAAATATAATCATTATGTGCAACATCAAGAATTTTATTATATATCTGAAAATTTAATGAATCTAAAATATTTACATTCTCCTTGGAAAGGACTTGGTAAGGGAAATAAGGGAAAAAATTTTGTGTCAATGAGACCGGATCTATTTTTGATCAATTTTGTAAAAGAAGTGAAAGCTTATCTTGGTTTTGATAACGGTCTTATTAAAAATTGCCTAGAAGGATTCGGCTGCAATCTAAGTCAAAATACTAAAGGATGGTTATCTGAAATATATAAATAGTCTTAAAAGGAATCCTAAAGCTTGTTAGATATGCATCGGCAAATCACTTCCAGAACCGTCACCAGCTCTTATCCTTGGCCTCTTTCTGGATTCGCGGCAAGCTCAGTGCATACCCAAGCGTTCCTTTATCGCTCTGACATCGGCCTGCATTTGCCTGGCATATCCTGGTTGAATGTCTTCCCTCATGCCTTTGATCTCTTCCGTGACCTCACTCGTATTCGCTTTCACGGCCTTGATGTCTTCCCCGATTTGAGGGATGATATCGGTATTCTTCCGCACTGCTTTCATATCACCCTTTAACTCTTTTATATCACCCTTTAACTCTTTCAGATCACCCGTCATCTCTTTGAGGTGGTCTCTCATATCCAGGAGTAGCGGGATTGCCTTGTTTAGCTGTATATTTGTGCAAACAAAGGCATACTCGCTGGTCCTCATAATATCGCCCTCATAGTCCTCAAAGACAATGCTCGATACTTGGGAATGGTCAGGTTTTTGGGTCTCTACCAGCTTCTTAAAATCTGCGATTGTTTCTTCATCGCCTTCGACCAGGGCTGTTACCTCCGGCCCCTTCTCGCCCGTCCTATTGCGAGCATGAAAGCCCTTAAGACCCAAGTCTATGGCGTTGCTCATCAGAAAGTATCTGTAGCCTACATCATGTACTTTGGGGCCGGTAATCTTAACTTTCAGCTTCATAATCATCCTTGTTATCTATCGTCAAGCTATTTGGTTGTTTCCTCAATCTTGCTACACCACAAAGTTCCTGAGAACTCCAATTCCTTCAATATCAACTTCCACTGCATCTCCCTTTTTGCAGCGGCCCCACTCCCGGGGCGTGCCCGTGGCAATCACATCACCCGGCTCAAGAGTCATGACGCCGCTTATGAATTGCATCACCTTTCCGCTGACACGTGTCTGAATATCTGCGTCCGAGGGATCGATTTTGGCGATCCAGGGGCCGAAGGGGGCAAAGGTGTCGAAGCTCTTGGCACGCGTCCACTGGCCGTCTTTACGCTGCAGATCGCGGGCCGCCACATCATTGAAGCTCAAAAAGAGAATGGGCTCATCTGGAAGGGGCATCTTCATCTCCTGGAGATTATGCCATTATCGAGCGCTGTACGATCCCCTTCTTCCAGAATTGCCACCAACTATTAACCCTGGCCTCTTTCTGGATTAGTGGCAAACTCACTGCATGCCCAAGCGTTCTTTTATCGCTCTGACATCAGTCTGCATTTGCCTGGCATATCCTGGTTGAATTTCTTCCCTCATGCCTTTGATTTCTTCCAGTACCTGGGGAATTGTGTCGGTATTCTTGCGCACTGCTTTGATCTCTTCCAGCGTCGCATCGGTGGTTTTGCGCACTGCTTTGATCTCTTCCAGTGTCGCATCAGTGGTTTTGCGTACTGCTTTGATCTCTTCCAGTGTCGCGTCGGTATTATCTTTCACCGCTAAAAGGAGTGGTATGGCCTTATTCATTTGAGATGCCGTGTTTATCGATGCAAATTGCCACAACGGCGAGATATCGTCGGCGAAGTCCTCGGATTTCACATTATCCACAGTGGCGAGCTGTGGCCGCTCCTTCATGGCTGAATTATAGAACTTCGCGATTCTTTGTTCATTGCCTTCGATCAGGGCAATTACTACCTGTTGCCCTTCTTCATCATCATTGTAGACTTCAAAGCCTCTGAGTGCCAGGCGCATAGCTAACTCAGTAAGATATGGCCTATAGCCTACCCCATGGACTTTGGGACCGGTAATCTTAACTTTCAGCTTCATAGTCATCCTTGATATGTATCGTCAAGCTATTTTGGTTGTTTCCTCAATCTTGCTACACCACAAAATTTCTCAGAACCCCAATCCCCCTCGATCTCCACTTCCACCGCATCTCCTCTTTGCAGCGGCCCCACCCCCGGGGGCGTGCCCGTGGCAATCACATCACCCGGCTCAAGAGTCATGACGCGATAACCAAACGAGGATTGGAGATCTTCAGATCAAACCCTGCCCGGATAGATGTAAAATTCCTGATGAAAAATGGGGACGCTGAATTCAGGGAATTCCACCGACCATCACGGCAAGAGGAAGGTCAAGAAGAACCAAGCATTGAGGCTGTCAGGACGCCTCGGGAAGTCATGGATGCCGGCTACCAGGAGATGAGACGAATTTTGTCTCATGAGCTAATGAATCGCATCATGAGCAGTTCACCTCGATTTGGTTGTAGATCTTCTGGTTGCTATGGGTTACGGCGGCTCTCGCAAAGACGCGGGAGAGGCAGTGGGCCAAAGTGGCTACGGCGGAATTGACGGCATTATAAAGAGGCTGGATACGGATTACCTTGATGAGGAATTATGATCGTCCTGCAGATTGAAGGCCCCGACCGAGCATGACGATATATCGACTTAAGTCGTGCTAGACAGTCTCAACGAATGCAATAGGGCGGTACCATAGCGCTTTGCGGATCGCATGGTCGCCCTGGTGGAGCAGATGCTCGCCCTGCATAAACAGCTCCCCAAAGCCGGCTCACCTCACGAGAAGACCGCCCTGCAACGCCAGATCGAGGCCACGAACCGGCAGATCGACGCGGCGCCCGGCTGTACGGGCTGACGGAAGGGGAGACTCGGATCGTGGAGGGAAAAGTCTGATACAAAGAACAGAAATACTATTCTAATGCATTATCTAAAACGGATCTGAAAAGATGATCGATACTCTGGCCGTGACCATTGCCATCAGGCACATAATCTCCCGAAGACGCCAGACCATTCTCTCTGTGCTGGCTGTAGCTCTGGCGGTGAGCATCTCAGTTATCTTCACATCTCTTGTCACCGGCCAGCAGCAGATTCTCACCGGCCTCGTGGAAGAGAAGCTTCCTCACGTCGTAGTTAAGCCAGAGCCAGGCGATGACTTCATTCACCTCTACAAGGCCCTTCTGGATAGAATCGGCACCCTGCCGGGCATAAAATCCCACGCGGCATCCCTCTCGACCATAGCCACACTGTCTCGCAAAGACAAGACCAAAAACGCTCTGCTGAAGGGATCAGACCCCCTGGAAATGGACAGGATTTACAAGATAGGCTCATCAATGGTGCAGGGCGACTTAGGCAGCATTCAACAGACGGGTAGTGCCGCCATCGGCCGTACCCTGGCCGAGAATCTGGATATCAAACTGGGTGATAAGGTTTCGGCCACATTTCCCAACGCCAGAGCAGCAGATCTAACCGTCACCGGCATATTTTTTACCGGCACGCCTCTGGATGAAAGAGTGGCTTTTGTCTCCTTGAAGACGGCCCGCAATTTTCGAGATAAGGGGGATGTGATAAATGCCGTCGAGATCAGCCTGCAGGACATAGCCCTGGCAGAAGAGCTGGCCGCCCGGATCTCCTCCTGGGGCTACAATGCGTTAAGCTGGCAGGAGAATAATCCCGAGATCATGCGAGCTATAAACATTGGCGGCTTTTGGACCAGATTCTCGGTGCTGCTCTTTATGGTGGTGGCTTTTTTCGGCGTGGCCAGCATCATGAACCTGCTCGTGGTGGAGAAGACAAGGGAGATAGGCATGCTCATGGCCATGGGTGCCAGAAGATCGAATATCCGGGATATCTTTCTGGTGGAGAGCGCCATCCTGGGATTTATGGGAGCGGCAGCCGGCACCGCTCTCGGCCTGGCGGGCGTACTGCTCTTGGGAAATGTGCCCTTTGAGATCGCAGCCGGCGGCAGTGAGATCACCACACTGCCCCTCATCATAAACCCTGGGGAGATCTTCTTGCTCGTCTTTTGGGCGGTAGCTTTGAGCATAGTGGCGGCCGTCTATCCGGCAAGAAAGGCCTCCCGGCTCGATCCGGTCATGGCCTTGCGGGGCGGCTGAGGGCGGTGGATATGTTCGAACTTGATATTGCCTTGCGGCATGTGGCGACCAACCGCAGGGGCACCGCATTCACTATGATCTCTGTCGCCATCGCGGTAGGCATCATCATCATGTCTCTGGGACTTACGGAAGGGGTGAGGGTGCAGATCCTGGAGAATACGATCGAGAAAAATGCGCACCTCATAATCAATCCCAAGAAGACAGAAAGCTACATCAATATGTACCGGACGCTCTCCGAGACGACGGCAAATTATCCGGGCGTTTTATCAGTCTCGCCCCGGCTGGTGGGCCAGGGAGCGGTGCGTTTCCAGGACAAGGTGCAGGGAGTGGAATTTGTGGGTGTGCACCCCAAAGAGGAGAATCAGCTTATGGGCGTACAGGAGTCAATGATCTTTGGCAACTTCTCCGACCTGATATTCAATAAGAGGGGAGCCATACTGGGTGGGAAATTGGCACAGAGCCTCAAGATCAGGCCTGGCGGCGACTTCTATCTCTATTTTAAGAATAATTCCGTGCGGCTGAAGGTCATCGGTCTGCTGGAAAAGGGAACCGTCAAGGATGAGACACTGGTCTACATCTCCCTGAATGCAGCCCAGGAGCTTATCGGCCAGGGCGATGTGGTCTCCGAAATAGGGGTGAAACTGGCAAATTTCGCCGTTGCTCCGGCTCTGGCCATGGAGATGAATGGAAAAAGCCCATACAAGACCACCAGTTGGCAGGACTTCAGCAAGGAGATAGCCAGATTTGTGGGCAATCAAAATGTGACAAACATGCTTTTCTACATATTCATACTATTAATATCGGCCTTTGTAATAGCCAATACGACGATCATGGTGGTCAGCAGGCGGAAAAAGGAGATCGGCATCCTCATGGCCCTGGGAGCGGAAAGAGGCTCCATACTCAAGATATTCTTGCTGGAGAACATGCTCATCAGCGTGCCGGCTGGGGCTCTAGGCTGCTTGCTCGGCCTTGGCCTGGCCAAGCTGATATCACTTCTTCCTCTGGATGTTACAAGCACGGGCAGCAAAGCCGGGGTGCTTATTGTAGCCCGCCCGGAGTACTTTGTCTACGCCATGATCTTTGCCCTGGCCCTAAACTTCATCGCTGGAATTTATCCGGCCTATTCGGCCGCAAAGCTTGATCCCGTGGAGGCGATAGCAAGTGAGTGACGACATAATTGTGCTCAAAGATCTGAGCAAGATCTATGGAAACGGCGTAGAGGTAAGGGCCTTAGACGGGGTCAGCGTCAAAATCAAGGCGGGCGAGTTCGTGGCCATAGTGGGCCCCAGCGGCAGCGGAAAGAGCACGCTGCTCAACATGATCGGCCTTCTGGACACGCCTAGCCGGGGCCAGATCTTTCTCAAAGGGATAGATGTCAGCCGGGCCAGCCCGGAGGAGCGAGCAAGGCTTCGCAATCAAGAGCTGGGCTTCGTCTTTCAGTACCATCACCTCATCCCGGAGTTCTCAGCCTTAGAGAACGTCATGATGCCCATGCTCATCGCCAAAAAGAGTCGGGCTGCCGCCAAAGAGAGGGCCCTGGAACTCCTGTCTGCGGTGGGCCTGGCCGATCGGCGGGACAATCGGCCCAATCAGCTCTCCGGCGGCCAGAACCAGCGAGTAGCCGTGGCCCGGGCACTGGCCAACGGGCCGTCCATAGTGATCGGCGATGAGCTGACCGGCAACCTGGACACAAAGAGCTCCGATCTCATCTATAACCTGCTGCGGGAGCTGAACCGAAAGATCAACCAGACCTTCATTTTAGTGACGCATGATATGACACTGGCCGAGAAGACGGATCGCATCCTGCGCATTGTGGACGGCAAGCTCGTTTGCGAGCTGAGGCGCACGGAGGGTGGCTTTGTCACCAGTGAGAGCTGTGATCTGGGAGAGGATGACGGCAAGATAAAGAGAGCATAGATTTGATAAGCTGCCAAGCCAGGGGCTGGCTCAACGAGCATTATATTAAGAGCAACGGCAACGGAAAAGAGGACTCAACAAAGCCAGCGCTGCCTATCCACTCTAAGTTGGTGCAAGCCATAAGCACAGATGCATAACGAAGCCGTCATTTTTCGTTTCCCTAACAATGTATTGCGGCGGGATGAATTTATATCCTTAGAGATCGGAATGAGTGAATAAGCGCATGGGCTTAGAAAAGGGTTCTTCGATAGAATGAATAATTCTATCAAGATCGTTGGTTCATGAAATTCGCATCAACATGTACCTGGTGATCTCATGATAATTTTTAAAATGCCCTCAATGAAAAAGTCGGAGTATGACACGCTAATAGAGGAGGAGCACATTTGTCGCATAGCCTTCAAAGGAGAAAGTCATCCTTATATCGCTCCATTCTTATACATCTTCGATGGCAAATTCATGTACTTCCTATCCACAAAGTATGGGAAAAAATTACAGCACTTCAAACAAAATCCTTCTGTAACTGTTGAGGTTGAAAAGTATACTCCAGACCTCTCCAATTTTGCCTTTGTCGCCTTATCGGGTCGCCTTGAAGAGGTGCAAGATCCAGAAATCAAGAACATTGTAAGACAAAAGTTCGTGGAAATGATTAAAAAGAAAAATCTATCATCAAATGTGCTATCTGCTTTGGGGCATTCACCGGATGAGCCAATTGATGCCTTGCTTACCGAGGAGCGTAACAGTGTCTGGAAGTTGGCAGGTGTCAATGTAGGGGATATATTGGGTTTAAAGCATTCAGGAGGACCATAAAGTTTTATAAATGTATAATATTTGAGTATCATTGTTATTTTAAAGTATTATATCTTTATAATAATTAACATTTACTATTGCTGTCAAAAAATTTAAATTAGTTTCAAGAAATATCATATAAACCCAGATTTTTCCTGGCGTTGTTTATCACCACTTGGATGGGCCAGATCGAGGTCCATACCTTATTATGTCCGTTACTTGTTTATTTCTTCTCTAACTTGGCAGCAATAGATGCCACGTGCTTCCCCTGGAATCTAGCTGCAGCCAGCTCGTTTTCACTTGGCATGCGTTCTCCCTTTTGGCCAGCTATAGTTGTGGCTCCATATGGTGTTCCTCCCGTTATCTCATCGATGCGCAACTGGCCTTTGAATGTGTAGGGAAGGCCTACAACAATCATTCCCAGATGGAGCATAGTCGTATGCACGCTGAGAAGAGCGGCTTCTTGTCCGCCGTGCTGCGAGCCGGAGCTGGTGAAGGCGCTGCCTACCTTTCCCACCAAGGCGTCATCTCGCCACAACATTCCTAGAGAATTGAGGAAATGCTGCATCTGTGCGCACATATTTCCCAGATATGTAGGCGCGCCAAGAATTATGGCATCGGCCTCAGCAAGGTCATCCGGACAGCAGAGAGGTATATTTTCAAATGATTTCCTGAAGTCCTCTGCACCTCTTCTCTTTATCTCATCCTCTGCTAGAATCTCGGGAACGCGCATCAGCTTTACCTCAGCGCCCTCGATCTCCTTCGCCCCCTGCATAACTGCCTCTGCTAGGCGATTAGTGTGTCCCAGCAAAGAGTAGTGAGCTATCAGAATTTTCATGAAAACATCCTCTTAGATAACGCAATTACCTTAAATACAGCATTTTTAGGATTTAAATCTTGCTCTCTTCTCAAGACTAATTTATTTCTTAATTCTTAAACTACCGTCCAGTGTTTAAGAATAAAATAAAAAGAATTAAAATATAATAAAAAATCAGTATAGAAACTTTATAGCAGTAAGCGCCCAGCTTCAGATAGAACGGAACCTATTGCATCTTTGATTCTATCACCTCTTCCCTTAGCATGCATAGTTTCTCAGCACCACGTACATAGAACCAATAATGAACAATTACCAATAGACCCCATCCTATTGGGGAGTAATAAATTGCCCAGGATGGCTCAATCTTTATTGTGCCCATCATGTTCAATGCAAGCCAAATTATGTTCACTACTAGATAAATAGCTATATGAAGTTTGAAAAGCTTCATTTGGTCAGAGACTGTTGCCTCTCGGAAGAGTCTCTTGTATTCATCTAAAGTTCCCGTCACTTTATCACCAACTTGACAATAAAACAATAATCCATTACTAAGATTTAAGCTTAATTGAATAATATTGCCATGACGGTCCTATAGCCCCTGTGCGGAAAGGATGAGTTAAATAAATGTATACGATGGACTATTCGTGATTGTTAAGTTAACTGGAGATGGTTTCAAATGAGCGACAAATTAGCAGCGTGGGAAGTCCAAGAGGCTGACTTCCCGATAGCAGGCACCACATCAGATCAGCTCAGGTTCATACTAAACTATGCCGTTCTGGCCCCATCCGGCCCCAATACTCAGCCCTGGAAGTTAGCTCTCAAAGAGAATGAAGTGTCTCTAATTGCGAACTTCTCAAGGTCTCTTCCATCCGTAGATCCCACAGATAGAACGCTTTTCATCAGCCACGGATGTCTCCTAGCAAACATTCTATTGGCCGCGGAGCATTTCGGCTTTGGATATGATGTAAAATGCTTGCCAGATGGCCTCTCGGGAGATAGGACCGCGGTGGTGAAATTCTCCAAAAAAGCCGCAGAATCCAGGTTTCCTGATCTATTCCAGGAGATAACTAAACGTCATACCAACAGAAAAAGATACGAAGATAGGCCTATCGAAGAAGAGAAGCTTCAAAAAATGAAAGATTGCATCAAACAGGAGGGTTTCAGACTGGATATTTTAACAAGCAACGAAGGCAAGAGCGAGATGGCGGACCTCCTGGCCAGGGCTCACAAGATTCAGCTTGGAAACAAAGCCTTTCGAAAAGAGCTGGCATCCTGGGTGAGGCCGAATACCTCCGATGCCAAGGACGGGCTACCAGGCTACTCCTTTGGTTATTCAGATTTCGAGTCTTTCTTTGGCTCATTCATTTTTGGGACCTTTGATATGTCGACCTCTCGGGCTAGCATTGAGACCTCTTACATGAAAGATTCGCCGGCAGTGGCCGTATTATCTACTGAAAGCGAAGATAAATTGACTTGGATTAAAACCGGGGTTCTATTCGAGACTTTATTCCTGACGGCAACTCAGTTGGATATTAGGTTTGACCTCTTCAGCCAGCCAATAGCTATTACTGAGTTGAGGCGCGAGATGGCACAGATATTAAAAGCAAAATATCCTCAGATACTTATTCGCATGGGGTATGCTGAGCCAGCTAAGCACACGCCCAGAAAGCCTGTAGAGGAGGTGATGGTCTCCTAAATACCTTTTATGGAATTTAATGGTCAGCCAATTGCTACAACGTCAGAGCTATATAGTTTTAGCTATATTTTTTATTAATTAAGGGAGAACCTTCAATGGAGATGGACGATATCATTCGCACCCTAAATGAGGATTTTATGCGCGAGTTAGAGGCTACACTAATTTACGCACGGAACTCATTCATCATGACGCATTGCGCATCCAGTAGAGTTACAGAGGCTATCGCTGTGGACGAGATGAGGCATATGTGGTGGCTGGCAGATCTGATAACCAAGAGAGGAGGAAAGCCAGCAATGGAGCACAAAGAACTCGACTTTGGTGGAGATGATATTAAGCGAATGCTCGAAAAACAGATATCTTTAGAGACTGAGGGCATAGAAAAATACAAAAAACAGATTGAAACAACAAAAGATCCTGAGGTTATCGGTGTATTGAAACATATACTTGATGAAGAAAAGCGACATCGAAAGGAGTTTAGTATCCGGCTAAAGGAAATCTGAAAGATCGGTTTCATTCCTAATGGCCGGATTTCTGCTCTTTCCGCTATTTATGGTTTGAAACGGTCATTTAGATCCAAAAGGTCCTGAAGCATTAGGAGGATACCTGACATGAAACGAGGTCCTATTCCCACAATATTCGTTATAACGCTTCTTGTCTTGCTTGTTCCAGCATTAGCCCACCAGCCTTTCTTTGAAGATAAGGAATTTACTTCCGATAAACCAGCACAGATTAGAGATGCCACCATTTCGACAGCTATGTATGCCACGCTTGAAACGCCGAATAATGTGGATTACTATATATTTAATGGAAGCAAAGGACAATCCATCTTGCTGAGCATTACCATACCTCAAATTACGGGACAAGAGAACTTCACACCCACCATGGCATTGATTGGTCCTGGGTTGCCCCCTGCAGATCTGCCAAGACGTGTTATTAAGCCACAAGACACCGGTGTCCTGATTATGCCATCGCCCGCAAACGCCACTGCATTCTTCGAGCCCTTCAGCCGCACATCGTACTGGACACGCCAAGAACAATATGTAAGACTGCCTGCCAATGGCAGCTATTCCGTAGCTATTTGGGATGATAATGGACAAGTGGGCAGGTATGTCTTCGTGATCGGAGATCGAGAAATCCCCGGCGGTGACCTGGCTTTTCCCTTGAAGATGAGGAATTATTGGACCACGGTCAATCAATCCATAGGGCACGGACAAGGCAATGCTCAGGCCGACCAGACAAATGGACAGAAGGGGGGCAAAGGCCCTCTGGCCATGCCTGGTTTAGGTATAGCGTTGTCCTTGACATGCATTGCGATAATGGCCTTTTTTTGGGGGAAAAATATAATTGGGGTAGAAAATGTCGCAGGAATGAAGTAGCCGCAAAGGTCAAACTGTAATCCAGACGCAGAGGGATAGTCCAATAAATAGGTAGGCATCTTTATGATATACACAACGGATCTGAGAGAGAAGATCTCCAGCGTATTCACATCCCAGAGCTTGGCAGTGCTTGCTACGCAAAAGGATGGTCGGCCATATGCGAACCTGGTGGCCTTTGCAGCTACAGAAGATCTAAGGATTCTGCTGTTCACCACCTCTCGCTCAACTCGCAAGTTCTCCCATATCCTGGACAGCCCCCAGGTTGCCCTATTGATAGATAACCGAACCAATAGCATTAGAGATTTTAGGGATGCGGTAGCGATTAGCGCCCTGGGAAAAGCCACCGTGGTTGAAGGTGCTGAAAAGGAGCATCTGTCCTCGGTATATCTGGCCAAGCACCCCCATCTGACCGGTTTCATAAGCTTTCCCAATCAGGCCTTGCTGAAGGTTGAAGTCTCTAAGTATATCCTGGTCAGCCATTTCCAGCGCGTCCTGGAGCTGAACATCGATGAATGAATTAGCCATGCCTGCCGATCTGGTGAGAGATGAGGGCTCGGTTCATTTTGGCGGCAAGGCGCTGGCTTTAGGAAGAATGATCAATGGCGGTCTAAAGGTTCCTCCAGCCATCTGCCTCAGCACCCAGGCATACGATCTGTTTGTCGATTCCACCGGTCTCCGGGGCAGGATAATGCTCGAACTGGGCAGAAAGAGATTCGAGGATATGCGTTGGGAGGAGATATGGGATGCATCGCTCCGGATAAGAGCATTATTCAATAGCACTCTGATTCCATCCCATCTCAAGACCGCCATGACCAATGCCATAAAACCAGTCTTCCAGGAAAGACCCGTGGTGGTTAGATCCTCAGCCGTGGGAGAGGACTCATCCAACAGCTCCTTTGCGGGAATTCATGAGTCCTATGTCAACGTTAGAGGGACAGAGGCCATAATGGACCACATAAAGCTTGTCTGGGCATCATTGTGGTCGGACGCGGCCATGCTTTACAGAAAGGAGCTGGGACTGACGGTGGAAGAGAGCGCCATGGCGGTGGTGGTTCAGGAGATGATTCCAGGCCAGCGATCCGGGGTGGCCTTCGGGATCAATCCCAATGAATCCACCCAGGCGGTGATAGAAGCTGTACACGGCCTGAACCAGGGCCTGGTGGATGGATCTGTAGAGCCTGACAGATGGATTCTAGATCGCGCCACGGGCTCTTTGCTCAGCCATCATGAGCCAATCCGGGACAAAGCGGCAGTCCTCTCCCCCGAGGGGGTCAGCCTGGAACCGTTGGCGTCAGAGCCTGGCCAGAATCCTCCTTTGAGCAGTCAAGAACTCTCCCAGGTATTCAGCCTCGCCCGCCGGGCTGAGGATATATTTGGCTCACCACAAGATATAGAATGGACGTTTGAGGGGCGCGAACTGTATGTGCTCCAGTCCCGGCCCATAACCACTCCTCCCAAAGATGATGATTCCAATCGCCTCTGGTACCTCGGCCTGCGCAGACCTTTCGAGAACCTGCAGGCGCTGAGAAGGAAAATTGAGCAGGAACATATTCCCGGCATGATCAAGGCAGCCGGAATGGGGAAGGAGCTATCAGGACTGAGCAATGTAAATCTAGCTGGGGAGATAGAATTTCGTGCCGGCGTATATCAGAAATGGCACAATATTTACTGGGAGGAGTTCATCCCCTTTGCCCATGGAGTGAGGCTCTTTGCTCAGGTCTATAACGATGTTATGAAACCCAGGGATCCTTTTGAGTTCATGGATCTTCTGGCAAGAGGCAACATGCTGAGCCTGCAGAGGAACAGACTATTAGAAGAGATGGCAAAGCGACTGAGGTCAGGAAGAGATGATGCTCTGCAGGGCTTATTGGATGAATTCCTGGATAAGTACGCCGGGACCTACAAAAGCGTTCCTTCCGCCCGGCAAGGCTTGATCGATCTTATCCAGGAAATGGCAAAAAATCCCTCTCCTCGGAAGAAGGCGATGGACAAAAGTTCTTCTGCAAATCGAGAAGAGGCCTTCCTGGCCAGTTTTCAGGAAGAGCAAAGAGCCAAAGCAGTTGAACTGCTCGACCTGGCCAGAGCCAGCTACCGGCTGAGGGATGATGATAATATCTATTTGGGGCAAATAGAAGCCAATGTATCCGAGGTGGAACAGGAGGGATTGAGACGGCTGGGGCTGAAATACAAGACCTCTCAAAAAGAGATCGTAAAGGCCCTTAAAGATCCGGGATATATTCCAAAGAAAGAGAAAGATGGAGATAGCAGACCGGCCAAAGTTGCCCCCAGACAGTTGGTGGGCCAGCCTGCGGGCATGGGCATAGGCAGCGGAGCGTCCAGAGTGGTGAAAGACCCAGCCGATCTGTTCTCCTTCAAGACAGGTGAGGTGCTGGTATGCGACGCCGTGGACCCTAATATGACCTTCGTGGTGCCGCTCTGCTCGGCTATAGTGGAGAGGCGGGGCGGAATGCTGATTCACGGAGCCATCATTGCCCGGGAGTATGGAATTCCCTGCGTGACCGGCGTTCCAGAGGCGGTCGAGCTAATTATGACTGGAGATATCTTGACCGTTGACGGCTACCAGGGCATAGTCACCATCGAGAAAAGATATCTTCAAAAAAATTAGGTGCTGGTCTATGGCCACTCTAGGGCATCAGCACTTGTATTTGCAGCCATGTCATTGATTACCTGCAATGCAATCTCGTTTCTGCGAGAGAATGGTGGAGTCCAGGGATCGTTATACTGCATCAATAGCGGCTCTCCCTTTGTCGAGATCCCCCGAACTTTCAGCGTGTTGTTCAATAGCTCCAGATTCTTTTCATAATTCCCCTCTGTCATGTACCCGGAGAATCTGATCGTGGCCAGCTTTCTTGGCTCAATCAACTGGATCTTGACACTGCTTGATGAAGGCTTGGGAATGCTCTGGATATCGAACCGCTCCGGCATTATAAACGCCATGAATTGACCCTTTTCAGCATTCATTGTCACCACAGGCGCCGTCATCTCGATCTTTTCACCCTTAGTGAGGTCCATTTTGGCCGGTTGCGTTGCTGGCGTGACCACCGGTGCCGTCATCTCGATCTTTTCGCCTCTTTCGTTGTCTCCTGAGATGTATCTGAACAATGGGCTAAAGGCATCGTTCTGATTCTCTGAGACAGTGGTGGCCCAGATCTCCTCGGGATAGGCCCTGATTTCTACTCCATTCTCTAAGGTCTCCAGGACCTGGTAACTAGATTCAGATACCGACATGGAAATAAGCACCCCATAAAGGGTCCATACGAATAAGAGCACAAAAAGTATGAGCCCAGCCTGAATCGGCCATGATAATTTCATGAGAATACCTCGGATTTGCTTAGACGTAGCAATGAAATACAATCAGTTCTTAAGATTTATAGCTTTTGAGTGGACTGTTCAAGATTTGATTTCTAGCGAAAAGGTAATCATTACCTTGATAGCTGCAATACTTGGAGGTCTTAATCTTTGGACAATTTGTCCCATTTTTTCCAGATTGTGGCCACCTACTTGATTGGTTTTGCAGCCCTTCGCAGCCTCATGGCCAGTCTCAAAGCCAAGAGAATGGCGAGACGCTTATTTGGCTCCTGGGTGGATCCATGGTACTCTGTAATCTTCATCGATGTGGCTGAGCATTCCCGAGCTGCTGGAGGTTTTCCTGCTTGAAACGTTCAATCGGAATCTCATGGGTTGTGCCGTTGGATATCGAATTTACTCCAGACAGCCATTTCTGAAGCTGGGAGTTGAGATCAATGAAGGAAGTAAAATTGCCTTGCATGAAGAAGTCCATCTTTCCGAATCCCACCGTCCTTTCTATTTTCCCCTTGGTCTGGGGTCGATAGGGACGGCAAAGACGGGGAATGAATCCGTAGAGCTCGAAGAAGTCCTGGTAATGAGAATTCCAGGTGGAATCAGATGATTTTTGGGCTCGCTTTTTTACGATTTATGTTATATTATCATATAGAAGCTCTTGCGGATAACCTCCAAAATACCCAAACGCATTAAAGTGGCATTGGATAAGGGTAAAAACATCTATTCGCAGAGTAAATTCAGCGTATCTCATTCGCGAATACCCGAGAACCATGGTGAAACAGTAGAGTTTCCTTTTCTCCCCATCGATCTCGATGTAACCGCATCCATCCCAATCAATCTGGGCCTGAAGACCTGGTTTGGTCTCTTAGCGGTATATCGCCGGAACTCTAATCTTAGGCCGGACTTCATGCACGAAATCCTTTACAATTGTATATTTCCTTGTGAATCCTCTAGTTTATTTCATTACAATCACTTAGTAGCGATCTAGAAAAGTGGCATTTCTTGTGCAGTTGTTTCTTTATCTGTGACTCTCGTCGGATCCACCCGCGGTTTTCTTGCAGGCACATGCGGAAACACAAAGTCTCGCAAAGTTTAAAAGAAAAAAGCCCCAAGGGACTATCACGATGTTGTTTCTAACCGTGAGATCGGAGATAGTTTCTCATTTGAGCTACATAATCGGCTCGAAGGGAGAGGCGTTTGTCGTCGACCCCCGGAGAGACTGCGATGTCTACAGCGGGATCGCACAGGACCATGGGATCAGGATCCGGCACATCTTCGAGACTCACCGGAACGAGGACTATGTCGTCGGATCCCGTGAACTCTCCCGGATCACCGGTGCCAGAATACACCATGGTCCGGGGCTCCCCTGGACCTACGGGGAGACGCTCCACGATGGCGAGGAGTTCCGGGTCGGGGCATTGAAGATCGTCGCCCTGCACACCCCCGGGCATTCCCCGGACAGCACATGCTATGTCCTCTACGACAGGGAGAGCGGGGACCGTCCCGTGATGGTCTTTACCGGAGACACGCTCTTTATCGGTGACGTCGGCAGGACGGATTTCCTCGGCCCCGACAAAACAGCGATGATGGCCGGGAAACTCTTCGAAAGCCTTCATGGAAAACTGCTCACCCTTGGTGACGGTGTTGTTGTCCTGCCCGCGCATGGTTATGGCTCGGTCTGCGGCGGCACGATAGGTGAACGTGAGATCAGCACCATCGGTGCCGAGAGGGCAATGAACCCTATGCTGAAGCTAACATTTGACGAGTTCGTTACGCGAAAGGTCGGTGAGAAACACGAGACTCCGCCCTATTTCAGCGTTATGGAACGATACAACCTCGAGGGCCCGCCAATTCCGTCACACCTGCCTGCGCCCCCCGCACTCAAACCCGATGCGTTCAGGGCGGCAACTGCGGGAGGCATACCCATCATAGACACAAGGGCCCCACCCGCATTTGGAGGGGCTCATATCGAAGGCGCCTACAGCCTTTCGCTATCGAGACTGTCAAACGCCGGCTGGGTCGCTCCCGTTGAAAAAGAGGTGCTCATCGTCGTCGATGATCCCAGGGCTCTTGACGTCGCTGTAAGGAACCTCTACCGGATGGGATACACCTCCTTTTGCGGCTACCTCGAAGGCGGCGTCGAGGCGTGGTATAAAGGGGGAAATCCGCTCTCCCGGCTGGATCTGCTGACGTGCCAGCAGCTCAATACGCTCATCAGGTCGGGGGAACCGCCGGTGATCGTGGACGTTCGCAGGTACAGCGAATGGGACGAAGGGCATATTGAGGGAGCGACCCACATCTATCTTGGCAGGCTCCCGGAGAGGCTGGGCGAGATCCCTGAGGGAAAAAACGTGGTGTTCCAGTGCAAGACAGGGACACGCTCCAGCTTCGCTGCAAGTATCCTCCTGAAGGCGGGCAGGAAGAGAGTGTATAACCTCCTCGGGGGCATAGACTCCTGGAAGAACCTCGGCTACCCGCTGGTGAAAGACTAAACCCAAAGTTTATTATTCCCGGTACCAAGCTGAACACATGTTTCCCCTCGGTATAGAACCCTACCTGATCGGTGGGATCATCATCGGCCTTGGCGTCAGCATCATCTACATCCTGACCGGGCTTCACGCGACTCAGAGCAGCTTTTTCACAACGACGCTCTCATGGTTCTCAAAGCTGCCGCACTTCCAGGATAAGAGAAACATCGGAGAGCGCGACTGGCGACTTGTGCTGTGCCTCGGCCTGATCTCTGGCGCCGTACTCTACACATTCACCCTGTCACCTTCCGGTATGTTTGTAACCGGTGTCGATCCCTGGAGGCTGGCACTGGGCGGGCTGCTCGTTGGTTTCGGCACACGGCTCTCTAACGGTTGCACCTCAGGCCATGGAATAAGCGGCCTTGCGTCCCTCTCAACCACATCCCTCTATGCTGTCATTACCTTCCTGGGGTTCGGCATCATAACAGCCCACCTCCTCGAATTCATGGGGGTTTCGTAATGAACGCCAGGAACATCACGGCCTACGGGGGAGGTATCCTCTTTGGTTTTGGCCTCGCCTATAGTGGTATGACCCGGTCGGAGATTGTCCTCAGTTTCCTCAGGCTGGATGATCTCGGCCTCATTTTCGTCATGGGTGGCGCAGCGGTGGTCACCTTTGTCGCTATAAACGTCGTGCCGAAATTCATGAAAGCCCCTGCACTCGGGGGAACCTTCAGGCCCCGGGTCAGTGTATTGACAAGAAACACGCTGATCGGCGCAGCAATATTCGGAACAGGGTGGGGTATTTCAGGCCTGTGTCCCGGCTCAGCAGTTGCAAGCCTCGGAACAGGAAACTGGCCCATTATTGCTGGCCTTACATTCATGTTCCTCGGTGCTTACCTCAGGGGCAGATTCATCAGAGACGGGAATTAAGAGTTCCGACGAACACACTTAAAAATCGGAATAAATATGCCATGGGTGCAAATCGATGGTCTTAGATCCCATGTTGCTGATACTTGCGTTTCTGACCGCTGTCATCGATATAATCTTCGGTATGGGCTTCGGGTTGACGATGACGCCCATCCTGCTCTTTTTAACTACACGCCAAAGGAGATCGTGCCGTCGCTCCTGCTCAGCAGCCTCATCGGCAATATCCTGAGCAGCTTCTTCAACCACCGCCTGAAAAACGCGGATTTTACACCCGGCGGCCATCTCTTTAAGATTGTGATCCTTATTGGAGCGGTAGGTATTGCAGGCAGCATCGCAGGGGCCACCTTAAACACGGAGATCTCAGACTTTTACCTCGAGCTCTACATAGGCACCCTGATAACGGGCAAGGGGTTCTTTCTCCTCTGAACAAATCCCTGGTCGTTGACTTCAGCTGGGCAAAGATTGCGATTCTCAGCCTCTCTGGCAGTTTCAATAAAGGGATAAGTGGCAGCGGCTTTGGCCCGATAATCACAACCGGTTCTTTGACCAGATGGTGCAAGGATTTCGTATCATTTTAGACAGATCTTCAATCTTGGCAACAAAGTGGCTGCGTTGTATGTCCGCATCGTTGGTCAGACTTGACCCCTCCGGATTCGGCATTCACAAGTGAGCCGAACCCTCCGGGGTCTACGTCCTCCCGTCTCTCGCGTGAAAGCGAGGAGAAATGCTAGCGCGGATGATGCCACCCATATCCCGCAGGTGCAACATCTAAACGCAGCATTTTTTCATGCAAGCGATCTCTCCAAAATCAAGTAGTGCGATTGCTTAGCTTTAGCTCCAAATTATATTCTAAAATATTTATAGAAACAGTTCCTCCAGATTCAAGACTCCAACAAGGAGACTCTGCTTTTCAGCACATTGTCAGATACTAAACTTTTAAAATAAAGTGAAACGGCGGCGGCGCACCCACGCGCAGCAAGCTGCGGGGTATTGCGTTTTTAAATAGCTTCGATATCATTTGCGTTGAGGATCTTGATGTTAAAGGTCTGAACGAGAACGGTCATAATAATGGTATGCATCGCAGCATTCATGATGCATCCTGGTCAAAATTCATATCCATGCTTTAGTACAAGGCTCAAAGTGCTGGTCGAAAGCTGATAAAGATCGATCCCAGGAACACGACTCAAAGATGTTCCGCTTGTGGAAGCATAGTGAAGAAAGAACTGTGCGACAGAGTGCATGAGTGCCCTTATTACGGTTTCTCATGCAGTCGAGACTACAATGCTTCCAGGAACATACTCTTCGCAGGGATGGAACAGCTCGTAGCGCCCATAGAACCAAAACCACTACATCACATATCAGTGATGCCTGGTTTTGGCAATGAAGTGGGAAGCCGCGCCCTTCAGGACGCGGTAGTTCACGACCATCGTTATTCCAAAAAGCCAGTAAAGCTAAGTCATAGCCATTGCCATTCGCATATTTCGGAGGTGGATGAATTAGGGATCACCAAGGATAAATATCTAGCCGTCCTATTCATAATTGGGTTTTTTATGACGACGTTTGAAAAGCCTAGGGTAGTTATTAGCAAGTGCATCGAGTTTGACCATTGCCGATACGATGGCAGCATGATCCCCAGTGATTTTGTGGAAGCTCTGAAGCCCTATGTGGACTTCATTCCGGTCTGCGCTGAAATGGAGGTTGGTCTGGGAGTTCCCAGAGATACGGTGAGGATCGTGTCGGTTGACGGTGTTATCAGGCTCATCCAGCCGGCCACGAACCTGGATGTAACGGACAAAATGAAGGACTTTTCAAGCACCTTCCTGGCTTCCTTGCAGGAGGTGGATGGATTCATTCTCAAGTTCCGCTCACCATCTTGCGGCATGAAGGATATCAGGGTTTATTCCACGGCAGCCAAGTCGGGATCAATATCAAAAGCGGCAGGCTTCTTTGGAGGAGCCGTGGTCAGGTCGTTTCCCGATCTTGCTATAGAGGATGAAGGCCGGCTGAGAAATTTTAATATCAGAGAGCACTTCCTGACCAGGCTTTATGCACTGGCAAGCTTTCGAAAAGTTAGAAGTGAGGGCGAAGTTTCCGGTTTAGTTCAATTCCAAGAAGCCAATAAATTTCTGCTGATGGCTCATAGCCAGAAGGAGACCCGGATTCTGGGCAATATTGTCGCAAACCACGAAGGACTTAATTATGCAAAGCAGGCTGCTCTTTACAGGGAGCATCTGGCAAAGGCGCTCCATAGGCCGCCAAAAGCTGCATCAAAGGCCAATGTGTTCATGCATTCCCTGGGATATTTTAAGGATAAACTCTCTTTGCAGGAGAAGGAGCATTTTCTACAGAGCATCGAGAGATACAAGAATAAGAAAATTCCCTCCAGTGTTCTGCTGGCTATGCTGCAGAGCTGGATAGCTCGTTTCGGCGAGGAATACCAGAAGAACCAGACCTTCTTTGAGCCTTTCCCTGAGGAGCTTGTAGAGCTTTGCAGAGATTCGCAATGCGAATGGGCGGGAGAAGAGCTCTTCCAGGGCCGAGGGGAATAAAGAGGGGATATAAGTTGTACTGGGAAATCATGAAGATTGGCTGTTTATGAAAATAGGCTATCCTACCATTGCCTTGGGCCTGGGTTGCACCCCTAGCCATACCTTTCGGCTTGCATCCTACTCCGAGGACCGGCTTAAAGAATGCGTTACAAAGAACCTCGATTGCCTGGAAAAAATTCTAGAGTATAATCTGAAACATGATCTATTGTTCTTTCGCATGAGTTCTGAGACCATTCCCTTTGCCTCGCACCCTGTATGCAATTTCGGCTGGGCAGAGCACTTTGGGCCGCGTCTGAGAAAAATTGGAGACTTTATAAAGGAACATGAGTTAAGAATCTCTATGCATCCCGATCAGTTCATTGTCCTCAATTCCCTTCATCAAGATGTTGTCTTGCGAAGCAAGGCCGAGATTGATTATCATTGCAGGCTGCTTGATGCCATGGGCCTGCAGCCGGATGCAAAGATACAGCTTCATGTGGGAGGAGCTTATGGAGATAAAAAGAAGGCGTCTTACCGGTTTATAGCAAACTACCAGATGCTTTCACCCTGCATAAAGAAAAGGCTTGTGATCGAGAATGATGATCGGCTTTTCAGCGTAGAGGATTGCCTGGAAATTAGCGGAAAGACTGGAATTCCTGTAATCTTTGATAATCTGCATCATCAATGCAACAATAATGGTGAGTGCTTCCGAGAAGCACTTGGCAAGGTCCAGGAAACCTGGCGCGAGATCGATGGAATGGCAATGATTGACTACAGCAACCAGGCACCAGGAGAAAGACCGGGAAAGCATGCCCAGTCCCTTAATGAAGCGGAGTTCAAAGGATTCCTGGAAGAGACTATTGGCCACGACTATGATATAATGCTTGAAATAAAGGATAAGAACATCAGCGCTCTGAAAGCTCAACAAATTCTTAAAGCAAATAGCAGAATGACCTATAGGATATAGGAGGTTTTGGCTTTGGATTACTTTTCCCTTTATGTGGCTCTTTATCTTGTCGGCTTTGCGGCCTTGCATAGTCTTCTGGCCAGCCTGCCAGCAAAGAAGATGGCGAGAAGGCACTTCGGCTCTATGGTAGATCCCTGGTACCCTGTGTTCTTCAGCTCTATTGCAGTTATTACTATCCTTCCCCTTGTGGCTCTGCTTATCCTGTCTCCCAGCCCGGTGCTTTATGTTGTTCCCACGCCATGGATCTGGCTCTTCTTTCTGGCCCAGCTCCTCATCGGACTTGCCACCTTGAGGGCTTTCCTGGACGCACCTCACCGATTCCTGATTCGTGCCCAGCTTGCCAAGCCTCAAAGCCCGGATGCATTTGCTCTGGGGATAAGGGGGATTTATTGCTGGATTCGTGATCCTTTTCTACTGTCCGGCCTTCTACTCATATGGCTCACACCCTTTATGACTGAAAACTTATTGTTGGTTTACCTCATAGCCACGATCTACCTATTCCTGGGCTCGCTTCATTGGGAAAGCAGGCTTCTTGTTCAGTTCGGCAAGGATTACGCCGCTTACCAATATGAAGTTTCACGCATGATTCCCAACAGGAACAAAAGGTGGAAAGGATGCCTCCGAACAAAAAAATAGCATTATATAATTGTATAGAAGATGCCTCTTGAGAAAGCCGTTTCCAGCACCCATGTGGAAATGCTTCTGCACATGCTCGATATCTACCAGCTCCATGTAGGCGAAGGCGAGGCAGTACGCGTTTTGTGGATCCTGGAGAACAATCTCAAAGGACCGGCGTAGCAATTTATATAATTATGTAACAACCAATGGGGACCAGATATTATGGATATTATTATGGATATCATCATGCGTGCTGCGATAGAAGAAGCCCTTAAGGGATTGAAAGAGGGTGGAGTTCCTATAGGCGCTGTATTGGTCGAGGACGGGAAGATCATAGGAAGAGGACGAAACAAGAGAGTACAACAGGGAGATCAGCTCATGCATGCAGAGATCGATTGTCTCCGCAATGCCAGGCTCACGGGCGGCTACCACAATACGATGCTCTATTCCACGCTCATGCCCTGCTACCTTTGTGCCGGGGCGATCGTCCAGTTCGGCATAAAAAAAGTCGTAGTAGGAGAATCCAATAGCGCACCAGAAGCCAGTGATTTCATGGAATCTCATGGCATAGAGGTGGTAAACTTAAACTTGAAGGAGTGCAGGGAACTGATGGAGAGATATATAAGCGAGAACCGAAAGCTTTGGGATGAGTTCCTATCAGAGCTAAATCCCGATCTTCTAATGCCATCTGAAGTGAAGTCAAAATCCTAGTGCATATCCATAATGGGACCAGAACAAAGTTCGGGCGGTGTCTGAGCTATCTGGATGGTTCCCAAAAATCTTTGCAACAATGAGGGCTTTGAATGTTGATTTATGATATTAAGCATTGATTCTAACGAAATCATAGATCTTTTTCACCTTCGCCCCGATCTCCCTCAAATCTTCGTCTTTCAGTACAATCACCTCATCCCGGAGTTCTCAGCCTTAGAGAACGTCATGATGCCCATGCTCATCGCCAAAAAGAGTCGGGCTGCCGCCAAAGAGAGGGCCCTGGAACTCCTGTCTGCGGTGGGCCTGGCCGATCGGCGGGACAATCGGCCCAATCAGCTCTCCGGCGGCCAGAACCAGCGAGTAGCCGTGGCCCGGGCACTGGCCAACGGGCCGTCCATAGTGATCGGCGATGAGCTGACCGGCAACCTGGACACAAAGCCCGCGTGGGATGCGTTGGGTGGTGGCTCCTCTGGATCGGCGATGAGCTGACCGGCAACCTGGACACAAAGAGCTCCGATCTCATCTATAACCTGCTGCGGGAATTGAACCGAAAGATCAACCAGACCTTCATTTTAGTGACGCATGACATGACATTGGCCGAGAAGACGGACCACATCCTGCGCATTGTGGACGGCAAGCTCGTCTGCGAGCTGAGGAGCACGGAGGGTGGCTTTGTCACAAGTGAGAGCTGTGATCTGGGAGAGGATGACGGCAAGATAAAGAGAGCATAGATTTGATAAGCTGCCAAGCCATGTCATAAGCTGAGGAATTATATGAGTAAACAATTTATCCAATTTGCAAGCGTTCTGTTCATGTTGGCTGCCCTCCTCGCCGTCTCCGCAGAGGAGAACACGACGGCTTTGAATAATGCTACCCTGAACAACACTACATTGAATGCTTCTGTGATTGAAGCTCCAATTTTGCCGACTGAGACTGCTAATGAGACGGCCCAAAATGAGACCGTTCCTGCGGAAAATGAGGCAGTCCCGGCGGCAAGTGTGATTATTCCTGTCCAGAATAAGACAGTACCGGTACAGAATGAGACGCCGCCCGCCCAGATCGAGTTAATTGCCACTCAAAACGAGACAGCTCCTGCTCAAAATATCACTCTGTCTGAGAATGTCACTGCCGTAGCAGAGCCGATTACTACTGCCGGCATGAACAACACAACGTTGTTGAATAACACGATATTGAATGCTTCGTTAGATAAGACAGTTGATACCACTACAAGCGAACCTGTGAGTGTCGCATCGCAGCCTGGGGCAATGCAGATCGGCTCACCTCAAAGAGATGTCTTTGTCATTGGCGGCGGCGAAGGGACTCAGTCTCTCTTCCCAATCGACAGTAAAGCCCTGACCCAGGGGGCTTACGAAGTCGGCCTGCCTGCCAAGACAATTATGGACCTGAGCGCTTTGCCGTTTTTCGTCAACAAAATATGAGCCTTGCATCCGCATTCCAGGCGGATTCCTGGGCCTCCCCAGGATATTATTTTTTTTGTGAGATCTGTTTTCGTGACCAATTTTTGTGGTTTTGTTTACGCTGCTTGAGTTTTTTCAACTGCTGGCAGCAAACCAAAATATACTGTAATAGGTCGGGAGATATATATAGTTATGTATCAGAACGAAAGCAATCAAGGCGGGGCACGATTCATCCTGCCTTTGAAAAGGCAGGGATTCTCTGCCCCTGCACCCCGACAATCCTAATGGTTAATTTGATATGCTCCTAAGCTATCTTTCCCGCCTGAGGACAAACATGAATAAGCAGTTCATATATTTAGCAAGCATCTTGGTTCTGGCAATGGCGGCAACATTTGCCGTGACCGCTCAGGAGACCAATGCTAATGCCACTTTGAATAGCACTAGTCTGAACAATACCACAGCAAATCGTATCGCTCAGAATCTGAGCACTGTGAATGGCCAACCGATTGTAGTCGCTAACATCAGCGATATGGCCGGTGTAGCTCCCCTGGTTACCGCAGGTGCCTCCTCCGCTCAAGTCGCCGGCAAATCGTCTGGTTCATTCAAGATTGGAACCGGTGTGGGTGGCATCGATCCATTTAATCCCCAGCATGTGGAGATTGAGACCCTGAAGCTTGGCATTCCCATCAAGGCCATGCGAGATACGGGAAAGATGTTTTTCGTCTGTGACCTGGTGTAATATAATTTAAAATCAAGGCGCAAAGTGGGGCAAAATGCCCCACTCACTGCTTTTCGATGGCCTTCAAACCGGGAAATCCTCTTCGCTCACAGGAACCACAACCGCAGTTCCGCCCAGCACCTCTTTCAGTGTGACCTGCCCCCAAGTATAGCGGACTCCTTCCGGGGTCTTCTGGGTCTCGAATATAAGCGGCTCTTCCATGCGACTGCGGGTAGCATTGATCTCGAATTTGCCGAAGCTGGCGTTCCAGCTCTGTCCCTGCTTGAAGTAAAGCTCGTAGCTGCCGTCATCGATTTTCGTCAAATTGAAGAAGTCACCCCCGCGAATGTAAACCGCGGCCACAATCTTCTTTTGCATGGAGCTTAGATAGGCTACAGCATCGTCTGCCCCATTGTTGATGATGTCAAGCCTGCACAGGCCGTTCATCTCGCTGGCTTTGATGAAGGTGCCCGTCTCGGGCGCGAAATCCTGGGCATGAGCAGTTCCAAAGCAAAGAATGATCGCGGCCAGAAAAACGGCCATCAGCACAAATTCCTTTTGCATCAATTTTTCCCTCCGGGCTGATAATCATAATAAGGCATCTGTTATATCAGCTTTATCAGGAGACTTTAGAATCAGTGCGTGGTGGGTAATTCTATCGAGAATTGCGGCGGTAAGGGCTCTGTCATGGAGCACCTTCACCAAAGTCCTAGAATCCCAGATTCGACGTAATGATAGTACTCATCGTCTCGTATCACGTTGCAAGCAACTGAAAAAGCAGTTTTGCGCCGACAAGGTCGAATGTGATATACCCGAGTTCATCCAGGATCAGGAGATCGATCTTCTTGAACTGCCGAAGATAAAAGGATAGCCGGTTCTCGTTTCGCGCCTCGACCATCTCATTGATCATAAGAATGACATTCCTTCGTTCCGTGAGGAACGTGAGTGCTTTCAATGCAGGAAAGGAACTGATAGTCTCATTCAGTCAACAAAGAATTTTATTATTACTATTTATCTTAGGACGGGAAGACTTCAACTCGAAGCATGGCATTTATATGAAATAGATGGCCATGATACGTAAGATGGTGCAGGAGGAGAAGCTGATCATAAAGCTGGCTCCCACGGGGATGATTCCCACAAAGGATCAGACCAAACATATTCCTATCACCCCGAAAGAGATAGCTGAGGATGCATACAAAGCTTACAGATTGGGCGCTTGCGTCGTCCATGTTCACGCCAGGGATGAGCAAGGCAGGCCTACTCATAAGAAGGAATGCTTCGAAGAGATCTTCTGGCAGATAAGAGAGAAGTGTCCGGATATGATCATATGCGCGACGACCAGCGGCAGAGTAACACCGCAGGTCGAGCATCGCTCCGAAGTCCTGGATTTGATGCCGGAGATGGCCAGCCTTACAGTTGGCTCTTTGAACTTTCCGGGCTACCCTAGCGTCAATTCCTTTCAAACCATAAGAGAATTGGCCGCCGTCATGAATGACAAAGATATCCTCCCCGAGCTGGAGATATTCGAATCAGGGTTCATAAATACGGCCATGTACCTGGCCAAAAAAGGGGAGCTCAGACAGCCGATGCACTTTAATCTACTCTTGGGATCATTGGGTAGCATCCCTGCGGAGATGAAAGATCTGGTTTATCTGGTGGGCTCTCTGCCTCATGGATGCACCTGGTCGGCTACGGGGATAGGGCGGTTTCAGACCAGGATCAACGCGGCAGCTATATTGATGGGCGGCCATGTCAGAGTCGGCATAGAGGACAGCATTTACTATAATTACCCCAAAAAGGAGCTGGCAAGCAATGAGGCGCTGGTGGGAAGGATTGTAAGGCTGGCCGGGGAGCTGGGGCGGGAGATTGCCACACCCGATGAGGCGAGGAAGATACTTGGGATCAGGAGGCGGCATGGGGGTATCTAAGAAGAGAATATCTGACGATTTAAGAGCACTGGGAATAGGCAGTGGAGATCATCTCAGCATCGGTATAGCCTTAAGCAAAGTAGGCCGGGTGGAGGGCGGTCCGGATGGATTTATAGATGCCATCCTGGATGTTCTGGGTGAAGAGGGAACTCTCATGGTCAATACCTTCAATTTCTTTTACCTGACAGCCGAGCAGGCGCAGGCGCATCCGTTCGACATTTCCCTTCCCTGCGTTACCGGAGCTGTGCCCGAGGCATTGAGAAAGAGGCAGGAGGCTCTACGGAGCTGTCATCCGGTAAAGTCGGTTGCCGCCCTGGGCAGGCTGGCAGGATATCTCACCGAGCCTCACCATTCACAATCAGCGCCCTACCTGCCCTATACCTTGCTGTCAAATGCTGGTGGAAAGTCTCTCTTCGTGGGGCTGGGAGACAATCTGGTGGCCATCCGACATGCTGCTCAGTATGATGCTGGCCTGATCTCAGCGGCATCCATCCGAGTTTATGCGAGCTTTAAAGATGCAGGGACGATCAGGGTTTTGCAGAGAGACGACTATCATGCATGCTGCAATGTTTTGCGCAATCTCGTCCCGCCCCTGAGAAAGAGAGGACTATTTCGGGAGGGAATGATTGGCGAGGCTCATTCTATCTTTGTCAGCACCGTCGAGGCCCTGCAGGCTATGACGGAAATGTTGGCTGCCAACCCGGCTTCGACGCTTTGCCCGGAGATCTCCTGTGCCTGGTGCCGGGAGCTGGAGAGAAATCTCGGGCTGTACGATCGAGTGGAAAATCCCAGGATATTTCAGAAAAGCACCATTGTGAGGGAGCTATTGCATACGATCAATGCCCGCCGCATAAGAGGCTCATATAGTGCAGAGAAAGTTATGGGTGCAATCAGGAGAGCGCACCACACCTGGCAGATTTGAAGTAACAATTATCAAACTGCGTGCGGCCACCCCAACCTGAAGGTCGGGGTATTCGTGACCCTCCGTGCTCCCGATGTAATGAAACCCTAGATCTGACGGGTGATCTTCCCGGCGCGGTGGGATCTCAAGTAATTTAATAAGGCATGAAGTTATCCTAATATTCATAAGAAAGATAACGGAGCGAAAAATCTAGGAAATATCTGAATATCATCTTGGTTCTGTCGGCCTTGATTTCTTGCGCAACAGCAAGCTTAACCATATTCGAAGCAGGAGATTATACCATTTGTATAAATCAGAACATGGAATTAAGTGAAATCGGAGATGCTACGGATTGGCCGGTATTGGCCGGATTTGAAAAGGCAAACTCTCGCAATGATTATAAATATAAGGTATATAAATTAGAGCTAAGTTCTGCCCTCACAGAGCGTGATGGAAATAGAATTGTTGGGCTGACCCGCAATCCTATAAGCATAATCTTATGGCAATCTCCATACGATGCCTCCCAGGATTTCCTTTATATTCCTAATGACATCGGAAATGTGACGGTTGGCAAAGTCATGAAAATTAACACGACGCTCTTTTCAGGAGAATATGAGTATAATGGCATCACGAGTACGCCTTACTTTGTTATCTTCAAGATCAACGACACTATGAACTGCCAGATTTACGATCCGAATGGTTATGAGGATTCATTTAGGGATCTGCTGAGCGGATTTGACATCATCTCCAAAAAAGAGCTTCCTTCGAGGCTTACTCTCATGTGGGCAGATGAATAAGCGAGTTGGGACATCGTACCTGTATTCTCTTCTTTTTCGGTGCGTGAGTTGGTAAAGAATTACATGAACTATCTAAAATAATAAATAGCCCACTGTCTTAAAATATACCCTAAAGTTCATTCTATGACAGGGGTACTATTTACAGGTGACTTCTCCCCGCCCTGAAGGACGGGGCTTCTAGCCGTTGATTGGCAGAGATTGAAGTCCCAATCTCAAAATGTTTATGGCTGCATTCCAATCTCGATCCAGAGATAGCCCGCACTCGGAGC